>Ga0209780_1003213_pt1 | contig 12061 bp, 10 predicted proteins | sample WorMetexBAHAMAS2_FD_187384 | JGI IMG/M metagenome (GOLD analysis project Ga0209780, IMG submission 187384) | Marine gutless worms symbiont microbial communities from Max Planck institute for Marine Microbiology, Germany - Inanidrilus exumae... | ecosystem: Host-associated > Annelida > Digestive... | reverse complement strand
AGAAAAGTAGAGTCCCTGAGCTATCGTATGGTGAAAAAAATTGCCGAAAAGTTCAACCGCCTGAGTAGGGTGCACCAACGTCACAGACAGACAGACAGACGACAGACAGACAACAGACGGACAACAGACGGACGGCTGATAGCATATAGCGATCGTGAACGCGAGTTCACGTTCGCTAAAAACGGAAAAAATCCGGCCCATCCACAAACCCCGCTACCGCGCCTCCGCAAAAATTTCTTGTATTATTGCGATACAACCTTTTCATTGGTGTCGACAAAATGCGCATAAAAATATCACCATTACTGTGTCGGTTAGAGTTAGTGTTACGGTTAGGGTCAGTTTAGTTTTATTTGTTAGCAGTAACACTTTTGGTGCGTCGAGTGTCGCCGTCTGCCGACGTTGTGTATATAAGATATTCGTTGCATATGCACAACGTTGTTTGATCCGTTGTGTATATAATAAATCTGTTGCATTTTACACAAGGTTGTGTATATAATATCGGGGAACACAAAAATGCACACACCCATAATTTTTATATAAACATTCTATGGTGACACGCACTGCGATAAACATGAATTGATGACGTCACGTTGGAATTGTAGAATATGTTTGCCAGATGATTATGTTTTCAAATGACGTTTAAAGTGTGATAGTGTAAAGATCACTGCAAATTGCTATTGTTAGTTAATAGGTATTGCTTGCTATCCATGGTTGATACTATATTCCTTTTTTCGTGGACAGGACAGTAAAAGGCTGCGCGTATTTAGCCGCTGCCTGCATATAACCGGTACAGGTTGTTTTACTGTAACCTTTGTCAAATGCAATAACAGTAATTTGTCAGTGTTGACAACCAGTACCAGACCACGAAGTAACTGGTTACTTTACTTGGGTATTTTTTAACAGAAGTAACCAGTTACTTTTCTAGTTGGCCAGTGCTCCATACAGAGCCGCTCTGTACCGGTTGTGTACAGAGCCGTGCGGCTCTGTACCAAGTCGGTACAGAGCCGCTTTATTTCCCTGAATGTACACCAGATGGCGCCATTTGTCTGAACTAAACTGTAATTAAGAAATGTGTTAATGTCGATCAAAAGCAACAACTAAATAACTCTAAGGTGTCTTACTGTTTCGCCGAATCCCGTTTCGCCGAATCCCATTTCGCCGAATACCGTGTAAGCTTTTCTTTCCATCATTTTTATTTTTAATTCCTTTTATTATGGGTGTCAACGAAATGCGCGTAAAAATATTACCATTACTGTGTCGGTTAGGGTTAGTGTTATGGTTAGGGTCAGTTTGACGTCATCGGCATTTCCTCTTTAGGAAAATATGTAAATGACGCGGGTTTTCGGCGAATTGGGATTCGGCGAAATGGGGCATAACCAACTCTAAAACTAACCCTAACCGTAACACCAACCCTAAACTTAACCATAACCATAAAGCTAGATTTATGTTTAAAAGTGTTACACCAAAAAGAAACTGTGTACAGAGCTGCTCTGTACCAAGTTGGTACAGAGCCGCTTTATTTCCCTGAATGTACACCAGATCGTGCCATTAGCTCAACAAAACTGTAATTAAGATATGTGTTAATGTCGATCAAAAGCAACAACTAAATTCTCTAAAACTGAACTAACCGACACGGTAACCCTAACACTAGCCCTAACTCTAACCCTAAACCTTTCACGGAGGTGCACAGCAGTGTTTGTTGTTGGGGCGAATTGTCTAGCATGATCTCATACTGATATTGATAAATAATGTAATTGATTATGCTAAAGTAATGAAAAGGGTTTATTTTGGGGTAGTATACGAAAAGAGGAGTATAGTCTCTTGGTGGGTAAAAAAGTAAGCGACTGTGTACCAACTTGGTACAGAGTGGCTCTGTATGGAGCCATTGCCTTTTTCTAGTTTGTCAAAAAAAGTAATGAGTTACTTTAATAGTTACGTAGAAAATTGATTGGTTAATCGTCAGTGTTTATGTTTATTCAGCAGGTCCATCAATAAAACTAATAACTCAAACACAAAGTGCACAGCAGATGCAGGTGTGAACACCTCTATAAACATCAAAATATCGGCAAATTATAAATAATACTATCATGTAAACATTTCATGAACAGATCTGTTACCGATTCTGGTCAGGTCGGCCATGACATCATACAGTAAAACTTGGTTATAACGGACTTTTGGAGATGGCTGTAAAAGGTCCGTTATAACCAAAGTCTGTTATATCAGAACTAGGCTACAGACAATTAACTTACAGACCGTAAAAAGATGGACCTTGAAGTGTTTGTTCATCACATCAAATCACATGGAGAAAACGGAAGCAGGCCTCAAAGGCCTCTTTATGCAAGAAATAGTGACTAAATTACAATATTACTGATTCATAAAAAATATTACACTATAGTACTACCGTTTTCGATGCCATGGAGATCTACAACACATCTTGATCAAACCAGAATTTATCTAAGTGTTGTTTAAAGGAGTTAATTGTTTCGTCTGTCTGTCCGTACATGCATACATTCATCCATCCACTAATGTTTTTGATTTCAATAAAACTTGACGTGTAGGACTGTAGGTAGAGGTCGATGAGTGATGCAAGACATGCAGTATGACCCGATCCAAGATCAAGGTCAAGGTCACGAGCCCTTCAAAGTTGGAAATCCGGCCATTTTCAAAAGCTATCTCCTCCGCCATTTACAATGGGCACTGGTAACTGACCACAGATTCTTAAACTAGGGCAGAATATCTAAATTTGATCGGGCTGGATTTATGATATTTGGCCTAGTTTTTGTGTCATGTGACTTTGAAGTTGGCACGATCCGTCCATTGCAGAGAGTCGACCATCAGTCCCAGTACGGGGCTAATTTTTTTATACCATCTGACAGATCTCGAGGAGCTTGACAAGCCTGTGACGTCAGTTGTTTTTTAATTTCACAACATAGGGAAAGTTATAAGCCTTCTAGAAATGGAGCTATCTGCACATTGGCGATTGGCCTATGTTCTGTGTGCACAATTCCTTTGTGCCAAGTGCCAACTTAATCGCATATCCAGTCTTTGAGTCTTACAGCATGCACAAAGGTTCTATCTGCAGCAATAGAATTTTTGTTCACTATAATATTTGGCTGTACAAATCCATTGTTTTCTCGCACAAAGGTTCTATCTCGCACTTCCCAAGGTCATTAGGTTCTATAAATAAATAACGGGGCCTACACTGCGCCATGTTTAACGTGCATGAAGGTTCTATCTACATATTTTATTGTCAGAATTGCCATAGTTTCTTTAAATTAGCAACTTTAAAAATACACAGTTGGAAAGAACTTTCGAAGACGATTCTAATGGTGTAATAACCAATATACTGTTATCAGATCGTGTTGGTAAAATCAAGAAGTGAAACTTGCAAAACACAAGAACTCGTTTCCTGAAAAATTTGAATTTTTTGAGATAGAACCTTTGTGCACGGAACCGTCGATATATTGTACAATATATTAAATACTTCAATCATGTCACCACATAGTCGTCTGAAGTTTATTTAAATCCCCTTTATGCTTAATGTAAAACTAACAGTGTAACATATTTTTACAAGAAGCACAACTATCACAGAGGGACTGCATGATGCACTATGTTACTTGAAGTTTTGTCAACTGTAGCACAACTGTATGAAAAATCACATTTGAAAAGGCTTGCAGTAGGTAGTAGTAATAATACAATAGTTGAACTTGTCAGTTTGGTACAATACCGGCTTGTGACGGACAGACCGATGGGCAGACATACCATGACAGCATGGCATTTTGCGGTAATGATAGCAATATGATAAACAAATGTTGTTAATGAATACTTATTCTAGCTACCATGTGTCACGTGTTGAATGAATTTGGTAAGGATGCCTTGGTCAAATATAAGTTGGGAATCACTGAAATAATGGGTTAATTAACATTGTTGTTGTCTGTGTTTCAGGAGGAAAGATGGGCCGACTAGAAAATGCCTTGTATATCATACAGGGTGAGGTGAATTTACTTGTGACGGCGATGAGACGAAACAGTCGCTGGCTGTCACCAAATGTTCATCAGGTTGTCTAAACATTATTATTTGTGTATATTTTGTTGTCTGTGGCAGCTTTACATGCAATTAAGAAATGCAATAAATAGTATCATTTCCTTTCCCCTCCAATAGACAGCATCTGAGATTTGATGACCCCGCGTGGGGCCGGGGTACCCCCTTTTCGCCTTTGCTCCTCCCTTGTCCATTTACTTCCTCATCTTTTGCTCTTTATTAGTTTTTCCCTTTCTGAGATTTGATGATTGTCTTGAGGTTAGAACAGAAAATAACCAGAACTGTTCTATGCTGTTTTGTGTGGCAGTTGTGCACAATGATATGCATACATGTGAGATTGTGAACAGTTCTTAAAATTGCATATTGGTTTATGTTTAGATTTCGTTTTTTGTGTATGTTTGTTTAGGTTTGCCATTTATGTCGTTTTGTTAGCTTAGATCAGTTTGTTCCTGTGTTGCTTGCATGCTTTTGTTGTGTTGGGTTTAATTTCTTCAGTATTAAGCCAAGAGCAATCATCGTGCGATTAACACAATTAAAAAATTAATCAGTCAACAGTCCCAGAATTCACATTATGTTGATGACCACGGAAAGAATCCAGCTGCTGAAAAATGGCATCACATTGATGTATGGTAATGGTTGTTGCAGTTTGTAAACAAGGCATTTCATACTTCAGTATGTTTTTATTCCGGAATGTTTAACGAAAAGGTAGTTTAATGTTGCAGACAAAATGAGAAGCCAAATTTTGGTGTGAGCAGAGATCGGATGCTGTGCTAAGGCCATTGTTGCAGCATGAAGGATAGAACCACATTTTATTCCTAAACTCCTTTAAAACTCATCAACAGTGCATATTTCAGCGCAGTGGCATGCTGGAATCCAGTACTAATTTGTGTATGCTAAAAACTTGACAGTTAAAACTTTGCCTACAGATGACAGAAGCTTCCATATTCCCTCCAGAATTAAAGCAGCCTGACTGAAAACTGTCCGGAATGTGTTTTGCGTAACGACTGAACCACAATACAAAAATAATATTGGTTTTAGAAGTACTAGCTGTTTGTTGTAAAGCATATTTGTACCAAAACAAAACAAAAAGTGCAAATTTCACAGAAAACATGGGAGTGGCTATTAATGATCTAGAGCGCCACAGAAATATGCTTTTATGTTGAAAATGAAAAAAAATGTCAGTAGTCGAATTGCAAACAGAACACATCCATTGGAGTACTTGTGTATGTATGCTGTGCTAGTTCGTCAGTATCATTTTTTGGCTGACTGTTCTAGTTTTGAAAATACCCATACACATTGCATTTGTGTTTTGATAGGAAGATCAGCATGAGCCGCTGTTGAACAGTTTCTCTCAGCTGAAAGATGTTCTCTGCAGTGTAGCTGGTATGTTGTGATGACTTGACAGACTGATGCTAAACACACATATTTTGCTGTAGATATATTCTGCAATCTGCATTGTTTATTGATGTTATTTGTGAATTTTCTATTGACTATGCATAGTTGTTCTTATACTCAGCTGTTAGTCACGTCTGCCTGTCTGCTGTTAGACCTGGATGAGGTTACACCAAATGAATTTCTTGCTCCATTTCTTGCTGTGATACGCTCTGAAGAAACAACGGGCCCCATAACTGGACTTGCGTTAACATCCGTCAACAAATTCTTATCCTATGGACTTATTGGTGAGCCTCTCTATTACCTCCTCCACTTCTGGTGGGGGTAATGTTTTCACTGCTGTTTTTTTGTCTGTCTGTTTGTTAGCAGGATAACTGAAAAACAGGCGGATTTTTATGAAATGTTTGAATTAGGTGCATTATGGACTGGGAAAGAATTGATTATATTTTGAAGTGATGCGGAACGTAATCTGGATTTTGTGAATATCATAAGTTTACCAGTCTTTCAACAATTTATAATGACTCGTCGTGCTACAAAATTATTGAACGAGGCTGCTGCATTCTAACTGTCAGTAACTTTAAGTAAGTGACACATTTGCAATGCATTATGGATACTGTGACGATTTTATTGTGGCATACATGCAGATGGTACGTATTCTACTGGTATGCACTCCGCTGTTTTTTTGTTTAGCTGCTGTTATCTCTCAGTTGTCAGCCTTTTTGGAAAGTGGTGATTTTGTGTATTTGCGATGTTCTACACTGCTCAATTGCAGCATGCATAATACAGAATTTTATCGAAAACACTTGCAGTCCCGTTGCTAAATAAAGAAGCAGAATACCTTAAAATAGTGAGTAATCAAGCTCTCAAACTCACAGTATATTCTGTGTACATAAAATGTGTAGTAATTTGTTTCAGTTGACAGTTGCAGGGATGGGGTTTTTACCACCATTGGTCTAGAATAGCGATAGCGTCATGTTACATTTTTTTACCATCGTCTATATCTCCATGGTATGGTTGCGGTTTGTCAACCTTTTATTAAACTCATGATTGATTGGTTGATTCTGTATGTTTGTTTTTCCACACGATATCTCAAAAACTGATGCAGCTAGGATAACCAAACTTGACGTAGAAATGTTCCATGATGAGTCCTGGAAACCCATTTATTCTGGGGTCAGAAGGTCAAAAATCAAGGTCATGAGCACCAGAACATTGATGGCATGGGTCTTTGCACTCTTGTGAGTGCTGGCTACTTCTAGTTGATCATTTGTGGTTGTGACATTTGACAGTTATAATAGTTTATCTTGCAGCTTGACTGTACATGACAGTACTGGCATCTGAGAGGCATTGCTGAGGGATCAGTGTCTCTTCCATCGGGAGTCCGGTGGTGGTTGAAGACAGGCTACTAGTTTGGTTAGTACCAAACCAGTGGCCTATGTTCCCCTCAGTGCCTTATCACTGATATTGGGTTGCAGGAACAATATCTGGCCTGTAAAAACTGTGTTACATTAATCTGCAGATGTTCTTTTTACCGCATGACGCTATTCTAGTGCGGTATATGCTGTCATGGTGTGTCCGTCTGTTAGTCCATCCGTCTGTCACACGCCGGTATTGTACTAAAACATTTAAACATAGGAGCACGGAAACAACGTTGTGCGATAGCCCAAGGATTCTAGTTTTCTGACACCAATGATCTCGGCGAAATTCCAATGGGTTCACCCTAATAGGGATGCCAAATAGAGGTGGGGTAGGTTACAGTTGGCGATTTTCTACCAGTATCTCGCTATATCTTAGAAATGGTGCAAGATAGGGACATAGTTACTATGGAATGCTAATAGGAACGCGTAGGCGCTCTGTTGAATGGCGATGTTTCCCGTGACCTTAATGAGCTAACCATCCCAAATCACCCGGTGAGTAGAGGTAGATACTTCAAATTTGGTAGGTAGGTTGACAGTAGCAAGTGCTAGCCCATAGACGGCAAACCATCTCAGAATGGGGTGTGGTAAGGTCACGTGAACCATTTAACTTTTGGTGGACACCAGCCATATCTCTGGAACGACTGATCATCTCAGGTGTTGTCAACTTAGTTAGGTGGACGGTCAGCGTGGTAAACTGGTGACCGTCTGTCACAGTTTATCACATCACACTGACCGTCAACATCTGTGTATACAGCACGGTGGACGTGAGGCACCGTGTCACGTGGGTCTGTCAGCGGCAGCGGAGACTTGCCTAGAATAGGTGGAGGAGGAGCACCGGAGGTGAACCAACTGACCCAGGTCACCTGAAAAAAGCGGCTTTTAAAAGAATTAGAAGTACTCAGCTGTACATGCCGTCTAATACTGAAGTTATTGAACTTTTCAGAGCCAACTGGTGACAAGACAGCTATAGCAATTGAGAACATTGCCGATGCAGTGACACACGCAAGGTTTGTTGGCACCGATCCCGGATCAGATGAAGTTGTCCTCATGAAAATCCTCCATGTAAGTTGGGTTTTTTTGAATTTATTGTGGACTTTAATACTTAGTTGTCGATTTTATGCTGTCAAATTGAACGTGGGAGCATGATCTGGGTCATGTGACCATTTACATTTTCGTAAAAAGATGGTGATTAGTTGGAAAGAGCACAAAATAGAGGCATTGATTACAATTGCAGACTAATAGGAAATCATGTGATCTATTGAATGGCATCATTACCGGTGACTTTGAGTAACCTTGAAGGTTACTTTTGTCATTTGAAACCTTTAAAAATCTAATCTCGGAAAATGTAACACTTACTGGCAACAATTTATTTGCTGCAGACTAATTACGAAAGGCAGTCATGCACGTGTAACAGTTGTTATTGTCTTGAATAGTGATGCAAGGTAGAGATGGTTACTGCAGATTGCTATTAAGAAGTGATATATGTAGCCTGTTGAATAATGCCATTTGCAGTGACCTTTAATGATCTTCGAGGTTATTTCGTCTATTGAAAACCTATTTAAATGAAATTTTTCATATTGTTACTTCTATCCTGTTACTGTTGCTGGCATCTGTTTACGATGTCTATGTTTCTTTTCCCTGGTTGGAGTCAGTGCTTTAAGTTTCCTTCAGTGTTTTGACACTCTTGGTTGGATTCCGGAAAGGACAGCTGGGATGTAAAAATCTGCATCAATTATTTAATTATTTATTGGAGGAACAATTGGAAAGGGTGTAAGACCAGGTTAAAATGATGTATGTGTTTGTTTGTAAATCTGTGTATAATTTGAAGGCTAGTAATCATTTACTTCAACTAGAAAACATAGGCAGTTGTATCGACATGCAGACGCACGCCAGCAGAACCAGTACATGGTTGTGGCAGCACGCGTCACTAGCCACTTTGCGACCGTGTCGGTTTTCGTAACCGTGTGACCTTGACCTTTGACCTTTTTACCTCTGGGTTAGTGCATGCCGAGCGACTAGAGTATATGTGTACCATGTTTGGTGTTGATAGCTCAAGTCGTTTTCCTTTTAGAGCACGGACAAACAGACGCGACTGAACGCCCTACCCACGCCGGCGGCTATACAGCCGGCGTGAGTAATGATATATCCTTTGTGCTTGTGCTCAGAAATAGCGTGCACAAGTATTGAATTGTTGGAATATTTCAGTTGTACAGCATTTGTTACCGTAATGTTTGTAGACGGGTAAGTAGATGCAGCAGGATTTTATAATTGTTGTGTAAAGGTATTAAGAACACTTTTGCTGACACCGACTGGGTCGGTTCTGTCAAACGAATCCGTCTGTGAGATCATGCAGTCATGTTTCCGAATCTGCTTTGAAATGCGGCTAAGTGGTAAGCAGAAACGTCGTATTATGTTGCATGATTTGACATCAGAGTCTTGTGTTTATTGTTTGAGTTTTGTTGACCAGTTTTTGAAGTTTAAGAAATATATTGTCGTAAATGTTTGATAATGTAGATGATGACTACATCATTCATGATGATACTAAACTGCTTGCTGCAAGGACTTTTGCAAGACTTTTGCCTGCACCTTTTCTTCTGAGCTATTCGGTTTTTGATTTTATTATTTCCTTATTTTTTTTGTTTCTGGGCCGTGCGCTAGATTAAGCTGGCCATCTCATCAGCTTTTGAGCGCACATTAATCTACCGTATCGTATCGTATCGTAAGGTGTTACACTACCATGCTGTCCGTCTATTCCGCCACCTACAGTGTTTGGTTTAGACACACATACCCTGTATCAGTGCTAGTTAACATGCAGCTTCTGTCTTGGATAGCCTATACCACTACTGCTGCTGCAAGCCTACCGCCCATTGCAACAAATCACGACCCCATAGACCTAATGGAGATTCTTGTCTTTATTGTAAGCTCTGCCCATCATTATAGCACTTAGCAATAGATTGTCACTTCATGTCTCGCTGTGTCTTTTAGCTATGTGTCTGTTGCTTGGGCTTTTCACATGCATAAGATGTTACGGATGGTACCTGCCCATGTAGCTCAGTGGTCAACACACTCGGGTGCCATGTGCAGTGGAGCATGACGTGCCTCAGGAGCCGGCTTCAAAGCTTGGTCTGGACTCGTCTGCCTTCCACCAAAGAATTAAGAATTATTTCAAATAATTCGTGTGTATGTGATGAAAAGGAAGATAATCCTGGGCAGGAACAAGAATGTTCGATGGTGTCTTCCACAATCTGTGACCGTTGCTGACACCTTGAAGTAGCAGCGTCGAGGTTGTTAGCCACGCTGGCATGGCTGAAGCTGAAAGGCATGGCTGACCACTGGCTGGTGCAGCACACAGCACCAGTCAGGGCTAAGCCAGACGGTGGGCCAAGTCTAGAGGGGGCGTGCTACCAATACCTAACAAGCTGCTCACATCTTGCTTATGTCTCCTCCACCCTGCGTGTTATGCATTTACTATCATGTATCTACCAATTCCCTCCTCTCCCTGGGCTAGTGCATTGGACCACTGAGGTCTCAGCACTGAGATCCAGAGTACTAGGCTGGACCTCTGCCCACAGTAACAAACAAATGAACGAGGCTACTGCTATGATGTCTTCATCCGCTGGCTCCAGTGGGTACCCAGATGTGCAGGCCACTTTCTCTAAACATTCCATCCAACCATCCCAGTGCTGCATTACCCCTTTTCCCTTCTTACCTTCTCCACTCTTATCCATCCTGTCTTCACCTCATCCCTTGCTGGGCTTGCTTTGCTGTTTAAGTGAATATTTGGGCACCTCGATATCATCTCATGGCATTAGGCATTTAAGAAAGTATATCGATGTTGGGTGTTAATCGTTGAAATTTTATCCAACTTGCAGAGCTTCTGCGTAAATCTTCGGAGCACACGTTGGTTGACATGGTTCAGTTGCTGTTCTCGCGTCTTCCACAGTTCAAGGAAGATCCAAAGTGGGCCACGAGCGTTCGAAAGGTGCGTTGCTTTTTTTAACATTGCTACTTTACTGTTGTTAGAACACAAATCATATTTGCCATAGACATTGATGTATTGTTGATGGTTGTACACCGTGTCGGCCCAGGACTGTATGCATAAGCTAAAGTTATTTTTAGGCTGGATATCATAAGGCAACCATAACAGGTCTTCAAGTGTTGGTGAATGCATTATGCTTTTAGGCTGTCCTGTTCGTTCGTTTGTAAATTCATCTAGCGAGATATTGTTACCACGATATCTCATGAACGGCTTGAACGGTTTTGATAAAACAGACAGGGAATATTCATTAGCCCTTACTGATGACCTGATTAGATACTGAATGGCAAAGGTCAAGTACGTGATATGAAGGCATCCATGCCGACATGACGCTGGTGTGTTAAAGTCTATCTTCTATTTACATTCATAGTATCTTTTGGTTTATTGGTGCACGTTTGCATTTATTGTGTTAGATTCAGTTTCTTCAGTACAATTTTAAGTGATTAACTGGGAAAAACTCAGAAATTACCTCTTTGTGTCGAATGGGATGTAACACCTTAACTAGTAAATGTTGATAGGTGTTTTTAGATTATGATTGGTTTGAACTTTAGCTCAAAATGAGAACTGGAACTGATGCAACACGTGCCAGTAAGACGCGCAAGAAAGCTGCGAAAGTGCCGGGCTTGAAGTCTGCGAGAAAGTCTGTGGCTCGGCCGTCAAGTGATGCTGTTCAGCAAACTGTGGGCGAGAATCAGTCACAGGATGCCACAGCAGAGTTGCAGTCGACTGATACAGTTTTATCAGGTCACTGAGTTTAAGACTGTGTTCACTTGTGTTGTGTGTGTGTGTGACTTTGATGTTATTATTTCTGCCATTGTTAGGCCACAGCACATGCACACAGTTTACAGGGTTCCTACGCATCCTTGAAAGTCCTTGAAAGTCCTTGAAAGTACTTGAATTTTTTCTCCTAAATTCAAGGCCTTGAAAGTACTTGAAAAGAGGACAGGTGCTTGAAAGTCCTTACATTTCATTACACAGGTCCTTGAAAATCCTTGAATTCACCATGACGTAAATAGTTTGTAACTGAACATTGTTGTTGTCAAGTTTCTTGTCTACATGGACTTTCGGTCTGCCAGGTGTGTTGCCTGAATTTGCTAAGTAATATCATGTTTTATTACCTTATTACTGTACCATCGTCACATAAATAAACATTAAATATTGCTGTTCTACTGCTCAT
>Ga0209780_1003212_pt1 | contig 12061 bp, 8 predicted proteins | sample WorMetexBAHAMAS2_FD_187384 | JGI IMG/M metagenome (GOLD analysis project Ga0209780, IMG submission 187384) | Marine gutless worms symbiont microbial communities from Max Planck institute for Marine Microbiology, Germany - Inanidrilus exumae... | ecosystem: Host-associated > Annelida > Digestive... | reverse complement strand
GACTCCCACGGCATAAATATTCTATAACAGCAAGGTGGACTGTAGCATATTCATAAACTCAAGACTGAATGCGCAGTACTTGGCTAGCTATCGTCTAATTGGTTAAACGAAGTAGGTTCTCTTTTTTAGTATTTTGAAGTACGTACGTGCCATATCGTCGTAAAAAGTTGACGTTTGCTATCTCATCTCCTGATGAGTTCTTGTTGCAATAGTATACAATTCGGCAAGCTAATGTGCTCTAGGCAAAAACGTCGCATGACTGTTTTTCATCAGTCTGTAAAGTTTTTTACCCCTTAGTATGTCAGCGTTATGCTTTATAACTGTTGTCGTGATGTTTATTTCTGTCTTTGTCTGTCTGTCTGTTGTGTAGTGTGATTGTTTCTTCCACTCTTGTGGTGTAGATTATGTAGTTCTGTTTGTTGGTCGTCTGCATGGCGAATACATCATACGAATAACGAATAATCACATGTATTTGTCACAGAATTAGCAATCTTTCATCGGGTTCTTTCTGTCTGTACGCTTTCGCCTCGATGGTTCGCAGACTATGTTCGTTGCGTGTCAATGGAGTTCGCAGTAGATCGTGTGCGAGACAATGGAGCCAACGAGCATCGCTTTGCCGTGGACGACAGCGACCGATGACCCAGGCAGTTCGGAGCCGTCGTTCGAGTAAACCTCCTCGATCTTCTCCGCCTGCCCGTCTGCCGACATCTTCACACGTAGGACCTGTCATAGTACAGCAAATATCAAGCACCGTTGTTATTTCGTCTACATGTATATAACTGTCGTTTGTTAACTCGAGAACCGTTTATAGGCCAATTAGGTCCTATCGGATTGCTACCAGTTTCGCTGTCTTGTCCCGTTTCTTCGTTTCATCCGAATTATTTTGTGTAATATGTCGCACTGCATTAAAGAGAACGCGACTTAAGGCTCATTCACACTCGATGCGTTGCGTTGCACGCACTGCAACGCGGCGACGCATCCGGTGTGAACGGACATTCAGTCATAAAATAACAAGGCCTGCAGCACATGAGTAGCACTGCAGTTTATCTTCCAATTTAGCCATAAAAATTGAGTTAAATTTAACTAGTAATAATTTTTGACTGTCATGTCGATTAGGAATGCTCTTGTTATGATCACAGTTCACTGAATAACAAGTCTGGTCAGTTGTACTCTGTAAAACAAATGAGGGGGCGAAATAATAATATACGTGCATAAATTTTACAGTGAGGGACGTTACCGGGTACGCTGAAATGTATAATATACTTAATAAGTTACGTACATCATCTAACAGAAAAGCTACCGGTAAGCTGTCCTGTCCCAAATAGAACGACTGAAACTGTACAGGCGACTTAAGCTGCAGTTTTGAAACGCCCGTCGGCAGCGTTACAGACGACGACAGACGACGCCGACAGACGCCAGCAAACAAAACAATACTGGCCCATTAGGCGGGTCAGTAACAACAGACAAGGGAATGGAAACAAATGATACAGTGGCTTTATAAAACTCAGCGGGAATCCCATCAGGCCCAGGACTATCATTATTTCTCAGGTGCTTAATATATTTCATAACTGCGGCAGGTGTAAAAAACACAGGTGCTATGTACTTCCGGTTTTGTGAATGACGTCGTGTTCTCACGTAATAAAACGAATGGGCTAGAATAAAAGATGTTGCGTATATTTCATTCAGTTCGCATGGTGGCTGGCCGCACTAGTCGGACGTCAGACAACGTTGTTTGGTCGAGTTCGGCATGCGGGGGCGAAGTTTGCCGACTGGGATTGCATCATGTTATACCTGTATCGTTTACGAAATATCACGATAATATCGGTCTACAATTTGCGAAACTTCATACCCTGAATGCTCTTAAAGCCAAGCCCCGGTGGATGTCGACCCAGTCGGAATTTCATCAGATGTTTGTGTGAAATGAGAATGATAAAACAAGACTTAGTGGTAAGAGAATTTTGACGAAAGGCCTCATCGCAGGGATTTTTAACGGAGGGGACACTGTAGTGTGACGTCGACCAGTCTGCAGCATTGGCCGCTTGACGCCGACTGCCGCAGTCCCGTCGGCTGCCGCAGTCGCGCTGACGCCGTTATTGATTTTTTTGCTGCGTACGACGTATTAGTGACTCATAATGCTTTTCAATGGGTCGGACAACCCTAACAATTTGTCCCTTCCCGTGGGGATGCCAACATCATCTAATACGTGATTCCTTGGGCTCACACCAGTCAACCGCCAAACGGCTTCTCGATTGGTTCAGCTATTTTGCACGGCTCACGAATGTCACCAACATACCGACAAACATACAGAGAGACCACGCTATTCAGTGTTTCTATGTATTATTATTTATTAGTCCATTAGGCCGTATGCGACCTAAAACTGACGATATATTAAGCCTAACGAGTAACGACATATTGAGTCCTTTCGATACAATACCGGAGTGTGTCCGTCAGAAAGACATACGGAACTACGATAGCATAATGAGATGGTACATGTATATACACGCAAAAATGAAGTAGCCAACGTACGGTAGTTATAGTCGAGCTATGGGTATAATTAGCCACGCCGACGGCAGTCGCGGGAGGTAAGGTTTTCACTGGCATTTGTCTGTCTGTTTATCTGCATGATAGGCCTATCTCAAAAACCGATGCCGCTAGGATAACCAAACTTGACAAACAAATACATTCCACGATGAGTCCTGGAAATCCATTTATTTTGGGGTCAGTGTCACAGGTGAAGGTAATGAGTCACAAAAACAGTGCCGACGTGGGTCGTTGCACTCTTGTGAGTGCTGGCTTCTTCTAGTTAAATTATTGCATTAACCTGTGAAGGAGAGGTATGTTTCACTGGATCGTCCATGTATTGCAGTACTTTATACATAACTGGATGCGCTGCCATCCATATATCTCCTGTATGCTTGTCCACGTCTAAATTGTCTATCTTCGTCCAGAGTTTGATTGCCTAAAGCATTGTAACGTTTCACCGTTCACGCACGCGATGCTTCATAAAATTATCATAAATTTTATTATTATCTATAGGGAGAAAGCCGTTGCTAACAAGAGGCTCAGCTATCGCAATCTCGCAGAGTGATCGCGCGACGAGCTAAGTTAGTTGAAATATTATCAACTGCTGCACAACGATGAAAAATCGTACGGTCGTACGAAGACTTGCAATAAGTCAGTGACCTTCAAAAGCCAACGATAGGACACATGATTTCCTATTAGTCTTCCATTGTAACTAAATTTGAAGACTTTATATTTTTCCGTTCGGCATAATTTGGACAGTTAGAGTCAATCTAGGTCATCGGTAATGTCACCGTCTAATAGAGCGCATATACGACTTCCTATTCACATTTCATAGGCAGTATATCCCCTTTCGTTGCCGTTTTCAAGATAGGCGAATTACTATGTATATGGCGCCCCCGCCGTTGAGGGTGACACGTGACCACTATCAGTCAGTTCACGAAGATCTATGGCGTCGGAAAAGGCTATCGTTCGGTGTTGGCTGCGTGATGACATTTTTGCAATTTTGATAGAACACTGGCTTGTGACAGACGGACGGACAGACAGACATAGGGATGGACAGACACAGGACACAGGGCCATAGCAAACACCGCACTGCCATAGTGTCGCGCGGCAAAAATAACAGTAAGTCAGTACAGTATTACAACTATTAGGCCTATTTACTTAGCCTGTAGTTAATTTACGTTACGTAAACTGTCGAAAAAGACGCACTTTACAATCTTCAATAACGTCTACAGTTATAGTATAGGCCTACTGCAATGAAAATTCGCACGAGATTAGTTGTCTCAGTTGAATAAGCCATCATAGTAATTTTGAATATGATGCGCAGGTGGACTGGACTGGCAGCCAATGCAAATGATGAATTCTGACGGACAGTTACGACAGAGAGGCATTGGTCATGTCAGTGAGCTTTGGACGCAAGTGACAATGTGCTGTCGATAGCACCTGCACGCCAATTTTCAAAGTTATCGTTCCAGCAAATAGGCAACATGTTACACTAATGTAACTGTCGGCAGGATCGCCAGCCTAGCAAACTGCCAGTGTTGCATTTACTCTTCGGTAACTTTTCGGTTCCACGTTCCGAAGGGGCATTATATGATAATATGATACGATGATACGATACAATACAATACAGGATTTTGTAGAGCGCCGCTCTATGAAACGTCCAGTGGCAGCGTAAAAAGTCACGAATAAGCACGCTTAAGAAGTACACTCTTGAGCCGTTTAAATGTGTTTTAGTGTCAGTGAGTTCGTGCAGATCAGACAGAAGACTGTTCCAGGCAGCTGCACCAGAATAGCAGAAACCACGTTCGCCAAATTTAGTTCTTGTCCTTAGCAGGACATAGTTTGCAGTACAGGGGTGATCCGGAGGCTTTGGCTGGGGGGTGAGGGGACGGCGAGGCCTGTAGGGCCTAAGCGGGGGCAGGGTTCTTGGGACGGGGCAGCCAGCCCCATCCTCACCAGCTAGTGGGTCTGGGGAGCGCTGTAAGATCCTCCAGTAGGTTCGGGACGAATCCCCGGCCGCTGTTGATTCGGATATGGTTTGAAGCATCCAAATTGTGTCTGGTAACAAATTTTGCCAGCTCTCTGGGGGCGGCGATCGCTCCTTCGCCCTCCATGGATCCGCCACTGTTTCAGTATCAGTTAACCTCAGCCTATATATCTGCTGCCGGCTGCGGAAACTGTAGATACACAGTCGATCAAATATTGCAGTGCCTTCCTGATGTGAATTAAGTGCACGAGCATGTATGCAATTCTCTGTTTAACTGGTAGACAATCAGCTCCTTCAAAGCTGGTTTGACATGGTCGCTTATCGACAGATTCATGATGACGCAGGCAGCTGCATTCATAACACGCTGCACAGGATGGTAGTCGACCATCGTAGACGTGACAAAAGTGACGTGGTTCAGCCAAAGGATGGTCCTTTTGGGGGTTAGGACGATGAGTGACATTATTGTGGAGAAATGTGCCCCAAAAAACCCAAAAGGGGCATGAATAGGCATTTTCAAGCCAAACTAGCATAATATTGATATTGAAACTCACATATCTCGGCCACGGTTCGAACGATTTCGACGAAATTTGGCACGGTGATGCAGTTCGACCGTCTTGACCGTTACGAACATTAAAAAATTTCAAATTTCAAAATCCAAGATGGCGGTGGCCGCATTCTTGAAAAATAAAAAAATCATATCTCGGCCGCATGCAATTCAAACGATTTCGACGAAATTTGAAACACTGATGCAATTCGACCTTTTTGAACTTTTCGACCGTTAAAATTTTTAAAATTTTTAAAATCCAGCATGGCGGCGGCCGCCATCTTGAAAAATATAAAAATCACCATATCACGGCAGCGGTTCAGTCGATTTTTATGAAATTTTGCCCGATGACACACTTCGACTTTCTTGACCGTTCCGACCGATAATAATTTGAAATTTCAAAAATCCAAGATGGCGGCGGCAGTCATCTTGAAAAATATAAAAAAATCACCACATCTCGGCCGCGATTGGAGCGATTTAGTCGACATTTTGGCACAGTGAAGCAGTTTGACCTTTTCGGCGTGTCCGACCGTTAAAAATTAAAAAATTTTACAATCCAAGAAATAGACTCCATAGTTATTAGTAGGTAAATAAGTAACAAGGCAGGTTTTGGTGTGCTGCATTCAAAGGAGATGCCATTTTGTTACCTTTTTGGAAGATAGAATAGTATAATGTGATGCTCTTCTCAGCTGTTCCGTAACACATGAGAAACCCATTAAACACTGAAAATGTGTAATAAATAAATTACTTCTATAGAAGAATTCATGTCAGATACCACACAACACCTATGTACGAACCACGATTGTCATATTTCGTTCGTTTTTGGTATATATTATATATGGTTTCATTTACACGGAGGGTGCGAAAACTGCGAATAGCTGGGGGCAGGTTTTGGTGTGCTGCATGCAACTCAATCGGACATGCAGCACGTCTACTTTATTTATACTACAAATTCACTCTGTCACGGATGAAAACCGCAGCCACGCCATTGGTCGATCACGGTCAACAGCAACCGCAGTCGTCACAGTGGCCACACGACGGCGGAGTGATGGGGACGGGGAGTGGCTGCTGCCTGCGCAGCGAGCTTGCGGACGGACGTCCAGTGGCGGGCATAAGCCATTGTATAACTTGTAACTTAAAAAGTACAGAAGATACTGAAGATCGCAAAGTGGATCATTATATATGCGTACTGTCAAAGCTAGAAGTTACTAACGTGACTGAATTTGATTGAGTTATCGTTGTTTCTTGTGTAGACGAGAATCTCTTCATCGCCAGTGTGCCCGACGTACAGGAATCTGGCAACATTCATTACACAGAAGTTTACTTATTACTCAGTAAATGTAAGCACAGACCAGCGCAGCACCTGCGCGTCTCGACACTGTGTCGCTGTCTTACTTATCAAAGAGTCTTTAATTTCCTATATCAAACGGTGTTCGAGTCTTGTATGATAGAGCATAAAGCAAGTACATAAATAACTGAATCGATGCCGTGTTTTTTTTCAGACTGAGTTAGTATTTATCGTGCGTCAATATAGCACAGCTATGCACAGCGCGATACAACTATATATGAATAACATCTGTCAGTCTGCATGTACAACATGGTATTGTGTTAAAACGACTGAAATGATACAAAATGCAGTCGAAGACGGCGGACTTTGCCGCCGTCTGTCACCGTCACCTGCTATATAGTTAACATTCTGGGTTGCGCCGACCACATCAACAGTCATTTGCTTTTGCCTCGCTAGTACGTAAATGCAAATGAACCGAAGTCCTGATTGTTAATTGTGTATTAACATGACCTAAAACTATCTGACTTTTTTCTACTGCGCAGTGATGCCAAAAGTCGGGGAAACCCGTACAAACTTTTCCTTCCAGGCTGCTGTTCAACTACAAGGCACAACTATTTTACTCATCGGGTTGCACGGGCTTGGAATACCTTGCCAGAGAACAGTACTAATTTCTCTAGTCTAGCACTTTTTAAAAGTAGTCTGAACTCGAATATCCTAGCTAGATATTGTAAAATCTATTATTTCTAGACTATTTCTAGACTTGGTTGCATTAACATTAGGTTGTGTTATGTGGTAGCTCATGTCAGTAACCGTGCATACTGTTTGTCTGTGTTCTGTAACTGTACTGCTATGTAAGTGGCCTTGGGTTTTTTTGCTTTTATTAAATGTATAAACATAGGTTGTGTGAAATTGCTAACCTTCCGTCTGGCGACGTCGATATCCCGTTGGCAATAAGAAGTCCAGTATCTAACAACGTCGAATGGGCGCCGTCAAAAAATCCTAAGCTGCCCCAACGCAGGCCGAATGCAAGTTCAAACATTTTAAAACCGTAATAGTAATTGGTGAAGAAAAACTGATCGTCGCCAACCACAACGAGATCATTCAATCTACGCACACAAAATCACCAGCGTTAATCAATAAAAATTATGCGTACATCAACACTCACTATGCCGACAGCAGTTAAAAAGTCCGCTCAGCTACCCAAAAGACGGCAAAGGACGGCGAAAGATGACGAAAGACAGCGAAAGATATTTAAATATATAAAATAAGGGCGAAACGTGGAAGTTAAAACATGGAAAAACGCGTAAATGTGTCACAGGTAAAACTATTAGTTGATCGAGGGGGTCCATGAAATGGAAGTACCCCTAGACAAATAAAATTTGCTTATAACAAAGGACGAAGTTTCCGGAATAACGTAAATAAAATAAAGTAAAATAATTACTGTAACATACTGTAACGGCGACAGACCAAAAACCTAAAAAAAGCATAAAACTGTAATACTACCCACCGTCACATAGCCTGAATGTCAATGTAATGCTGAGTAGCTTAGTATCATCTTTTATGTTATTTGCGGTTTTCGATCTGTTGCAGTGTCGCCGTTAACACAGTGTATAAACTGCTGTTTTTGTATAACCCAAACGCACACCCTTGCGTGATTCCGGGCCGTCTCAGCCGTCCCACGCGAAACTCCGCAAAAGGGGTCTGACTTGTAGGTAATTTCCCGAAAAGTGGGTATAAGTAAGTAGGTAAGTCAGTCAGTCAGTAAATAAGTAAGTAAATATTATATTATATTAACCCATTTGCACAGAAGCACCCCGTGAACGTAATTGCAACATATTTGGCAGACGTGTAGTGGTCGCCGATGCAATCACCTGTGACAAACGTTTTGGCGATCGGTTAACGGGTATCTATAGGGGTTTAAAATCTGCCCCTTTCTCACTGACAACTTAAGCCCAGTCGCCGTTAACACTCGGCTGGGGCTATACCGCGCAGCCCGTGATGAACTCGTAAATGGGCATTGACCGTTGACAGTAATGAGTAAGTGAAATCTCCAAACAGCGTTAACCATTATCAACGGCTTAGGCAAATTAACAGTGCTTAAATCACGAAAGTGCAATTACCCCATGGCTGCGAGGCTCCAGCCGGTGGTTATTGGGCCCTAACGGTGATAATGCATGCATCAGTTAGCCACCTTGCACAGTTGCACTATCTTGCTACTTGAACACTGCCTAAATCGTCTTTCGTCTTAATCTTTTTACTAATGTGGCGACAGACTGTGCTTTTATAACTAGGCCTAGCACTGAGTCTGTAAACGGCTGTTTGTTCTGTTCTACTCACTGCTGGCCTCTGATTGTGACTCTCAGTCAGTAACCCTATGAATGAGTAATGACAATTAAGCTGTCTGAGTGTCATAAAAATTGCGGCGAAGAATATTACTGGTGGAAGCTTGGATCTTCTGCAATTCTGCGTTGATGTGTGAGTGTTTTTGATGAAGGATCGAACAGGAACTTGTCAACGGCTTCCACGGGATGGTGGCTGATAACGTATAGATAGATACTGCCTGTAATAAATAACAAATAGCTTGTACGTTATCACCATGCCCAGACTGTACATGTACGTGTAAAGTTGAACACATAATTTACGTTTGTGATGTAATGCATGTTTTATTGTCTTACAATTGCGTTCTGACAGCTGTCAAATACACGGATATGTTATGTTATGTCTATAAGTACCGCACAATAACGAGAAGAAGCCAGCATTCACAAGAGTGCAACGACCCACGCCGGCACTGTTTTGTATGACTCATGACCTTTGTCACCTTTTAATCCCAAAATAAATAGATTTCCCGGACTCATCATGGAACATTTTTATGTCAAGTTTGGTGATCCTAGCTGCATCGCTTTTGAGATATCGTGCGTAAAAAACAGACAGAGAAAAGCCGGTGAAAACCCCACCCCCGTGACTGCCGTGACGTGGGTAAATATATTACACAGAACTATTCAACGGCTGAGATCTGCGATGACAGTAACACATTCTCTCACCACTGTGCATGGTTGGCCAAGCCAAACTAAAACAGCCCTCACTCGAGCTCGCACCGACCACTTTAGCGTAAATAACGACAAACAACCAACTATAGAAACCCTAAGTATCGCGGAGTCGCTACAATTCCGACAGGATGCTGCACATTAGTGGTGCATTTGCTCTATTACGCATAAAACTACAGTTTTGCTGCGATTATCGCATCGTCGAATGTTATGCGTCATGTCTTACGTCACTTCCGATTTGACGCCAAAATAGAAAAATAAGAGCGTTTGTAGGCATATTCACAAAATTTTCTAAACTAGCAGATTCAAGATGATTCCATACCACACCCTTACATCGATCAAGGTGAAATTTGGCGAGAAAGTGCGCTTTTTCGTACCAAATTTCACTTGAATCGGTGCATCATGTCACGCCTGCATGGCCAGAAAAAATGAAATTTGACCGATCTCAAAATATTGGCGGGGTGTATGCTTTTACACGCCGAATTTCGTCTGATCTGGCCGTATTTTCAACTTCGACATTCTGTGGTGGTGCCACCTAGCGACGTGGAGACAAAGTTGAACGCGGGTGTACAACAGTCAACCTTGCCATTTCTAATGCTATCAAATGGCTTAATGGCGACTTCGCGATCTCAAACTCTACCGTTCAAAGTGTGACGAACAAAAAACAAACACCCAATTTTTCGCCATCCCGGCGGCGTCCGAAGTTCGAGCCTCATCATAATACTCAGCATGGTGATAGAGGACGTATGTGCCATTTTTGCATCTCGAAAACGCATTTGCATCAGACGTATAGTTTCGCCGCTAGGGGGGGGGGTAATTTGGGCAAAATGCACCTTCGAGTCAAAACTTCCATAACTCCGGAACACCTTGAGCGAATCCCCAAATTTTAATCATTAAATCATTAACCGACCATGAAACTGCCTACAAATACTGAAAATATCGTAAAATTCGAGCAAGGATTAGGCCCTGCGGGACGTTTGTATTCCGTAAATGCATAAAATTCCAAGTTTTTGGGATCGCACACCCAGCACCGATGGGGGTGAAATTTGCCGACCAAAGTTCACCAAATTTTTACATGGTGTAGCCAGGTCATTGCAGATAAGCTTTTAAAAATCAGACTAGCGATAGGCCTATTGCAATCCGTTTCGGAATGCCAGAGCTACAGATAAAGGCGAATAGTCCGATTTTGCATTTTTGACACTAAAATTGGTTGCCATGGTAACGTCCCTTTAGCCATCGGAAAAAGAGGGTCAGATCGGTAATCAACGATCAAATACATACTATAAAGAAGTCGATAAATACTGAAATAAATAAGGAAGAAAGCAAATAAGAACGGAGGAAGTTAAGTAAGCAAACAAACAATTTGTATACGGCCGGAATGAAAAATGAATCAGGGCGCCTTACGGCACCAGAGCCCGTACGGGGCAGAGTATCATGGTGGTATGTATGTTAACAGTCATTAACAGTCTCAACAACTCACTTGCAATATCAGTAAGAAATCTCAGTCATTGATATACCACTATTGTGATCAGTCCAGACACTTATCCCGTGTGGTGACGACAACTGAAAACCTTCAGCAGCGTTAATCGAAAGTTCCTGGGGCTCGGCAAGAGGACTGTTGAAGTCGAACGAGTAGATTCGTCCGACTCTGTCACGGTACACTGCATTGTCTCCTAAACGTATGCCCTGCAAAGACAACGCGTCCAGTCGCCGACAGCGTGAGTTGGTGGGATATGGGATCCCGCACGTCTCGCTTAAGTTCCCACACCCACTTGCAGGCTCCCACATGTCCAGCTACAGCTCCTATATGGCCTTACATCAAAAATTGCCCCTTCCCCTTGGGAGATTGGGCCCCCATCTAACGCATGATATCTATGGCCCGCCCGAGTCACCAACCCAAACCGCATCTCGATCCGTTCAACCGTTTTTATATGAGTCCCAACTGCTACGCAGTACAATGCGTTGTCAATGGGGAAGAAAACCCCAAAATTGCCCCTTCCCCTTGGGATTTTGTCACCCCGCCGGAAAAGGACCGAGCCACAGCAATAGGCAACATGCACCAAACATGGTACAGATCGTGCATGTGGTTCGGCAGATATGCTCGCGGACAGACGGACACACCGACACACAGACGCGCGCTCATTGCAGTACTTCGCCACCGCTCTTGTAGACGAAGTTACAATGAAACTATTTGAGGTAATCGACAACTTCTAGTTAGTATACATGCATGTCTGTCTGTCTGTTTGTTTGGATCTTTGATGTATTCTGTTTTTTTTGTGACGAATAAACGTATATATTACTAAAATAGTATGATAATAACCACCATTTCACGTGCAAAATCACGGCGTAACACTGGAATTCGCATATATTTCAGCCACTGGATAAGTAGCGTTCCCATACCCCTGCAAAACAGTGGCGTCGTGCTAAAAAAATAAATTTAGCGCGGCCCGGTGTGGACCCGACCTTTCCAAGTCCTAACAAGTTACAAATCATTTTTTATTTATAATCATTTATTTTTTATAAAGAAATCAGTAGGCAACAAAAATTTAACAAAAAATAAGGCTGACCGGATCACGCAGACGCAAAGCCCTTTTTGAGTAGGCTAAGACAAAATACAGTTATGAATTAGGATTCAGAAGAATGAAGTTCATGCTGATGTAAAATACAATACA
>Ga0209780_1003211_pt1 | contig 12063 bp, 8 predicted proteins | sample WorMetexBAHAMAS2_FD_187384 | JGI IMG/M metagenome (GOLD analysis project Ga0209780, IMG submission 187384) | Marine gutless worms symbiont microbial communities from Max Planck institute for Marine Microbiology, Germany - Inanidrilus exumae... | ecosystem: Host-associated > Annelida > Digestive... | reverse complement strand
TGGTTCATCAGATACTGCTGCAGCAACTGACACATCTTCCACAGACAGCGTCGTCAAAAAGGCTCTGGATTGGCTGCACAATCTGCCTAGTATGTGTGGCATATTTACGTATGTATGTATGTATAAAGTACTTATATAGCGTGATCTAACAGCCTAAACAGTCACGAAGCGCTCCATACGTTAAACCAAACGGGTACGTTTTTAGCTGGCTACAAAACTGTGTAAATGTCATTGTCGACTGTCGAAGTGTACTTGGAAGGCTATTCCAGAGTTTAGGGGCACACGCAGCAAAGCTGCGAGGACCGTAAGTAACAGTTCGAGTTGTAAGGACTTGCAGATCATCGTGAACAGCTGAACGCAGATGACGACTACTCACCGTCGAGCATCTGAGTGCAGAGCTGTCATGGCATTTGTATTAATTAGGTACAGCACACTATTACAGAGTAGGCTGGACCCCTACCCGCAAAGAATGAACGGAGCAGATTGAATCCATATCTTTAGTATGTTCTGGTTTTGAGTCATACAAAAATGCAAAATTTGTCCCTAAAACCATGAAATCCGAGCATTGTCCACTGCCGTCATCTTAAGACATTCTTTATTCAGTTCTGCTCGGTGCTCGGGATGGTTAAGATGTGTCCCATTTTGTGATAATTCGAGCTGTACAGCATATTTGGTGGCAATATTTTCTACTAGGTTTTTGTTGCGTTGGACATTTTTAGTGAACAGCATTATTTGCTGCAAACGTTGAATTGGTGCAAGTGTCACGTGTGCAATGTTTTTTAGGTCAACTTCCAAACTTTGGAAATCGACTTAATGATATGGGTGTCAAATTTCCGTCCGTCCGTTCGTCCGTCCGTACACAAAAAGTTTCTTTGATTTCGTTGAAATTTGGTATACAGGTAGTACTCGATGAGAGATGCACAACGGTATTACCTTGACCCGGATCCAAGGTCAAGGTCACGAGCCCATGAAAGTCCGAAATTCGACCATTTTCAAGGGCTATCTCCTCCCCCATTTATAATGGGGGCTGGCAAATGACCACAGATTCTTAAATTAGGGGGCAATATCTAAAATTTAACTGGTCACATTTTTGAAATTCGTCCTCGTTTTCCGTCACGTGACCTCTGAACTTTGGCCCTAACCACGTCTGACGGCCCTAGTCTGCCCTAGCGGAAGTCGACCGTCAGTCTCCGTACGTGACTAATTTTTTTGTAGTTTTATCTTAGTTAATGGTTATTAGCTAAGTGTGTATGGCATCGTTTGTTTTCTAGTTCCACTCTGGGCAACTATCTGCATTGCCGTCTTGGCTGCACTGCTGCTTCTCTGTTGCTGCATCTGTATCTGCAAGTGCTGCTGCCGCAGAAGGAAGTCAAAGGATGCCAAGAAAGGTCTGAAGGGCGTGGTTGATCTGAAAAGCGTCCAGATGCTGGGAAATGCATACAAAGAAAAGGTCCGTTTGTTTGGTACTGATGCAGCAGTAGTTTTCCCCGCATTAGCGAGGGAGTATGTTTTACCGGCGTTGGTTTGTCTGTCTGTCTGTGTGTGTGTGTCTGTATGTGACCACGATAACTAAAAAAGATTGTGGACGGATTTATACCAAATTTTATGGGAAGGTTCCTAGGGGGAAAGGGAAGATCAAGTTCGTGTTTCGTTACGATCGCTTGTGGGGGTGTTGAAGTAATGGTCCGGGTTATGACATGCGGAGAACGGTGAGTTTACGCTTGGTCAAACAAGATAGTTGGGTGGCAAACGGAAGAGCTTTTCTCAGCCTTGCTGGCCGTGCGACAGTCGCACCTGCCATAGGAACGTGATTGGTCGATCAACACTGCGGCAACGGCTGTTCCATTAACCGTGCATTCCCGTTGTGGTGGCAATCCACGATAGCTTTCGTGGGGAGTTGAACTCTCTCAGAGTACTTTCCGTCCAGTTTGGTTATATTTTTTCAAGCTGTTAGGGTGGCATTTTAATTTTTATTGTGGTCTGTTCAATAATACTTTCACTGTAGCTTGGGGAATGAAAAATGTACTGTAGATTCTTGCAACAAGTTTAAGCTGCTGCTGAACTCAACTACATGCATAGGCGTACGGGCCGATTTTTTTAGAGGGGGCTGAATCAATTTTGCCCGAAAAAAACTTTTGCCCGACCCTGGGGGGGGGGGCTGCAGCCCCCCGGCTCATACGCCTTTGTCTACATGTTCAGTCAGTTCAGCATTCGGTTGCTTCATTGCGTCAGTGTGTTTAATAATTTTTAATTGTCGCATGCATTTCACATGTGTAGTAGTAGTATTACCCGCATGATGTATTCTGTGTTCGACATTCTCTTGAATGTCTCTTGATATACTCCCCTACAGCAGACAACTTCTGAGCAATAATGACTGTTTGAAGGATAAAAGGGAACATTATCACCGCTGTTCTGGGCTGTATTGTGTGCAGCAGTTGTGCACCATGGTATGCATATGCATAGGAGCAGTTTTACAGTTGTTGGTTTAGGTTTACAAGGAAAAAAGGAAAGGAAGATTATTTATATAGCGCCTTTTATATAGTACTATGTATATCTCAAAGCGCTCAGGCATGGTTCACACAGTTTTACCTGCAAATACACCATGCCTGCCTTTCGTTCGTAAGTGTTCACCAGATGGCGCCACCACTAACTGAGGTAAGAGACATCCAGTTGCAGCTTACTACTCATCTATCGACCCCGAAGGGATGAAAAGGCTAAGTTGGCCTGGTTAATTGACCTATAGCAGACGGTTTACCCACATAAGTGGTCACCCGTCATCTACAGGTCGAGCGCAGGACAGTGAAAGTTTGCTGACTTTCTACCACTGTGCCACGCAACCTACTCTGCCTAAGGTTGTGGATAAATAGGAACAATTTTGTTGAGCAGCGTTCCCATTCCTACAGCTTGAAGTTGGTGTTAATGAACCGACAGATCAACATAATATTGCCTTCAGTGCTTCTACACTTTTGTTTGGGCATCAGGAAGAGCATTCATCATGTAAATATCGAGTGGTAAGGTGCTGGTGTGATTATCTGTTTGGAGTGAGGTGTAAATTGTTTGCATGTAGTCCAGATGATACCACTGCCACCTCCATCAAAAGACCATCGTCCCTTGCCTCATTAAAATCCAGAATGGTTCTGACTTTCCGGTTCAGGCATATACAGGTTGTCCTGGAAAAATGCCATTAGACAAGTGTTTTTTTGTTTTTCCAGCAATTTCTTGAAGGTATCTGGGAACATGTTTTAACAGGTCCAGCCGGATTTGGAAGATCTGGCAGTGAGCATGGAAGACAAGGACGGTTTGGATGGGTCACCGGCAAAGTCTCTCGGCAAACTGCAGTTTTCTCTTGACTATGATTTTCAGAAAGGAGAGGTACTTAATATTACAATGAAAAGTACTTTGTACATGATTAATGCATCTGTAGCTATAATTATTGAGTGTGGAATGAGTATACTGTATTAACCAGTTGTTATTAAGGTATGTTGTCAAATTGTCCATGAAAGGGGCGTGGTGAAGTCACTTGAACCATTTAAATTTTGGCAATGTAATGTAATATAATGTAAAAAAGTCAAGTTTAAAGTGCCGTAAATAAAAAATACTTCAAGGACACTTTAAAAATGTCACAATAACACATTAAAAATAGCTCTGAAGATACAAATGCGTTTTCAGATAGGCACCATCCATATTCTTGGAATGGCTGAAGCTAGAGTCGTCAATTTTTCAAATTTGTCGTCAAATAAGTTGGTAACGTTGTTAGTTATGGAACACTAGAATGCCGTTCAACTCCGATCAGTTACAAGTGTTCAGTCATCGGCACGAGCTCACGATTTGGTGATCGTGCCTTCGCTGCCGCCGGACCACAACATTGGAATAGTCTGCCAGCACACATCCATCAGCCTGACATAACACTGGACAATTTCTACCGGAAACTGAAAACGTTCTGCTTAGCTCAAGGCACCAGCGCCTAGTGACTGTTTGTTTTTAGGCGCTGGGTATAAATTATCTTGTTAATTTACTTACTTACTTACCAGTAGGAAGTTAAATATTGGGATTTGATTGCACAAGTCTCATTCACATTGTACTTTATTGAAAGTCTAGCTGAAAATCAACAGTGGAAATTAACATTGTATGATGTGTGTGACCTCCACCAGGTTATCACTATGTGTTACAGATGTTAACTTTTAATTTCTTTTCAGCAGGTTTTATTCAGCAGATGAACTTTGTTTGTTTTTACTGTGCAACACTAATCTAACACGGTATATATATCCTGTGTCCCTGTCTGTCCATCTGTTTGTTTGTTTGTTTGTTTAAGTTCTATGGAAATGGCTAAATAAAAGATCATGCAGACAGTGTCATACAGGGACTCTAGTTCACTGACACCTAAGATTTTTTCAAAATTCCAATGGTTTACCCCAACGGGGTCACCAAATACGGGCGGAGTAGATTAATAGGATGCGATATATGACCTAATCAACGGGACCCCTCAATTACAACTCGACTAAGATCTGCAAATAAATTCCCACGCCTCCCCATTCGTATGAGAAAATATCAGATATTTATTTACTATGCCGTCTCAGTACCAGTCTGCATAAGTATCCAAATATCTATCATACTATCCCTATATATTTTTTTGCTTCACTGCTCCATTATTCTATATATTTTTGTTTGCTCATTGTGTTTTATTGTTACTGCATGTGCATCGTTCACCTACCTGTTCTATTGTGCTGTTTGGTCTTATGACCACAAGACTGAATAAATACTACTACTACAGGTGACCTTCGCCTGCAAACCTTTTTAGTGTGATTTTTTGTTCAGCTGTGCAGCAGTTGACAAGATTTCAAATGACATAGCATGTCATACGTTCCGTCTGCAATAGGCCAGATTCTGGTTATATTGTTGCTGTTACAGCTATCTGTTGGAGTCATTCAGGGCTCTGAACTGCCCGCAATGGATATGGGAGGAACATCTGATCCTTACATAAAGGTTTTTGTTCTTCCCGACAAGAAGCAGAAATTTGAGACAAAAGTTCAACGTAAAACCTTAAATCCAATCTTCAACGAGACATTTGTTTTCAAGGTAAGTTAGATTTGTATGCTTTTACCATCCTTCGATGAGTTTACATCATTTGATTCATCTTATATGCGTCTCTTATCATCTAGTGTATTTAGAAGATAACTATTACTAGTATTAACCTGTTTAAATCACTGCAGATGATTTCTGTAAAATTTTACAATTATGCATGTCATAGATAACAAAATTAATACATTGTTAGGTCGACTCTTCTGAGTCGACCTAATAAAGTGGGTTTCAATATCCGTATGTACATACGTATGTACGTCCACAAAAAGTTTTTTGATTTCTATGAAATTTGGCGTGTAGGTAGAGGTCGTTGAGTGATGCACAACAGCATGCAGTATGACCCGATCCAAATTCAAGGTCAAGGTCACAAGTCCTTGAAAGTTGGAAATTCTTTTAATTTCTAAAGCTATCTAGCTAGCAACTGACCACTGATTCTTAAACTACGGCACAATATCATTTTTATTGTGCCTGATTTTTGATATTTGCCTTAGTTTTTGTGTCACGTGACTTTGAACTTGGCAGAAACGTCAGTTGTGAAGAGTCGACCGCACGGGGCTAATTTGTATGTAATGCAGTAGTGCCTTCAGTGCTTTGACACTTTCAGTTGAGCATCAAGAAGGCATGTGGTCTTTAATCTCCAAACTTTCTCTGTAGATCTTTTTATAACCCCGGTTAAAATGTTTGTGGGTTTTATATAAAAGTAAAGTTTTATGAGTGACGTACATCGGCCAAAAGGTCAACTTCAGTTAATTGTGGAAAGTGAGAGTTCTCATGCTCAATAGCATTGTGGGTAGTTGATCAGAACGGGAGTTGTAGTGGACAGAAGGTGTGAGAGCCATACGGCAGCTGGAAATTGGATTGTGATGTTGTTTCTGCTGCTGTCAAGTAGGTTATGTTAGTACGTAATTGAGTTGAGTTTTCACTACGCTGTGCCGCAGGTTCCGTATTCAGAGATTGCGTCAAGGACTTTGGTCTTCAACATTTACGACTTTGATCGTTTCTCGAAGCACGATCACATTGGCCAGCTGAAAGTTCCCCTCAACTCTATTGACCTGGGTCGAGTCGTTGAAGAATGGCGTGACATCCAACCACCAGATTCCTCCGAGGATAAGGTGACTCATTTTGCACATGACTTGGTTTCAATGTTAACTGCTGGAAAACTTTTGCGTGGTAGTGCTTTTGTGGTGGCGGCTTGGCGTAGTGGTAACGGAGTTGGTTGTATCAACGAAGTTACTCTACGTCGAGCCTGGTTAGTACTGGGATGGGTGACATGACCGGGTTCGACTCCCGGAGGCGGCACTTTATCTCGGTATGTAACCAGCCACCCAAGGCCAACTCAGCCTTTCATCCTTTCGGGGTCGATAAATTGAGTAGTGAGCAACTTTATCGGATGTGTGCCGGTCACAACATCTGGTGAATGCTCACGAGGTTAAGCCGGTGTGGTTGATTCAATCGCTGTGCGCCGTGTGTGGCAGCAATTTAGCCGGCTTAACCCTTCTGTACATAGTGCTGCCCTGCGTGGCGGCTGTTGTTTCCCGCCCTGCGTGGCGAATGTTTGTACTGTATGATTGCATTGTTGACTGCAATTTAATAAACGAAGATTATTATATTTACTTTGCCCGCTGGAGCAGTTGCAAAGTATTGAGTTGACATATGTTACGTGAATGCAGACCAGCTGGGATTTGAACTCGCAACCTGTCAATCGCAAGTCCAACCCCCTACCTCAGTGCCAACACACCTCAGCAACACACAATATGCGCAGATGTTGTTGTGTGTATTGTTACCAGTAGCTGTATGTTGTCTTGCAGGAGAACCGACTCGGCGATATCTGCTTCTCGCTGCGCTACGTTCCAACTGCCGGAAAACTCACGGTTGTCATCTTGGAAGCTAAGAACTTAAAGAAGATGGATGTTGGAGGATTGTCTGGTACGTGTGCGTGTATGTGCATTTGTTAGTGTACAGATGAAATACATTGTTACAGTGTCGGATACGTGAATGTCGCGTCACTTGGATGTCGCAGCTTTTCGAAGGAAGCTGACGTTATAGTAATTCAGAACATGTTGAGTAAGCTGACATCACGTCTTAAGTCTGTCCGTGCAGTGGATTATCATCTATAAGAAACAGTTGTGCAGAAGTGAACTGCTGGTGATATTCACTGGGTTTGTTTCATGCAAGATACGTTTTGTGCTGTACACCATGTTTAAAATTATTATTATAATACTGGTTTTTGTTATGCTGTTATCATGACAACAGCTATCGCAAGAGTTCACCTGGTTCATTTGTTGAATGCAAACGTAGTACCAGCTTGCCACCAGCCCTTAAATCAAACCAGCTGATTGGGCTTTCGTTTGTAGGCTGCTCATATTCATGTCAGCTGCCGCCAATTATTAGGTCGACTCCACCAAGTCGACCTAATACAGTCGGTCTCAAATGTCCGTCCATCTATCTACAAAGTTTCTTCAATTTCAACGAAATTTGGTGTGTAGGTAGAGGTGAGTGATGCATGACGGTATGCAGTGTGACCCAATCCAAGGTCAAGGTCACGAGCCCTCGACAGTCGGAAATTCAGCCATTTTCAAAGGCTATCTCCTCCCCCATGTACAACGGGGGCTGACAAATGACCACGGATTCTTACATTAGGGCACAATACCTAAAGCTTACTGGGGCCGGATTTTTGATTTTTGTCCCAGTTTTTGTATCACATGACTGAAGTTGGCAGTAAGTAGGAGTCGACCGTCAGTCCTGTATGGGGCTATTTATTATTATTACTCTGCCCGAAAGCTGGTAGGACGGCTGATTAAACAGCACTGCTGTAAGAGGGCACATCCTGTGGCCACAGATGTATTTCTGTATGAGGTCTGTTGTAACAAACACAACTGACTAGTGGGATTTGATTGTCCAGTCACTAGATCGTAACATCCTGATGATTTTTTTACATCTAATTTGACTGAGAAAGACAGTTTTTGTTCCAGTCTGAGCTCTGGCACAAGCGTCTGCCACTACTTGACTGTGGTGTCAATGAGCCACTGGAGTTTGTTTTATGTCAGTAGATCATGTCAGTACATGTACTTTCGGAGCCCACTAACGTCCTTCATGTGGTATTTTCACATAACGTAACAAAATCCAGACGTTCCGATCCTGCAACGCTGATCCGTACCTACCTACACTGGCTGCCGATCACTTATCAAATGTAGTACATGATCGCAGTCATTGTTTACAACGTCATCACCATGCAAGAACTGAGCTACCTGGCTGATACCACTGTGTTCCATGCCCCGTCCCGTCATCTACGCTCTAGCTACAGAAACCTACTACGCAAGGACAGCGCCAACCTGGTTTTCACTGATTGCTCCTTTTCTCAAGCTGTACCTGCAGTCTGGAACAATCTACCACTAATCTGCTACCTGTACCTTCTACAGCACGCCATTGCAGATCTTTGCAGTCTAACAACATTCAAGCGTTTGTTAAAAACTGAACTGTACAAACGAACATTTTTCTGCTGATCCGTGACGTAACCCGCACTTGCGATTCTTCACTCTGTGAATGACTCAACGTGCGTCATCAACCGTATAATAATTATAACAATAATCTGCCCGAACCTTATAGTATCGTGGATTAAGGTTCCCCAACTATTTGGTGGTTAGTGTCTGTTATCAGAAGTCTGGAATTTCCTTCTTCAGCAGTTTCACTTTGTCACGGTGTTCCAGTGCACTGTGCTGCCGAAATATGAAATAAACTGAAAGTTGACAGGTGTCTAGAAGACGTTTGCTCCGCAGCAAGACGTTTCAACTGTTACTTCAAACGTTTCGCGAAATTTTTAAACGGCACACTGTACGTTGTCAGCATTGTACTGCAAAAAGCTGGGAGAATCTTTTGAGCATGGTGTAATAGACTTGTTAATGACGTAGAAAAGCAGTGTCGGCAGTTAAGAATAACGGTGATTGGTGAACAGTTGTCAATCGAATCTTGTGTGAAGATTGCACTGAAATAACATTAGCATGTACAATATGTGTGTGGCATTGCTCAACTCAGATCCCTACGTCAAAATTTCTCTTTGGCATGGAACGAAACGACTCAAGAAGAAAAAGACGACCGTTAAACGAAAAACACTGAATCCTTACTTTAACGAATCGTTCACATTTGAAGTGTCGTTTGAGCAGATTCAGGTACTAATGTCGTCGATTGCGTGGTTGTGGCAGTTTGGTTTTCATTCTTGGTTGTGGCCTCGAGTCTTTCAGCTTTCGGTTTCTTTGGTGGTTTTTTCGGTTGCTTTTGATGTTTTTTGTCGGTTTTTATTTGCTTTGTGCCTATGATGCAGTATGGGCAATTGTATGATGATATCATTTTAAAATTAAGCACTGCGATTTTTGATATATACACTATGGGCCATAAAAAAGTGCCACTTTAATTTTCACTATGACTTCCGTATTTCTTCATGGATTTTTTACACTTTTTGTGCTAATGTAAACAGGAAAGAATACTCTACAGTATAGTTGTTTAACGGACTGATGACATCATCGTTGCGTCACACTGCGACGGCAATGTTCACTTTATTGATTTACTTCGTGTATAATAATAAGGCAGTGAGATGGAGTGTGGGAATATGTTGAGTTCTGACGATAACATTTCGATCAAAACATGAGGGAATTAGAAGATTTTCTGCCCATAGACTTATCCAGGAATACTCAGACAGAAATTGTCAAGACAAACATTCCATGGCTTTCTGCAAAGGTTGCACATAACCAGTTTGATCAAATGCACTGAAGGAAGCTGTCAGCCATGGTCATCCCGAACTGCTGATACCATTTCCGCAGTCCAACATCTTTCAAATGCCGTCTTAAAACTGTTTTATTTAACCGGGGCTTCACTGATATATGTAAATGACTCTGTAATGCACTACCGGTCTTTTAGTAGGAAACGCAATATGAATACTTTAGTTACAGTTACATTTACAGTCTAAGATGCAGTTAAAGTGAAGTCATAAATATTTTACACATTATGCAGAGTATTCATTCCTGTTTCTGTCGGTACATAAAGTGTAGAAATCCACTAACAAATACAGGAGTTATAGTTTTATGGCACATGGTGTATATTATATAAGTGGTGCTGAGCTGGTGTTAGAGATGCAGTACCCCTTCTTTCAGGAGTTATTTGGTGGATATAGAAAGGATAAGGCATAGAGGGTGTTTTTCTCGTGCTGGTGTTAGTCCTTTGAATTTTCTTCTGTCGTTCGCGTGACAGGAAGCTTGTCTGGCCTCAGTTGTTGCAGAATGTTTCACCTAAATTAACTCTGGTAAACAAGGCTGTTCAGACAAAATCTAAAAGTTGTAATACGTTGCACGCATTATATAAGAGCAGTGTCGTAAAAAAATACAGCAATTTGCTTTCGGCTGAGAATGAAATTACTGGATCGAATGTATGAAATTTAAAAGATTGCGGCATTGAGTTCACAGAACAATCACAGTTTCTTTGTGTGATTGCGGAAGTTACAGAAGACTGCAAATTTTGTGCCCATGCTGCAGTGGCGGCTTACTGACATTTTCTTAATCTTTAGTTTTGCATCGATATTTCGGTTATTATTGCGATAATTGTATGGTTTTCTAGATCCATATGTTAAAATGTCGTTATATCTGAACGACAAGCGATTAAAGAAAAAGAAGACGACCATCAAGAAATGCACCTTGAATCCGTATTATAACGAGTCGTTCACTTTCGATGTGAGATTCGAACAAATACAGGTTTGTTACAGAATGGATTATCTGTGTTGAAATGTATGAAAAACGAATACGGACAACTAATTTTTTTGCACAATATATCAGAACCGCATTTGTTGTGTATTTTCAAGATCCTTAGTGTTTCATTTTTATTTTTTTGATGTTTGATGGGCACTTTTTAGTTGGCATATTATTTTTGATTTTTTTTTCTTTTTTGATCATGTGTTGGTTATGTGGAACTCATTTGTAGTCTGTCATTGTAAAAATGTAAGGAGAGGATTTTCAGTGCATGCTATATATAAGTTTCTGGTGGTTTACCTCCAGTCGGTTTACGGTAGAAAAAGTATCGATTAAAAAGTTATTTTTGCCGAAATGTTGGCAGAAGTAACTAAGCACATGTAGGTACGTTTTAAGGCAGCATTCATTTCTGCAGAAAATGATATGTTGCTTTCTGTTTACCTGCTTTGCAATGATCAATTGTTCAACAGTAACCCGCTGATTTTAAAAAAAACATGATGAGAAATTGGAAATTGACCAAATGTTTTCAGCAGTAGTGCTACGTAATTTGTGAGGCTATCCAGCACTCAATTTCAGCTCAGAACAGTCTTGTGTGGCACTCACCAGAGTCACCAGTGGCGCATTTGTGGAAGTTCTGTCTTTCTTCATACAAGCGGCACATCTTTATGAACCATTATTATCAATTTTCTTACTAATTTCTAGATATAGTTTGATGATGATGCCTTTGAAAACATTGCAGATTTTCTCACCGTGATTTATGAAGTAGTCTAATTGCACTATTTGTTTATCCATAGTGGTATTTTAATAGTTTTGTTACCAAATCAAAGACGTCATAATAAAATTTTGTTATGACTGCACTTTGAGATTTGTAGCTTTATCATTTGCTGTCGGTCATCGATCTTTGATAATCTTATTAGCTTGCTACTGGGGCAGGATTTTTGCTGTTGTTTTTTTTGGAGGGGGGGGGGTTTACAGAGCTACAATCTGGCTTATGACTTACCTGTTTTTTGCAGTTTGGCTTTTGGTTTGTGGAAGTTTGTATATTATGCTTTTGCTCATCTGTTTAGATTTGTTGATTTTACTTGTAAGACCTAAAAGGGATGTACTGTACTCCGTGGCCAGAAAAAAAGTGCCACTCTACTGTTGCCCTCTAACTTTCGTCACATGCTGTCCGATTTTTTAACATTCTTTCACAGACATACGATGAATTTCTGACAAAGCAATAATTAAATATTCCACCACACCCGCATAC
>Ga0209780_1003210_pt1 | contig 12064 bp, 5 predicted proteins | sample WorMetexBAHAMAS2_FD_187384 | JGI IMG/M metagenome (GOLD analysis project Ga0209780, IMG submission 187384) | Marine gutless worms symbiont microbial communities from Max Planck institute for Marine Microbiology, Germany - Inanidrilus exumae... | ecosystem: Host-associated > Annelida > Digestive... | reverse complement strand
ACAGAAATGTTAAAAGTACTTATACACTAGGTGGTGATATTGTAAAAGTAGAGGATGAAGAAAAGGATCTAGGGATTGTTGTAAATCGTGCACTAAAGTCTAGTAGTCAGTGTACCGCAGCAGCAAAATCTGCTAATAAAACTTTAGGAATGATCAGTCGTATGTTTGTAAATAAGGACTAAAAAGTTATGTTGAGGTTGTACCAAACATTAGTTAGACCAAAATTAGAATATTGTGTGCAGGCTTGGAGGCCATACCTTAGGAAGGACACTGAGTTATTAGAAGAGGTACAAAAGCGAGCTACCACGCTGATAATCAAAGATAGAGGTCTAACGTATGGAAAAAGGTTAACACGTTTAGGTCTTACGACACTTGAGACAAGAAGATTGCGAGGAGATTTGATTGAGGTGTTTAAGGTTTTCAAGGGTTTTGATGATGTTAAACCTACTGACTTGTTCACTATGTCAAGTACTGGACTCAGAGGTCATGAATTAAAGTTGTATAAGCCTCAGGCTCATTTAGACATTAGAAAGAATTTTTTTACCGTCAGAGTCATTGATGAGTGGAATAGATTGCCTGAGTCATTACTGCACTGTGGTACGTTATCAACATTTAAAAAGCGACTTGACTGTTATTTAAAGTATCGGGGATATGATTAACGTGAGCTTCTTTCCTCTCGTGAGCCACCGTTCGAGCGAGGTGGCTTGTTGAGTTGAGTTGATGAGACCGCTGTAATAAAGGATGCAATATCCGACTACGTTGCGACTGTCAACGACGGACGGTGACAGGTCACCGCACACAACGACACAGTCGTACCTTACTCCGACTTCAAAGGAATCGCCGCGACGAATGTCTCTCCGGGTGCGCATCTGGGTTACGAAATAAGCTGACCTGACAGTATAGAGTGGTGATTAATTTCCTCACGACTAGACGTCGTCGAGAGACGGAAAAATTCTTACAGCACAAATCACAAGTAACGCCGGCCGACGTGTGTTTGCAAAACTGTCAGAATATGTAGATATTTACATGTAATTAATACATTGATGTAAATATTACCGTATCATATACACACGATGAGTCAAAAACTGGACCTCTTTCACTTTTCATTAACATCGTTGCTAGATCACAACATTGCAGGTGAAATATATGGCACATTCATTAAAATAACGCGTCGTTCATTTTTCATGACAAAATTTAAACATCAGTTGATGGGCCAGTACCGTACATTAAAATCTGATGTTAATCTACACAATCGGAACGAACGGTTGGATATGTACGTATTGCAAGCCTAGTTCTCAGCGATAGATCTCACACTGTATGTCTTCGTTGAAGACGATCGAACGCAAGTCTATGGTGCGCCCATGCAAAGCGCTGGATTTACCGTCGGACGAGAGAATGCTAATTCCAAGCCGTCCGGCGGCCAATCCACTAGTATTCATTTGCATGGATATTCGAACAGATTAGTCTGCGACGGTGCGTGAACATCAGAAACGCCCTTCTGGTGCTTTATGAATGCTTTGTATCAGACATGGCCGAGCAGTTGATGACCACACTTGCCGTATACTGTGATAATTCTGCCGCTGAAGCTTTACGCCGCATCCTGCTGCCGTTTCGTGCAGGGCTCAGCAATAGTCTTCGGTGATCTGAAGTCTAATTATAGCTATTACACAGAAAGACCGAATAAAATTATTGTGTTTGCTGATGATGTAAAATATCAGCTGCGATTGATGATCTTGTTGGTGTAGGTGGAAGCTCGCAAGAAGGTCGCTCGCCTTGTCTTGTCCTTCGTCGTCGTCTTCGTCGTCTGCTGGTTGCCTCGTCATGTCTGGAACTTCTGGTACCACTTCGACCCGGCCGAGATGAACATGTTCTGGCACGTCTTCAAGATCGTCGCCTTCTGTCTGTCGTTCATCAACTCCTGTGTCAATCCGCTAGCGCTCTACTTCCTCAGTCGTCAGTTTCGTCGCTACTATGATCGCTATCTGTTCTGCGGCTGCCGTCGTCAGTCGCAGGCCGGCGACCACCGCGCACCAGCGCTTCTCGCTAGCGGAGTCCGGCGTGGTCAGCGCAGCGCACCTGTCGACTCCATGGCAACGTCACGGCCTCACGAGCGCATGCAGATGACCGTCGTCGACGTGGACGACGCCGCCGCGAGACACCAGAAGCAGTACTCGGCCGTCTGTCAACACGACCAGCGTGGCAGCACGCAGCATCCACGCACTCGGATGACCATGATAACAGTGGCCAACACCGAGTGCTGAATCAATCCGTCCCTCGGTCCGCGCCGGCACAGATGGACTCATAGACAGTCCGCATGGAAACCAGACATCGGGCGGACAGTTGGAATGTCGTCGTCAGCGTTCGACGAACATGATCAACGATGGCGTGACAATAAAAACCTAGGTCTACTATTACGACTGACTGTCAGTCAATACTCACGCGGTAGGTACTCTCGTGGTGCACACATTTCTATTTCTGCATTGACCTTGACTGTCAATCATCGGCGAGCTATAGCCATAACCCATACACATGGAAAAAGTCAAGTTCAAAGGCCAGTCGGTTTAAAAGACAGATTGGAAACGAACAGACAAACGCGTGCGATTGCATTACCTTTCTCGCTAATGCGCTCGGTAATAACAAATCAGCACTAAAAAGGAGTGGTTAGGGTCACGTGACCTGCTTTTAAGTTTTGAAGCTTGGCTTTTGCTGTCTAAAACATTTCTCTTTCCCATACCATATAACACGTAATATCTGCAATATGTTTACGCATAAGAGTTACGTTCAAGGTCATTCACGCATTGCAAGCTATTAGGAATGGGATTTTTCGTACAGTGTGCAGCAGTTGACACTTGACAGGATTTTAATTCAACTGACATCGCTTTGCTGGGTTTCTTGTATTCGTGTATCATATAGAACATAACATAACATAGCTACAAACAGCTAGTGTTAGACCGATGTATATGTTTACAGTAGTTTTGTAAGTCGCTTTAAATACTGTTCCTGGCATGTGAGACTTAGATTGTTCAGGACTTACTGCACTTGCTTTAAAATAGGCTTGTGGAGAGCATTTGATGTAAGAACATTACGTAAATTTCAAGCGTGCTACAACAAATGTCTTTAACGTTTCCTTGGATTTCCCAAGTATAGCAGTCTGACTGCAGCGTTGTTACAGACAGGACAGGTCTTGCGAGTAGTTCAACTGTATTACATAACTTTACATGGCGTTTTAAAGACATGGTGCTGGCTTGGAATAATGCTGTTGTATCTGCTGTGTCATCACTGTGTTTCTAGTGATTTATGTTATATTTCGTGTTTGTGTGTGTATGCCTGCTGTTTGCTTTGCTTTCTTTCTCTCGGTATGCTTGTGTGTCTGTCTGTGCAGTCTAGTAGTTTGTTCGTTATTCTCTGTGTTGCTTTTTATGGGCTTTGCCTCATACAAATACAAGATTGAGATAACTCCGCCAAATCTTAACCGATTTTCAAAATTCTTTCACCGCTGGAAAAAAAAGAATTTTTAAACAAACTTTATATAAAAATCCCACCACACTTTACGTATGTTGCCGCACTACTTTGGGAAAGTTACAAGTCTGCTGAAATTTGGTGCACGGAACGATGAGAGCCTGGTTGGGTTTCGTGACTCGACTGTCGATACGTTCTCGGCAGTGTGTGCACATGCTAGCTCGTGATTGTATAAGTGTCCGACATGGATCGGTATTTTAGACAAAAACATCGCTTTGATGAAAGATTAACACGAATCCAAATCGAAAGCTGTGCACCACTTGTATTCAAATGAAAGTGGCCGAGAAGCTACCGCCCCAAACTCGATACCAACGTTTTGAACATTTTCATAACTTTTACGACAGACACATAAATTACAATAATGGGCGTCCCTGATTTAGGAAGAAAGGCACAAATTTGCCCATCACATCGCCACTTCGCAACCCTTTAACCGGTCGACACGAAACTTTGCATAGGTGATTGCGTCGGGGATACCTACCATTTACAAAATTTTATCCAGATCGGAGAAGGGCTTTTGTTTCCATGCATTCGCACATCGAAATGTTTACTCGGCTGGTTTTTAGCGAACGTGAACTCACGTTCACGTTCGCTATATGCTATCGCCCGTCCGTCTGTCGTCTGTCTGTCTGTCTGTAGCGTTCGTGTGTCCTACTCAGCGAGTCAGCCGGTTGATATTTTCGGCAATATTTCTACGCCGTTTGGTACCTTGGCCATCCTTTGACATTCACGGAAAATTTTACGGAGATCGTCCCAGGGGAACCCCTCCGTGAGGGGATTTAAACGCAAGAGGGGTAACCAAATATAGCGATTTTTGACATTTCGAAGGCTATATAGGAGGTTAGTTAGTATTAATCACTAATAGGAAGTCTATATGAGCTTTCGATTGGTACCAAAATCGGTGACCTTGAATGACCTTGAACGGCGAAATTGTCCTTATTTTACATTATTACACCGAACTCGGCAGATTCCGGGACGAATGTCGTAAAAGTGATTGAAGATATACCTAAACTTTCAGCGACAGAAATGTAGCCCAAAGCATCTAGTTTTCAGCGATATATAAGATACGATGATACCGTATACATGATATCGACAGTTTAGAATCATATAGGTGTAACTCCCATTTTTTTAGCTATCGAAGACATATCTTAGAAACGGTGCAAGATAGGAAGTAAATTAGTATTAATCACTAATAGGAAGTCGTATATAAGCTTTCGATTAGTAGCAAAATCGGTGACCTTGAATGACCTTGAACGGCCAAATGGCCCTTACATTGCATTATTTCACCGAGTCAACGCGACTTAGATTACTTACTTATTGTATCGACAACACAGTCACGTAACACCATGTCTAATTTCGCTACGGAGCAGCGATTCCCCTCAGAATTATTTATTTTCCGTATAGTCGGACATAAATCAATGTCGCATGATTGTAATTTGTAACTAGCTATATCGACATTAGTCGCAAAATGAACTACAACAGGAGTCGACAAATTGGATGATTGATCGGAACTATTAATAAGCCTGCTATATGTACAGCCATATCCAGTGGAAAGTTGCCTACAACGATACGGCGCGCGACCGCGTGTCCTACTAGCGTACCGCAAGGGTCTCGGGTTCGAATCCCACAGGTGCCGCTGAATTTTTAGTTTATATTTTTAAAAATAAGCATAAATAAAATAACACGAACTGTCACCTGTCTAGTACGCCGGTAGAAAACGCTCTCTTCGATGCTATACTGTAGTGTGTCTCCACATACACTGCAACCCGTCTAGTCTTACAGCTGAATATAGCTTCTGATTGCTGAAGTTGATCCGATCTGTCGAGTCGACTGCTCCAATAAATACTTGTTGTAGCCGTAGACAATAACAGAATTTGGCTTCTCCACTCTGCGCTCCGCCTATTGTTAGAGAACGAATAGCATGGTCTGTTGTCTGTCAGTCGGTCTGTCACCTACTGAGCCCGGCGAAAACGGCTAAAGCGATCGATGTGCCGTTTGCGTAGACGACTCTGGTGGGCCCAAGGAAACACCTGTTGCATAGCTAGACAGTGCGTAATACTTGCCTAGCTATCGTTTAATTTGCTAGACGATGTAGGTTCTCTTTTTTGGTATTTTTTGAATTATGTGTGTGATATTGTCGTAAAAAGGTTCACGTTCGCTATCTCATCTTCTGATGAGTTGTTGTTGGTTCTTCCTCTCAGCCGCAGGCAAAATGTCGTCAGCGATTTTAACGGAAAATACGGCAGAAGACACCCGATCGTGTCTGTGTAGATATTCATAGATATGTGGCTAATGCATATGTATTGTGGGAGATTTTATTCCTGCATTGTGATTCGTGATTGGTGTGCTGAACTACAACGCGACTAACTAAATGCCGGTGTTGTTTGTGTTGTTGACATGGTAGCTTGTAGTGCTCTCGATATAGGCTAAATGTTTTAGTTTTGCCTAGTAGATCGACATCAGCTGAATGTTTGCTCTGTTGCATGTAGGCCTATAGCCTATCATGTGACATCACTTGTTGTAGGCCTAATTATAATGAAATTTGACTATTGTATATAGGACTGTAAACCTTTGCAGTAAGATATAGGTTTTCGTGCAATAGCTAAATATACTTGCCGTGAACAGCAAGACGTCATTGTTGTGTTGATAATGTCGTATTACCGCAATTCATCAGTCGTGTGAGACAGACATATATACGGGTTTGTTGTTCAATTGCTACCTCGCCTCCGGTAGAAGTGCGAAGTATTCTGGGGCGTAGCTGGCCAGGGGTACGGGAGTCCGAACCCCTCCCAGCCACCACAAGGGTGACGTAAGATTTTCATAAATCCGACGAGAATTTTTGACATAAGGGTACCCCCTCCGTACATCACAGTATGAATCGTAAACGTTTTAAATCTTTCACCAATGTCCACCCTGATAACGATTATTCACAAAACATCGTCAGCTTCTGGGGGATAAAGTCCCCTAGACCTCTTACTGGGGCTTTGCCTCTGAACCCCGCTGGGGGACTTTCGTCCCCCAAATCCCCTATACTGGACCCCAGCTAGCAAAACCCGCCTACGCCCCTGGAAGTATTGCGATCAGCGCGTCTGTTTGTCTGTCTGTCTGTCTGTTTCTCTGTTTATCAGTGTGTCTGCTCGCATAGCTCAATAGCCACTTGTCCAAATTTCACGACATTTTTTTCTGTACATGTTTAACTGTGGCTCTGGCTCGGTCCTCCTCTGACGACAGTGGAATGTGTTGTGTACTTCCGGTTTTGTGGATGACGTCATGTTTTCACAAAATGGCGACAATGAAGCCAAACCAAACAAGACGTTATGTTTAACACGGAGACTGACTGCTGACGTTTGGATTATCACCACAACATTACTGAAGGCCTACCGCGAAAAAGTGACAATTTTACGTTGTTGTGAGAACATATTTCAATATCTTTTTAGAAAAAAATGCAAAAACGTTTTAATAGTGTTTCAGCCGTGAGAACTGGCGGGAAAAGTTCAATTATCGCTAATAGGAAGTCGACATGCGCTTACTATCGAGCATAGATGAACCGCGTGTGTTACCCCTAAGTCTCCCAAAGAATGGCTCAAAACGAGAAATTTTACATATTTTTGCATTGCTTTTCATATCTTCGTTGCAGTATTCGTAGACACTTCAAATTTTGTATGCCGATTGATCATAGCAAGTCCCAGCCTACGGACGACAAACTGTCCCCGAAATGGGCGTGGTTACGTCACGTGATCCACTTTAAATTTCCAGGCCCTAAACATACCTCAGGAATAATTGAAGTCAGAATCGTCGAATTTCTTGCACAGACCTGCAGGCTATACATAATGTTACCAAAAGGACGACATATCACCCCCACAATGGGCGTGGTTATGGTCACGTGACTTGTTTGAAATGTTGCCGTTTGCCGTGATGCAGCGCGTCGCGCGGGTTCGTCAGCGACAGCTGAGCTACTTGTGAGATATGTTCCGTATAATTTCCGATATTTAATCAACTCATCTCTGGTGCGTAATTTACATATTCCTCCAAATTGCGTGAGAATAAGCACAAAAAAATTAGGCTGCGAACAAATCACGAGACAAACGCACGGCCGCCAAAAGTGTATCTCGTGGTCTTCGACGGCCTGAAGCAATAATCCAGCAAGATAGCTCGTAGCGGCGCTGAGAGTCAGTGTGATTACTGATTAGCTGTCTGTTCTCGAGTACAATCCGGTCACCTTGTTCAGGTCGTACGTGAAGGCTGCACGTAGGCCTACGCTCTGCTGGACTGATTCGCACATGGCGGGTCATCAGTGAACTGAAGGACTGATTGAATCATGACCGACCACGTGACTTCATTGTCCAGACCGTCTTCAGTCGTCTGTCTGTACTCAAAACCTCGCAGTGTTTCAACAATGACCGACGTCTTGCTATATTCTAACGATCTAAACATGTTTGACGTCTTCAGTACGACGCTTATTCAACAGCAGCAGCTCATGCAATCTAACGTAATGTTTGCGTTGTTCCTGCTCAGTACCACTAGAATCGTCAAGTTTTGCACACAGGCAGAATGTATCAAATCTTAGCCTATCGATGACAAATCACCCTAAAGGGGCGTGGTCAGGGTCGCATGAACAATTTTCAATTTTATGCCGGCAATCATATCTCCGGAACGGCTGAAGCAGAGTCGCCTAATTCTGAATACATGTATAGAATATATCAAGTGCTAGCCTTGGGGTACCAGATTACCCCCCAGTGGGCGAGTTCAGGGTCACATGACCCGTTTTCTTAAATTTTGCCCCAATCATATCTTTAGAGTCGGTGAAATTAGGCACTTGAAATGTTGTGTGCTGATTGATAAAGAGATGTACTACTGCACGAATGATAGATTACCGACGAATGCGATGTGTTCAGAATCGCACAGTTGCAATGGAACAATAACAGGAAATCGTATGTGGTCTATCGAATGGCACCAGTGCCAATGCCCTTGAATGACCTTGAAAGTCACTTTTGCTGTTTGAAACTTTTCTAACTCCCATACGTCGTGAAACATAACACGGATTTACTAACACAGCGCGTCGCGCGGTCCCTCTGCAGTAGCTGAGCTTCTTGTTTTTTTTTCAAATTGCAGTCAAACTTGAACAGCGTTTCTTTTGTCATTAAACGTTTTACCATAAACAAACGGCATTACGATAAAATTATTTTGTACTGATATATACTTACACCATAGACAATTTAGACCCACTTTACAAGTTTGTGATTACAGTATTATTATTGGGGGATTTTTTTGTATTTCGTAATTTTTCTAGTTTTTGTGTGATTGAATGCAGTATAAAACACATGAACATTTCATTATTTGTGTATTTTCAGCTATTTTTTCAGTGTTGTTTTCGACTGTGATCTGTGGCGTCTGGGACTTTGCTCTCGGTCCTTCCTATGAACCACGCTGCCCTGATGTCGCTCGTCTTGTCGTTTCGAGGCCGCTATGCACAGAACACTTGTCCAAATCACACGCATCTCTTCAGTTACAAATAGTCTATCCAAAACTTTAGAGTCTGGCCGTTTCGGCACTATATCTAATTTGCCTAAGGTACCAACTCAACATAGCTACATCGTTGTCAGTTCATCACTGACACAGAATGTTAAGACGATTCGTAAATTGAGTGGTCACTCTAGTACACAACACACGACAAGTTTTCGACGATGACGTGCTGTACAAATTGTGTTTACATCGCTATATACATGTGCAGCATTGGCGCCAGACAGCAGGAAGGAAAAACTCCAAATTGAAGTTGTGTTTTCGCTCGCTCTAGGCTACATCACAACGGTCGGTCACACATTGCGCAGTTGCAGCTGGGCGTGTCCACCGGCCGACGACAAAATGAACGATTGCAATAAGTCGCACGCCGTCTGTCGGTGGGTGTTAACGTGCTGGTGCTGTTAAGACGTCGGCTTTGCTCTCGGCGACGTCGGAAACAATCGACGTAGCGAGCTAGGACAACATTAGTCAACTTGTCGCTGGCTGTGACCTGCGGCGCATGTCGACGACCGCAATACTCGACAGAGCCGAGCCGCGACGTCGTAAGACGTCATACAACGTCCGTCGCATCGTCGCAGCGATTACGACAATCACTTTTTATGTCCATCCGACTGTTGTTTAGATGCTAATCGCGTTGTCGACGACAATCTTTCTTCATCTTGTACGTAACGCCACTTCGTTCGTACACAGTTCGGCTTGGCATCTTTCGTACATAAAATCATATGTACCGTGGACATCTTGGTATCACTAATCCTACAATCCTAATTCGCTAATCCTTTGGCACCAAACACCACTAATCTTTATCTTTCCTGGTTCACACACTTATCCCTTTTTACGGATTACACCAGTTGGTAAAATACGACACAAAATACGGAGTACGAAGAGCTTAGCTTTAGTTGTCTGCAGTGGAATACGACCCGTTATTCCACTCCAGACACAATGTTAGAGAGTGGACCGGGAAAGTAGGTCATGAAATAAAGTCTTGAAAGAGTAAGTGAGCGTGTAAAAAGACAAGTTTTAAGTCGAGTGTACAGTGAGCGCGATAAACGTGACTTGACTGTGCACATGTAGAGGTAACAGGTGCAACGGTTTGACCGCCGACTTGATTCGACGCTTTGTTGTATTGACGGACCGCATATAGATCTCGGATTGAGTGACAGTGTCTTGAAAGGGTTAATTTGTCAGCGCAGCGTGCCAACTACTGTCACTGGTCAATCGATCAAACGCAAGCGAAAAGTCATCAAACTGGCGAACAAAACGGCAGAGCAAACAATAGCTCGACATCTCGACTGAGCTGATTGTAACGATGGAGCGGAGCGGCAACGCTGACAGACGCCGACTCCGACGATCTACCGACACAGCTACGTGCGTCGTCCGACGATCAAAATAACAGTTTCGACGACCGGTGTTTTGCAGCTGCAGGACCACGTGTGTGGAACATGCTGTCAATCCATCTACGGCTGTGTGACAGTCTTGAACAGTTTAAACGGTTACTGAAGACCCATCTGTTTGGTGCTTGAGACCGCGGCGCTTTGTGACGCTTTAGTTAGGAGCGCCGTGTATACATAATCTTACTTACTTATTTACTGTCACACACAAATACACACATAGTGCACCTAAGCACACATTATGTATTTGTCTATGCGTGTCTACATTGCGGTAACCACTTCGCCTGCGGAGTAACACGGCATATATCGCTTCCGCCTGCAAGACGAAACCTACTTCAGCTTCCGGACGCAATTTTCCTACTTACTTACTAAGTGACTTTCGTACGCCGGAAATGACGACTTGTGAAGCGATGACGTCCGTCGAGTATATTGCCTTCCGGTCATTGGCTCACCCGCTCAACGTGGGTGGTCGCCATTTTCAATGTGTCATGGTTAAAAATAGCACGTTGGACAAGGCAGCCGTTGCATTGCTGACTGCGGCGCCTCGCTCTCGTGAGTCGTTTCGGTCCATTTGCGTCGAGTGTGGCGAGCTGTGATGCGGTCCATAAGAGGCGGCGGCGGTGGTCGGCGACAGACAGGTGCGCAACGTCTTAAGCGGGCAGGACACAGACCTACTGACTAATGGCTAAACATCTCAGTTCGTGTGAGTTGACGTCAGCACGCCGTCAGCTGAGTTAAAATCAAATGCTGCGCGTGCTAAAAGTCCGTCACGGTCGACCTAGTTTACTACGGACCACATCAGGCTGTATTTAGATTTCACGCTGTCAGCATGAAAGCTCGTTGGACCTGTCGCCAAGGATCGCATCACAATAAGATGCGAATGGACCTTATAAAGCAACAGACACATCGAATACTATTTACGGACAACACTTTAACGATCGTAAAATGCAAAGCACATAAACATGTTACAAAGAAGCTCATCTGATGCAAAACAAGACGGAGAGACGTCGACATTTTAGTCGTCTATTAAGTATTAACCACATGTCATATTGCTGTATGTATCGTGGATAGAGAACTGTAACGAATGACGTTACACTATGTAGTGGCGACTTTATAGAGGGACAATGCTTGGAAGGTCACACGGGCCGGAAGAATGTAGTCTGTAAAATTTAAAATGATATAAAATTACATGAACAGATCACTGTGAGAAATATGTTCGTGTATTTGCGTAATACAAATTCACGCAAGCATGTTTGAGATGAAAATAAGTTTAAGATAGTCCATTTGTAGCGATCTGCAAAAATTCGGACAGTTCCGGCTTCCGGGGCTCACCAGTAATAAACTATAAACGTTGCATTATGCATAGCATGGGACTGTAAATATTACAATATAGGCGGCCTAGTATTAATTAAATCGTTACAACAGCAGCACCACGCCATTTCAGACGATAAAAGTTAATTACATTTGATGGCTATGTAGACGACAACCCGCTGCTCGTAAAGAAAGCGGTGGAGACGTAGTCGATACGAAAAAGCGGCAATAATTCACGAAAATTGCGAAATTAGTTGCATTATTCATCAGCCGTGTGTGTCTATGCACGTCTTCATGTACGGTGCGATTTCACTAAGCTGCCTATAGAC
>Ga0209780_1003209_pt1 | contig 12066 bp, 9 predicted proteins | sample WorMetexBAHAMAS2_FD_187384 | JGI IMG/M metagenome (GOLD analysis project Ga0209780, IMG submission 187384) | Marine gutless worms symbiont microbial communities from Max Planck institute for Marine Microbiology, Germany - Inanidrilus exumae... | ecosystem: Host-associated > Annelida > Digestive... | reverse complement strand
GTACACATATACTCTATATAGTAGTCGCCCGGCATGCATTGACCCATAGGTCAAAAGGTCAAGGTCATACGGTTACAAATACCGTCACGGTCGCACAGTTGTAGTGACGCATGCTGCTAAGGCCGGCGTACGTCTGCATGTCGATACGACTGCCTATGTTTTCTAGTTATTATTATTATGTGGTGAAGCAGTCTGTTGTGACCGCATAGTCCACATATCTGACAGACTGCCAAGAGCTGTACAGGCTGGACTGGCTGACCGACCGGCAGTGATTCACTGCATGCACTACTGACAAACATGTCAATGAAGTTGAACGACCGAATGAATGAACAAGTGCGCGGTCACGTGACAGCACAGTGTAGCCGAGCGTGGCGTTCTGTCGGCCCCTCCCCCTGTTTTCTTCGTTCCTCGCCTTCCTCACATTCACCGCTAGACAGATCAAGGTCGCGCGTTTTGGCAACCGGTACCGCGGAACGCCAGCCTGCGGCTTACCGGTCATCGGCATACAAGTTTAACAACGAACGACGTAGGAAACTCGACGTAAACACACACATTCACGTATTTAATCCGTGCTCGTCAGACTGACAGGGCTCAACAGAACCACACACGCATAGCATTATGCACATACGGCTCAAGTTGTTCGCATCGCACGCAATGCACCCGTGTTGATAATGTGACACGAGAAACGATTCTCAACGACGCACTGCATTGCGCAATATTGTGAGAAACTAACGATAACGTTTAAGCACAGACATCACGATTCATCATACTCTCCGTGCAATAAAACTGTCATCAAGGTCCTGTCTGTGCCTATACGTGTGGCCGTTTTGTGAAAAAATCACACGAAAAGCCAGCGACGCCATTTTTTGAAACTATTATCGACGATACTTTATACATTTGCATTACACCGTGTACATGGTACTAGCAGATGACACAAGATCTGTCCGGACGAACAGGACAAGGCCACAGCCAAAAACATAATGCCTTCGCCGACATTGGGACACTTTATCTTTCGCTAAAACTAAAGTCTAAAACCTTAGTCTAAAACCAAAGCTTCATCTAAATGGCTAAATCCTGGATTTAGACAAAGTTCAGATTAAGCGAAAGATAAAGTGATTTGGTTTTAGACTAGGAGATTAGTGATAATTGCATATCTAAATACATTAGGGCGGTTTGGTTTAAGACCAGATTGCTCAGATTAAGTTTGGTTTAAGACCAAACTTTTCGTTTAAGCGGGAAGTTTGGTTTTAGACTTTGGTCTCAGACCAAAGTTTAGCGTCACTTCACGTTTTGCATTAATTAGGTCTTAAACCAGACTTTTGTAAAACTGGTATTAATAGAAAATAAAAAGAAGGAAAACTGCTTTATAATTAGAACTCTGTAGGTCTACATTTCACACACACTCGTTCGTTTGGCATAGGTTAATTAGGGTTTCAACTTCTAACACATTCTCTATCTGCCCCTAAACAGTCATCGTATACATTTTTGGGAACTATATTTTTCAACACACTGTATATACTGGCGCCACCATACGCGTAATTTCAGCAGGGACGAGAAGTCCACTCCAAAAAGTGGGGGGTCCGGACGGGGAGTCCAAACCCCCACTTTTTGGAGTTGGGGACGGACCCCCCACTTCATAAGTACATCTCAAGCTTGGTCCCCCCACTTTTCAGACAATGTTATGCCACTGGGCGCCATCTGGTAACATGCTGAACTTTTAGGCTACATTGCCTGCATTGTAGTTGTTCCGAACGTTCTAAACGTTCTGAAAGTCAGAAGAAAAAGCGCGCTTTTTAAACTTTTTTATTCTGAGAACGTTTTTCGTTTTCCGATTTTCGTAACTTTTCATTTCTGCAACCAACAGAAGTCTATTATTATATTATTTCATATGTATAGCCTTATAAGCGACAACAACATTCAGAAATGTACGAGACAGTTGCTAAGTACACCTAGTTTACTTGTGTAAAACGTGACTGTGTATAGGTCTAGCCTACTACGATTAATAGGCCGATTTAGACCTAGGTTCACACAGTGCATTATAATAAACTTTTTCAATAGGTTTTAACGCTTGTTTAAAAATTTTTATTGCGCCAATAAACGTTCGGAACAACTGCGATGCGGCCTACTGATGCAGATGTTGCACGTAGCGTGGTCTGTGTCTGTGTGTTGGGTGCACGGGTGTAAAAAGCTGCTGGAAGAAACAGTTCTAGTTATGCTATTGGGCCACACAAGCAGAAACACCCGTGCAGTCAACAACAACGTCGACAAAGGATAACGCAAAACTGAGACCGAATGAATGACTGAAGCCGTCATAAACATAGACAGGTACGTAGCGGATCACAGAACGGTCAACATCAATGGGTGTGTGCCTGCAACGACTGGCGGTGCAGTAGCAATGACAGTGACAATTATTTTTCTATTGTAGGCCTATCACACCAGCAGCAGACCAGAAACACGACAGAAACGCCGACAGTGAGTGACATCTCCACAACAACCCCTACCCCTCCAGATAAACCCCCAAAGTACAGGTTATCCATAACAATAGCGCCAAGTACCGTATTTTAGTCGCGAGTTCATCAATCGAAATGATCATGTTTGTTCATTAGAACTTTCCAAGTGTAATTAAACAACGGTACATTAGAAGATTACTACCAGAATCAGCGTATACAAAGTAGTCGGCAACAGTTAATAACATAAACGAATTCGATTCACCGTATATCGAGGCCATACTGTCACAAGTAGACACTTTCAACAACGAAAAAGCTCAGCTATATCAGATAGATCGCGCGACGCTCTATATGTCAGTTGAAATCTTATCAACTGCTGCGTAAATGTACGAAAAATCACATTTGAAAAGGCTAGCAGTAAGCAACAGACCTTAAAGGTCGCTCAAGATCATCGTTGCAACTAGTGCTGTAGTAAGAACGCCTCTATCTTGCACTGTTAGTGTTTCTGGTATAGTCAGCATTACTAAGTGGGTTCACTTACTTACTTACGTGCTTGTTTAAGCCCTAATAGTCGAAACTCCACTTGTGCAATTAGTTGTGGATTTATTGCACAACAAGTGGCGCAACAATCGCAGCGCATGCACGGCACGTGAGACTTGTTTGACATTGGGAAGTCTAAGGGTTTTAGCCTTTCTACATATATTTTAGGGGACCAAAATTTTAAATTAGGTCACACCACGTTGATCACACCCATTTGGGGCCAGTTTATAATTCAAATACAGGCACTTGATATGACCTGTCCGTACACAAAATCTGAAGACTGTACTTTTAGCCGATCCAAAGATATGACACGTGCTCCTAAATTTTAAATGGGTCACACGACCTTGTCCACGCCCCCTTTTCAGGGATAATTTGGCTAACACTTCTTAGCTCTACTTGTATACAAAATTTGACATCTCTTGATTCAGCTATTCGAGAGATATAAAGCGAGATCAAAAACGTAAAAATTCGGGCTATCGTGTGGTGTTGTTTGCATGACCCTACAGTGCTTTGACAGAACACCGACTTGTCACAGACAGACAGACAGACAGAAAGACATACAACATATTGAACATACACATGACGACAGCATATACCGCGCTAGCATGGCGTCGGGCGGTAAAAATGCTTTATTGCCAGTTGCAACGCAGGTCCAGTTACATTTACTTAGTTGATTGCAGTTTAAGGAGGTTTGGCATCAGTTTTTTAATTTTTTCTCCATCCCCCAAATTTTGAAAGTTGAGGGATGGTGAGAAAATTTTTTCCGGCCCTGATGCTAACGCGCCGACCAGTCCCCCAACCTCACAACCAAGTCTCCACCTATGCCCCCGTAACTGTTCTTCTTAGTTTTCAGTAAGGGGCAGCTGTCTTCTTGTAGGGTTAAACACCCCTGACAAATCTAGCACTGGTCCGAATCCTAGACTACAGTGGTCCAGTGGTGAATACATCAGTCACAGTGTATCTCGAGACGACTTAAAACGATAAAGTCGTAGATGCACTGACGCAGCATTACGTACTGCACCAGATTTAGGAGAAATAGGCCAAGAAGCAGAATAAGCGTAGACTATACATTTTGACATTTGTACTGTAGTAGCACAAGCAAAACAAATACCTGCCGATACGCCAAATAACTGGGACAAACGAAGCCAGCCTAGTTCCTTTTCCTCCTCTTGACGCATTCAATTTTAAATTCCATAATATTGCTTCCTTCTGGTATTCATCTATTACATTACTAGTCGTAAGCTGCTTTATTGCATGTGTTTCAACAACGTTAGCCATCTTTACTCATTACGTCATTGTGTGCGTCATTAATCACGTGACATAAACTAGTCACTGATTGGCTGCAACACGTCTGCAACAAGTCGCACGTGTTGCGCAACATCTTGACATGTCAAGTTGCGCAACACGTGTGATTTGTTGCACAGGTTTTTTTGCGCAACAAATCGCACAAGTGGAGTTTGGACATAAACATATAAAGGGAATCCAAAAATTTTAAAATGGGTCACGTGACTCTGACCACGCCCTCTTTGGCATGTTTGTTATCTGTACTTGATAAACTGTACAAAAAGTTGAAGACCTGATCTTCACTCGTTTCAAAGATACGAAGCAAGACCCAAAACTAGCACTGCAGCACTGCAGCGTACTATTGGACAATATCGGACAACGGACGTGGCTGAAAATTTGGGTAAGTCCCTTTCTAGTGCGCAGCGTACAGCCCACGGAAAGACTGACTAAGTGATTCTAACGGTAAAAATGTAAACTAGACATCCCAGAGGGGGACCATTTGGCCACGTAATCCCGGTCCCGCGGAACGACATCAGTTCTACTGTATACTCCCGGTCGGGCGGGATTACCGTAGTAGTCAGTACCGCTCCCGGTATTCCCGTGGGATTTTACCGCTCCTGCTCCTGTGCAAAACACTACTTCATACTTCAAGCAGTAAGTGCGACCTGCCAGCGACGTCATCGACGCCAGTATACGAAATAGGAGTTTAAGAGAAACAAGTGACAGTACGCAGTGTAGCAAATAGAAGATGGACTTCGATCGTGGTAAAAATGTGCGTCCGTACGAACGACGGGGACAGCGTAATGCCCTCGCCTTACACTGTCGGGGGGGGGGGGGCGAACGCATAAAACCATCTGCAAAGAACACGTAATACAACATAGAATTTCTATTAAAGATAAATTATCCCCGTGCGGGACTGACGGTCGACTCTTTACTACAGTCACGTTTCTGTCAAGTTCAAAGTCACGTGACACAAAAACTAAGACCAATATCACAAATCCGGCCCGATCAAATTTAGATATTGTGCCTTAGTTTAAGAATCAGTGGTCAGTTGCCAGCTGCCATTGTAAATGGTGGAGGAGATAGCGTTGAAAATGGAAGGATTTCCAACTTTGAAGGTCTCGTGACCTTGACCTTGACCTTGGATCTGGTAATACTGCATACCATCGTGCATCACTCATCGACCTCTGCCTACGTGCCAAATTTTGTTGAAAGGGAAAAAAAACTTTTTGCGGGCAGACGGACGTACGGACGGACGGACGGAAGGACATTTGAGACCGGCTTTATTAGGTCGACTCTGAAGAGTCGACCTAAAAATACGGCGTGAAATGAAATGAGAGACTCACGTCCACAGATTCTGACGGCTAGCTTCGTGATCGTGTCTCCAATGATGACGTTGTAACTCACCATCGCTACAATCAACGAACACAGAAAGCTCAGCTGTCACAGAGGGACCGCGCGACGCAGCGCGTCAATAGAACACTGAGTCAAGATCAAGCCGATCACAAAAAGCGTCAGCGATGTTGGACGGATTACTGCTGTTTCTACGTTTGTAAATTCCGTTGCAGTGACTAACTGAACCAGTCGGATCGTTCTGACTTCAGCGTCACCAATGCGTTTTCTGTTTACGGAATATTATCACACGCTCACGACACCTTGTGACCGCGAATGACCTTGGACAGTCCTTTTGGTCTAATACGACATTATACTTGCCACTGTATAACTTTCAGCCGCTTTCATTAGTCTTCTAGATCAAGGCATATACGTCGTATTTCCGAGATATTCGCCCTCGATGAACTTATTAAGCACCGAAAAATGACAAAGGATGAATTAGAATTACATCCTGTCATGTTTATATCTGCTTTTCCGAAATAAGTTTTACGTTTTCGTGAGGATCTGTCACAGAAAACCGATTATAAAGCATAAGCTTATATGATGTACCATATGGTATGCGTTTCGGTATGCGTTTCTTCCTCGGACCATTCCAGCATGGAATGCTCTTCCACAAGCAGTTGCTGAGGCGGACTCGCTTGATATATTTAAGCGACATATGAGCCGACATCTGCAGTTCTGACCATCTGCATCCTGCACCATGTAGGCCTATATAGTGTGCACTTGTTCTACTGCACAGTCGTTCTTTTCCGGTTTTAATCTACGCACCTGTTTTCGCCGTTGCTGATCACCGTGGCGAAGATCCCACTAGTAGCGTATTATCCTTCGAAGGACGTTGCTACTTACTTATCCAGATCCAGATCCATACATCAAAAATTACGCCGTAAAATTACTCTTGGGCATCTGAATATTATGCCGCTATCATGTTTTATCGTCTTGTTGCATATTGTTTTGTAGCGCCATTAGGAGACGCTAAACAAAATTAAAGTTTAAAAAGATTGCGACTGAGAAGTCGAAATTAGCCGCATCTTCATCTGTAAATCTTGGTTCCTTTCGTCGTGCTCGCCTGCTAAATGCTTAATGAACCCCCTCTGTATTAGACGCTATTAAAGGCTTCGGTCAGATGCTTCCATTTACGATTCAAACGACGCTGCCTAGTCCCTAGGCACCCATACGCATCGTCTATTCAGTACAAGATTACAGATCCGCGAGTCTCGTCACTGTCTGTGGCGACGTTTGCCAGACACCTGAAAGCTTGCTTGTTTCGTCGCCCGAGTTAGCGCATCTAAGGACTGTTTATTCTGCGCCATATAAATGTACTCATTATTATTATCTAATTTTTTACCGAGCGCATTGTAAATCTGTGGAACACATTACCGCCGGACATTGTAAATTTTAACTCACTCTCTAGTATTAAGCGTTCTATTAAGTTAGTTAATTTTTCTGGTTTTCTTAAATGTTTTTAACCATAATGTATTTTTCTTTCCTTTTACGGGCATCCACAAATGCTGCTATCCAGCCTGGTTTGTCCAGTTCAAATGTTTCATGTTTTATTGCTATCGTTGCTATTGTATCATTTGAACAAATACATTGTCATTGTCATTGTCATTGTCATTGTTATTATTATTATAATTAACAGCATCGCAGTAGGAAAAAACGAAGGAACGACCGCGACATATCGGTTCGTGTGATGCAAAGATGAAAAATATCAGTGACACAAGTAATAATATCGTATAGGCTTACAGCGTACAGCATCATCTCCTTGTGTAGTATTTTACTGTGTTTTGCGCGTTTTTGTGCTTTTATTATCCCCGCGAAAGCGAGGGAATGTGTTTTCACCGGCGTTTGTTTGTGTGTGTCTGTGTGTCTGTCTGTGAACATCACGATAACTAAAAAACTGTGGACGGATTTGCACCACATTTTATGCGAAGGTTGCTAGGGGAAAGGGAAGACCAAGTTCGTGTTTAGTTACGATCGGTAGAGGGATGTGGAAGTAACGGTCAAAAAACTCCGCAAACCGGCGATTGTTTACAAAATAGCTCCGTCGGGAAATTCGAAACTAGCGGGCCGCAAAATAGTAGGTGTGGCAAGTGTTGCCAACTGTTGGCAACAAAAACGCTTTCGCAGAGATTTGTACTCTCTCAGAGTACTTTCCATCTTGTTTGGATATTATTTCATGGTTGTATGTTGAGCTGCTACGACGTAATAAGTAAACAAGTGTGGTGACTGTTTTACCGGTGAACGGATAGAGGAACTGCATAATTGTCAACACAACAAATCCGGACCTTCCGAACGCCGCCCGCACCACATCCTGGCACACACACACACACACACACACACACATCGAGGTATCGGGTTTGAAATATTTCATACAGCTGATATAAACTCAACGTCATCGATTTTGGCGCCACTCAACAGACAACGTATGATTTCCTATTGAGTCTAGTCTTCCATCGTCACTATATGCCTCCCTTTTGTACCGTTTCCAAGATCCTACTACTTGTTTATGAAATTAAAAGGGTCACGTGACCCAGACCACGCCCCGCGGTTCAATTGCCAATTTGCGGGTGAACGTCGGTTGGTGATGCGGTCGTCTGTTTGATTCTGATGAGGTAACTGGTTGCAACATGTGACCGAAGGATGTTAGTCGTGAATGATCCACCGGACGACAATCCTGAGGGAAGTATTTAATATTTGCCTCACGACTGAACACAGTCGGTTGCTGTCGTTAGCGCAACAGAAAGCTCAGCGTAGGCTATTCGTCAATGTCAATTGCGTAGACGATGAGTAATGAAGGAGGCCCGCTCACGGTGCCTGGATTGCAGTGCCGCGAAGTAGGAAGTAGTTGGGCCAACAACGGCAAAGTCAAAGACACTGCCTCCACGCACTATTGGATTGCCCGGACCGTTTCTTCTGAGCTACTCGGTTTTGGTTTTTAGTTTTTTCCTTATTTTTTCGTTTCTGGGCCGTGCGCAAGATTACGCTGACCATCTCGGCCAGCTATTGAGCGCACGTTAATCTACCGTATCGTATCGTATCTCATCAAGGTAGGTTTTATTGCGCAACGCTATGTTAGCGCGTAATGCTATGGCACTGTGTCCGTTCGTCCGCTCGACCGTCACAAGCAGGGTCACAAGCCGGTGTTCCATCAAAAGGCTAAACATATCATAACGCAAATAACGAAGCATAGGACTCTAGTTTTCTGACGCCAAAGTCTTGGCCACATATGCCCACATTCCTATAACGTCACCCCCAGTGGGGATGCCAAATATAATGTGAGGTAGGAAAATTTGTGAATTTCGACAAATTGCTCGCTATATCTCGAAAACGGTACAGATAGACACATAGTTTCAATAAAAGTTGAATAGGAAGTCTATGCGCTCCATCAAACGGTGACATTACCGATAACCTTAAATAACCCTAACTACCCTAAATCACCCTATGTTTTGGATGTTCCTTGATATCTTTGTTAGAGGTGAGGGTAGTCTTCCAATTTAGTACGCAGGTAGACCACAGCCACGTATAGCTTTAGGATGACAAACCAACCGAAAATAGGCGTGGTCAGGTCAAGTGACCCATTTTTACCGCGCGACGCTCGGCTAGCGCGATAAATGCGGTGGCCCTGTGTCCGTCTGTTCGCCTGTCTGTACGCCTGTCTGCTCAGAAGTCGGAGTTCTATCAAAACGGCTAAACGCAGGATTACGCAAATATATATTGAACTTTATTCACCATTTCTGGTAGAAAAAAAAACAGGAAATTCACATGCGCATACACACACACACACTGAACATCTCACAATAAATAACACAATATTACGCAAATATGCCTAAATAACTGCAGTATAGCTTTATCACAAAATAGCACACATAATGAATCAGTTGACATCAGATATCGTTGAGAAAACCTGTGTTGTTTACATTTTACTGCTTCAGTAACAGAAGAGAAATCAAAAAATACCATGCAGTGATGAACTACAACCTGGTCTCTTGTTGAAAAGATTTTTCTGAAGTAACTACGTAAGGCATAGTCTAACGGCATCATCGAGACACTCTGTTTCTTATGCCAAAGATCTTAGCGAAATTACAGCGGGAACACTCGCAACGCGGGCGTCAAATGCATGTGATAATGTGAGTAGGTTAAAATCGGCAATTTTCGACCACTATCTCGCTATATCTCAGAAATGGTTTTCCGGTGGGCGTAAATCTGCGTTAATGCAAGCCTGCTTGGTTAATGGTAGCCGTAGCAGCTGATACATTTTGCAGCTGCGCCATTAACGAAACTGTATCATCAAAGTCTACTGATGCTGAAATCCCACATCAAACCGATCGTCGGCCGGCTTCAGCGGTCAGTTTCGTCTTGTACACAACACGGCACTGCGCGTGCGTCACTATTAGCGCGCGCACGCAATGCACGGACCGCTAACGTTTGACGCCATCACTGGTCCGACATACATCACGAAATCACCGCGATTTTCCTTTCATTTTCAACGACGCTGCGATTCTATAGGCTCGTAGAACCCATAATAGAATTAGGCCTACTCTACGGGGTAAAAAAACGGTGTTCACGCGTTCGGCTATAACACCGCCGAAAGTGAACGGATTTGGATGAAATCTGGAACACTCTGAGTACTTTGTTGGGCTGGCCCTGGCAGATTTTGGCATTTTTGGGCGCGATCCGCGCAGTAGCGACAGTTTGCACGATGGCACGCGGTATGACCCGATCCAAGGTCAAGTCAAGGTCACGAGCCATTTAAAGTTGGAAAGCCTTCCATTTTCAAAAGCTATTTCCTCCGCCATATACAATGGGAGCTAGCAAATGACCACTGATTCTCAAACTAAAGAACAATATCTAAATTTGACCGGGCCGGATTTTTGATATTTATCCCAGTTTTTGTGTCACGTGACGTTGAACTTGAGAGAAACGTCAGTTGTGAAAAGTCGACCGTCAGTCCAGCACGGGGCTAATTTATTACCATTAGAATCAATTCAAAGTTATTATCCTGGCATATACACCCCGTACAAGAAACCTCCCCAAATTTTCTGCAACGTCCGACGCGGGTTGACAACATGGCAGATAACGCTGACATCATTCAGTCGCAGGAAGCCAATCGCCATCGACTATTGAGTCACGTGACACTAATGCTATATATGGAAGGATCAGATAAACTACTATCAGCTGTCAATCAACTTGGAGCAAAACAGTGCACATGTAAGCGATATTGGAGGCAGTACAGACCTGATAAGTGTTGGTGTTAGACAGCTCGCCAGCGTGAATAAGCAGCACCAGCGAATAGTCTGCAATACGTGAAAATCATAGCACATAGAATAATGTAGACGTGCTGCATGTCCGATTAACTGAGTTGCATGCAGCACACCAAAACCTGCCTTTCCCGCGTAATCGAACCCTCCCTCTAACGCAATATCAATACTAGGGCAGGTTGTGATAAGTGCATCAGTGTGCCAAATTTCGTAGAAATCGCTCGAACCGCGGCCGAGATACGTGAGTTTCAATATTATGCTAGTTTAGCTTAAAAATGCCTATTCACGCCCCTTTTTGGGGAGAGGGGTTTGGGGGGTTTTAAATATGGTGGGGGTAAATATTTCACATCTAAGTAGCCTATAGCAATCAGCATCAGACGCTCTATTTGCTGGTATAATTTTTATGCAAATCGGTTCAGTAGTTTGGGAGGAGTAGTTACTCATACATACATACATACATACATACATACACACGGAATTTGTCCAATGCGGCTCTTAGTATACGGGTGACGCTCAATACCAAACCTGCGAAACAGGTTTTGAAAATAAGCACTTATTTCAAAGAAATTTGCGTACGGAACGTCTTGCAGCGTCTCGGTGTGTAATCAGACACTCAGGCCAACTCAGTCTCCTACCCTCGGCGGGATGAAAAATGAGTATCGGCCAAATGACTGTGAAGCTGTACGGCTGGGAAGTTAAGGCAGGTATGACTCATTTAACTTGTGTGATCTATTGTTAACACGTGTCGTAAGCCTATCTGAGCGCCTTAGAGAGATAGAGAGAAGAGCAGCTCATAACAGAGCGCTAGACAAATAACGTTTAGTTTACTTTTTTACTTTATTTTACGATTTACGATAAAATATACCGCATTATACTGCACTGTGTTGCGTGATGGCGCTGCGGTAGGGCGTTGGACTTGCGATTTACAGGTCGCGGGTTCAATTCCCAGCGGGCCCGCTTTCGCGTAACATAGCTCAACTCAGCCATGCATCCCTCCGGAGTCGCTAAATCGAGTACTCGCTTCGGCTGGGGGTAAAGGCGGGATTCTTACCACTGTCGGGTGGCAGGTAACACTGTGTGATCTTATATAGCATTTGAGTTTTCCGTAGCGATGAGGCTTTTTTAAAGCCCCGTCCACACCCCCA
>Ga0209780_1003208_pt1 | contig 12066 bp, 6 predicted proteins | sample WorMetexBAHAMAS2_FD_187384 | JGI IMG/M metagenome (GOLD analysis project Ga0209780, IMG submission 187384) | Marine gutless worms symbiont microbial communities from Max Planck institute for Marine Microbiology, Germany - Inanidrilus exumae... | ecosystem: Host-associated > Annelida > Digestive... | reverse complement strand
CTAATAATATTATCTGTGATCGACCACGGTTGACGGCGTCAGTGAGAACAATATACTGAAATCTAACAATGCCAGATGTTTGACATCGTCCCCCGCGTTCGCACGCGCTCTAAGGCTGTCAACCGCGATTGATCGGCGATGTATCGCCGTCGAGGGCGATATGTCGCCGCAGTGAGAACGCTACTTTAGCCTAACTGCAATTAATTCTCAATAGCGTCATTTGCGTGCAATACTTGTATATAGAGACAACAGCTCAGCAAGTGCTGTGATCAGCCAACCGTTGAATTCCCCTGTCATCCGTCTTTTTTATTATTAATATTCATGAAGTAATTGGATTTTGGACGCAGGCTGTGCCACTGAAGATCACTCCGCGGGCATGGTTACCTTTCCGAAGACTTTCGCGATCCCCATCTAATACAAAGCAGCTTTCCTCTGTGGTAACCCTCATACCAAAAAACAAGATGCAATCGGAGACGGCAGACTTCGCCCCCAGTGCCGCCACCTGGCGAACTGGACGAAACATACGCATCGTCTCTGATTCTGGCGTATTCCCTGCATTGTATGAAAATGTGACGTCATCGACAAAACCGGAAGTACATAACATATAAGCATTGCCGTCAAAGGACGGCCGAGCCACGACCACAGGTAACATGTACAGAAAATTTGGTGTAACTTAAACGTGCGGTTTTTGAGATATGTCAGCGGACATACAGACAAACAAACAAACAAACAAACAAACATGCAGACACGATGATCGCAATAAGTATGCCCGTACTGGTAGTAATTGGACGGAAATGAACACTGACCGCGTCGAATACTGGCCCTAGTGAGTCACGATGAGTATGCGACGACGGGACAGACAGACAGACGGATGGACTGACGCCAGACCGTTACATTACGCTTTCCGCTAGACGCGGCCAGCAAAATATATCGAACCCGTTCCGGGGAGAAGTAACTAGCTCCATTCGTTAGGGGGTTTAGCCACAAACACCAACGTTCCAGACAGACGCACACACAACCCGTAGCACAAGCGGTACCGTTACCACGGCGCCCGCTCACCTGCAAGGCGGAGTTCAGCGGCCGCATCTCCGGCCACGGCATGTCGGCGAGCCGCTGCTACAGCGGGATGTCTGCGTCTGTAACAGGTATATCGGACGAGCCGAGCGAGACGATTGTCATCAGGAACGTGACGCGCCACTCGGACGATATGTACGAGTGCGTCGCCAGCAACGGCGTTCCACCGGCAGCAGTGCGCCGCATACGAGTCACCGTCGAGTGTCAGTACACCCAGCCGTGACGGCGGGGTCAGGGGGAGGGGCAGGGGTGTTTAGCTGACCCCCATTTTGGGGGTGAGGGTCAAGGCTATATCTCTGACCCTCAATAATCCGCGAGAGGAGCACATTTTCTTACCTAAAACGAACCCAAATGTAGGATTTTGACGATAAATTTTCAAAAGTTTTACGGGGGTGCTATACCTGACCCCAACGGCGGGAGTGGTCTCCCTCCCCGATCCAGCCCATGCTTTCTGACCTACATTTTCGACGATCAGCCGCCATAGATACCCGGTGTTGTATGTAGGCGGCAGTGGCGTTAACACGTCAAAAAAGCGGGGTCTTTCCCTGTAAACTTTCCCAAGTGGTCCGGGGTAGGACCTATGAGTAACTGGCAATCGAGCCTGAGAGTTCAACACTCTAGTATTGTGCCATCACGCCAGTCACTATGCGGATTGTAAGGAAAGTACTACAGTTTAAATTATTTTAAAAATAACTAACCAGAAAGGCCCTCACGCGAGGTCGCGCCGACCATTTTAACACAACACTTAGTCAAAATATAAATTATGTTTCAGTCATAGATTACAGAGACTACCAGCAGTGTACACACTCATTATGTGCACTGCGCTAGCCATGACTGTTGCTGTTTCAGCCCGCGGCCTTGAACTTTGACCCATGACCTTGACCTTCGAACGATCTAGATATGATCAAGGTGGACCTCTCTTAAGTGGTCGGTAAATACAAAATCAGTAGATCCAAGGTCAGGTGAGAAATCCAAGAATGCACGTCAAACTGACAAGGATTAGGATCATTAGCCAGACTGAAGAAGAATCTCCTATTATTGCTACACTTGTGACCTGTCATCATCGTTCTGTCCTGTTTAATTTAACGACAATTGCAAGAACTAGAGAAGGTATCAGCCATTCTACGGGTTTATTTCGCAGCACCGGAAGAATGTGATGTGATTGGTTGTCAGTTGCGCCGGAGATCTACATGCCGAACCGACGCATCGGGCAGTGGCGACGGCGCGAGACGATCCTGGAGTGCGTCATCACGGCGTTCCCGCAGGCGGTCAACTTCTGGTCGAAGGACGGACGTCGGCTGACCGGCGCCGCGTCGTCGAAGCACCGCGTCGAGGTCTACGACGAGACGCGGCACCGACTGACGCTCAGCCTGCGCGTCCACGTCTCCGACGACGACGACTTCGGCGAGTACACATGCGTCGCGTCCAACTCGCTCGGACGAGTCGAGCAGGTCATGACGCTCTACGGTGCGTACACTGGCGTTGTAAGGGTCCACTTACGCACTGGCCGTGTTCATGGGCCGTGTCGACCACTGACAATGCTTTTTCAACACGGCCCGTCATCACCATGGGTGCTCTGTTCACGGGCGCCTGTCCACGCGCTACCCGTGAATACGGCCTGTCGACACGGGTAGTAGTAGTAGTAGTAGTAGTAGTAGTAGTAGTAAAGTTCTTTAATAAAAAAACTTTGTCAGACGCAAAGTAGACAATCACAATATAGGCATACAATATAGACATACAAAATAGCAACAATGTAAACAAAGTATAGTCCTGTCTCTATGACATTAATATAATATATATATATATTAACGTTGCTTATTTTGTATGTCTATATTGTATGCGTATTATTGTGATTGTGAATATTATATCATTATTGAATAACATGCGGTTCATGAAGTTTTTGCACATGAACTCTGAAGGTATAACAGTAATATGGGTGAGGCCGGGTCCACGGGAACGGAGATTATAACCAGTGTGTTTAGGTGGTGGGAGGAGTTGATGTAAAATATGTTGAGGGTTATATCGGATAGATCTGAAAAGTGACTCATCACTTGAATCAGTTCAGAATCGTATCATTTTGTTGGAGCAAAGTTCTAGGCTACAGCCCGCATGCCTTTTTATTGCTGACGGCAACTAGCGTATTCGTACTATCGGGAGAAAACGCCGGGCCGCATCTGATGCACCACCTGCATGCGATGTGGCCTACAAATTAGACGAAAACCTCTGTTAAAAGGACAGGTCTGGACTCGAGTGCTCGTCGTAGCCTAAAGCAGTGTTTTATGGAACATCAGTAAATGCGAGTTGTTCGTTTCTGCGTGCGATGCTATTGCAGAACTGGCCGCCGACTCCCGCGGTACGCCCATGCTTCCGCTCATCAGCGGCGGACGCAAACCCACAAGACACAACAACTCGGCTGCGCTTAACGGCTACAAACGCACCGACGGGATTCAGTTCGGTAAATCTCGCCTATTAGTCAGTCGTCATTCTACATGCAGCAAGAGGCAACATGAAGCTCAGCTGTTGCAGAGGGACCGCGCGACGCGTTGTCAGTTGAAATATTGTCGATCGATGCATAAATATACAAATAATTTATTTGAAAAAGGTTTGCAATAGGTGAATGACTTTGAAGGTCACCCACGTTCATCTAGAGCGGAAACACTGTCATTGACTAATAAGTCGATTAAATCACTCAAATTTCACCAAAATCAGTCATTTTAAAACAAAAAATAAAAAATTTCTCCCCAAATCTGTTTTTTTCTTGTACAATTGTCTTCTATTAAAGGGTTGTTCTAAGTGACATGTTTTACAATTGGTATCAATGAAAACGCTTTTACCATCACTCTGAATGCATTAAATCTTCAGCTTTTGGGGCTTTGCTCCCGATACCTTCAGCGGGGGCTCTGCCCCTGCATCCCCGCTGGGGGCTCAGCCTCAAGATCCCCACTCCCCCTGGCAGCCAGCAGTATAAAAGCATGAAATCAAACTTGTAAGTCTATCCACAAAAGTCACTTACTGGATCACGTCCTTTCATCGTCCACCAATGAAGTCCTGACGAAAAGGACACGCACCGAACATTATGCCTCTCCGACACCCATATCTAATAACAAAATCGTAGGCGGTCAATTACTGATAATGAATCAAGTTGTTGAAATCTAGTAGTTACGAACTTACGATGCCTACTGACTAAACCATGTTGCCGAATATCCTGACCGTTGTAGTTCGTTTTTTCCAGGACGGTCAGCCGCTATATTCAGTGTCCATTGTTGTTGTAGTGGCAGCCAAGAAGCAACCTCCTCCAGCGAACACGGCTGCCGCTGATCGCCTGGTAACACCGACACGTGTTGCAATGATGACGGTCGTACTGTTCGTTGACTGGCGTATCAGCGACCAATTCAACGAGTGGTCATAATCCACTAACAGACGTCAGTGCGCAAGACAAACCAACTTCTACGTAGCTGTGCAGCAGTTAGCAACACTGCCGCTGCGCATCTTCAAAACACCAACACTCTTCTATTCTACGTTCAACTGTTGCTGGGTAAACGTTGTAAAAATGCCGCAAACTTTGTGCCGCAAGCTTGCACAAGCCTGTATCATTGAGCGGCCGAACGGATACAGCTTGTTTATGGCATAGAGGTTATCCTCGACTCATCGTACACTGCGTTGAAAGGTAACTGGGGGCATCTCACCTCCAAAAATAAGGGTACTTCCCATGGAACTTAGTCAGAAACTCTTAAACTTTAAAAATGTCGCAACTGCATGTCGAGCCTCACAAGTGTTGTCAACTTAGGTGGACGCTCAGTGTGATGAACTGGTGACGGTAGTCAGTCGCCAGTTTAACACGCTGAGCGTCTACCGTTGTGTACAACATGACGGCGTGAGGCAGCGCATTGCGCGTATCTGTCTGTGGCTGTGTTGTATGCCGTGACATCAGCAAAACTGAAAGATTCCAGCTTGCTTCTCATTACTGACCTACATTACAGTATGCAATGGTAATTCACGCTGGTAATAAAAGATAGTAGGCCTAAAAGCCAGTGCCAAGGCCTGGACCAAGACCAAGGCTGCTTAGGTCAAATCATGAATACATCCTCAGCAGTAACCAAGTCAACTGTTATTTGACAATTTCCATCGTCAACACGAGAACTTTGAAGCGTGCCGTAAAATCATATACGAATGTTGTTACACTACAAAGTTCTGAGTTATCTGTACACTTAAACAAGTGGTCAAGCCATCATTGAATGTCATGCCTTATTAAATTTGACGATTGAACGATCCCCTTCACTGCACGCCGTTACTGACTGAATGATCCCTTTTGCTGCATACGCCAGCCACAGTGGAGACTCCCAATGCTTATCAATGGGCCGGTCAACCCGAAAAGATTACCCACAGGGGATTTCGACCGCATTTAATACATGATTTCCTGGGCCCACAAGAGTCATCTCCAAACAGCATTTTGTTCGGTTCAGCAATTTTGCAAGGCTCACGAATGTGACCAACAGAAATGCATACAAATCACGCTACTACATCTGTAGCAATAGGCCACATCTATGCACATGCGGCTTAAACATGCCATTCGGAACTTTTTAGTAGAATGTCTCATCTGGATCTTGGACGTATACAATATTTATTGCAGAAACATACGGGGATTTTGTTGACAAATTCACACAACCATTACCTTGAGTTCATCCAACTGCAAAAAAAAACAAATCAATGTCATGTATTTGTATTTTTTGCTCTTAATATTCTGTCCTGGCATGCAATAACTTTTGGAGCCTTGGCTTTTCTTCATATGACAAGTGATTAACGTCCCTTTTCAGCAGAAAAATGGGCTATATCTGGGACAAGGTCTTGGATGGAAATTTAGTTCCACCAGGTTAAGTAAGGATGGCCAACGATACAGTAACCTCCCAACCTCGTTGCCTTTTACCGTACGACGCTATGCTGACATAGTATATGCTGTTGTTGTGTATCTGTCCGTCCATCGCAAGCAAGTACAGTACCAAAATGGCTAGACCCAAGATCACAAAAGGAGTACCGCCCAGGGACTCTAGTTTTCTGATGCCAAAGATCTTGGCAAAATTCAAACGGGATCCCCAACGGGGGCGCGAAATAGAGGTGGTGTAGGTTCAGATCGGTGATTTTCGACCAATATCTTGCTATATCTCAGAAACGGTGCAAGATAGCGACATTGTTAATACTGACTAATAGGAACGCACATGCATTCTTTCGAATGATGCTATTTTCAGTGACCTTGAGTGACCACTAACTACCACAATTTTGACATTTTGTATTACCTAGCATATCTTCGTAGTGGGTGGCGGTTAGTTCGATCGTTATTGTGGGCAGGGACAGCCTACTCAAGACACCAGCACAGAGACCTTTATATCAGTTCAATGCGCCAGTCCACAGAGAAGAGGGAAATTGGTAGGTGTGCGGTGTATGTGCGCATTGTGTAGTGTGGAGGAAGGAACAGTAGGGGTGAGCAGCTTGTCAGGTATTTCTAAGCGCACCCCCTCTAGGTGTGGCCTACTGTTTGGCTAAGTCCGGACTTGCACTTACTCAGTGCCAGCCCTCACCGGCACTTCTTCAGCGCCTAGCCACCTGACTGACACTTCTTCAGCACCTAGCCAGGAGACTTAGCCACATCTGTCTGCTTCGGCTCTCACGTCAGCGTGGCTGACACCTTGGCACTGCTAATCAAGGCATCAGCAACGGTCACAGATGACACTGCCAAACCTTCTTACCTGTCCAGGATTAACTGGCTTTGGAATGCTTCTTAGGTAAAACCCAAGAGAAGCATCCAGGGGACCTCCCACCCATGGAACCAGACCTTTACCCTTCACCCCACAGTTTTCAAATGTCTGGACCAAAGACCTTGACTATACACACTTACATGTTATCAACTAAACATCAACTAACAGTTCATTTGGCATTTCTGAGGACAATATGCTAATAAATGTACCTCCCACATCAGCATTAAACAAAGTGTACCTAGAGGATGCATCTATGCAATGCCTGCGATGCAGCCTAAGAACAAATATTTGGACTCATCATGAGCTGGTGTTTGAAATTTATTATTATTTTCCACAGCAACTGAGTTGATGCAGGCAAGTTCTGATGTCACAAATGCAGCAATTATAGAGCTCTATGCACCAGAATGCCAAAGATCATCATAAAATTACAACAAAATCTACACTAATTAATTATCGATCAGTTCATGTACAACATGAACAACATTGCAGTCAAACGTTTGTTTCAGTTCTCAGTATTACATATACACTATGCTTCTAAATACCTAAATACAGAGTGTCTCAAAAAAACAATACACTCGACTTTCAATCATAACTTCAACAAATATAGACAGATTTACCAAATTATTTCACTGTCAGATACCAGAGAAAATTTGTGCACATATATCACACAGATTCTCCATATCAGCTCAAGTATTTTTACACTACCTTGTGCGACATGAATATTACAATTACTGCTGATTTCGATGGCATGCATAAAAACCGCAGAATTCATCTTGAAAGACATTAGGCCACCCAAATAGCTCAGGTCTAAATCACAAGACTAAAATCTGGAAAACCATGCAGCAGTAGTGAGAACAGGATCCGTGATGCCAGCAAACTGAAACAGTGGATGACTGACGTGTAACATGGATTGCAGCAGACAGTCATTGATGAAGCTCGCACCAGTAAATGACATAAACATCCGCGAGCTTGTGTTTGTACCATAGATGGACGTTTTCAGCACTTGCTTTAACGTTAGGACTATTATCAGGTAGGTTAACTGCAGAAGGTATTAGTTACAAACATTATAGTCACCTTCTGACAATGGTAAGCCGTTTGTTGCATATATTTCACATGTTTGTCATCAAATCATATCCCAAAATTCTTGTGTTATCTGCATTCTGTGCTTCATATATTGCACAAAAAATTAAGTAAATCATCACTGTGATATGCTTTTTGCAGCATTTGTCATCTTAACATTGTTATGTTTTGTTGAGTTTGTAGTAAAACCAATTAATTTCGACGGTATGAGTAAAACTCCAGCCTTTATTTTAGATTTTTGAATTTCACAAGTTAATGTAACAACACAGTTAAGGTGAGGTGGAAGACCATGAAACAGTTACATTAACAAAAAGAATTTCCTTTATAATCTGTCAGTAAAAGAATTTTGAAAATAAAAATAGATCTATATTTGCCAAAGTTATTATCAAAAGACAAGTGTATTGTTTCTTTTCGAAACACAGTGTATAACGGTCATTATACATCGCAGAAATGACAGTGTTACATATGCTAGTAATTCATGTCCGTCTTTCCGACATAACGTGATTCAGGGCGAACATGTGGAAATATACAAATGCTGCGGCCATTTCACGCAGGTGACAAAACCGGTAGATAAGTATCAGCTGTCGGACGTCCATTCATCCTCCGCAACCCGAAGTCGTTTAGGTTCAGATGCTTCATCGGGCTCAATTGTGACGGGCTCTGGAGATGATCCGCCACTCTGCAAAGAGACTATGAACTGTGGCTGGAGCGAGACCAGCTGCGGCAACGAAGCCGCTACGCTCGTGTTGGCACTGCTGTCGGACACCGCTGCTGTTAACGCAGGCTCCGAAGCCAGCGTCACTTTGCGGTTAAGTGAACCTTCGGCCTTCATCTGCACCACAGATGCCGACGATGCTTGAACACCTGATGCCATGCCTAGCACCTCCACGGGAATCATCACCTGCCTGCAAACAGTATCAGCAGATTCCCGGTACCTGTCTAAATATCATTGTGGACATCTGGCACTTGTAATAACTAGACTGTATACACACACACACACACACACACAAGTTGATGCTAACTGCTATACACTGTTTACTTTACTTACTTACTTCACATATGCATGCATACACCGACAACAGACATGCAAACAGCAACTATCTGCAGGATAACAGGGAAGATATTAGAACTGTTCTGTGCTGTACTGTGTACCAGTTACTGTTACACACAAGTCATATTCACACCCATGTGAGCAGATCTTCCATGACTGTTGGCTTATGTTCAGCTTTTGTATGTTTTTTACCATTTCAACAAGGACCAGTTGTTCTGTATTTGCGTTGTGTGTCTTCTTTTGCACTTTTTACAGCCTTGTCTTAACTGTAATAGTTTGGTTGTCACCAGCAAAATTGCCTTGACTATGCCAATTCTGTTTCGTATGTTGCCACTTGGATAAAAACACATCTAAATTACAGAAAGCATGGAACCTTCTCGCACATGTCTTGCATGCTCTTCATTCTACTCATTCTTTCAAGTTGTCAAACGTAAGTCTGCAGTCTGTTCCATCTGTCTGCATTTCCGTTTGATGCTGCAGCTTCAGTGCTGCAGTTCCTAACATCCGGTACTCTCTCCCTCCAGCTCTTTGAATGTGTTCTGGCTGTGATACTTTTCTATCTCCAGCAGGCCTCCCACTTGCACCTCACATTCACCTTCTGCTGACCATTGTGAGCTTTTAAATTATATTTACTTACTTACTTACTGGTAGCACAACAGGTACAGCATTGGACTTGTGATCAACAGGTCGTGGGTTCAAATCCTACTCGACGCAAAAGCTGCATAACAACCTTGGGCAAGTTGTTCACACCTATTTGGCTCTGTCACCAAGCAGGATAACTTGGTACCGGCCAAGGGGCAGTGATGCTCTGCAGCTGGGAAGGTAACCGCAGGCCTGGCGGAAAGTAATGACAGCCTACTGCTGGTTGGATGACTTATAGTCACCTGCGGTCTGACTGCCTGTACACTGGGATCAGCTCCAGGCTGAATTCTCGGTAACGAGGATGGGAAGCCTTCTACTTACTTATTTACATTTGCCTAAAAAGACTCGTCTCGAAAAATGACGTTAACTTTCAACAATGACATTAAATTCGCATACTCACATGTATGCGGGTGCACAGTTTGCATTTAATCAGCCTGTGCCTGTTTTATGTCTTTACCAAAATAATATTCCATCTGCCCAGTGAAAGACAAGGCTCTTACTTACTGCCAACTTCAGTCACGTGACACAAAAAAGTAGGACAAAAATAAAAAATTCGGCCCCCGATAAGCTTGAGGCATTGTGGCATAATTTAAGAATCCGTGGTCATTTGCCAGCTCCCGTTATAAATGGGGAAGGAGAGAGCCTTTAAAAATGGCCGAATTTCCGACTTTCAAGGGCTCGTGACCTTAACCTTGGATCGGGTCATACTGCATACCGTCACACATCACTCGTCGACCTACATACCAAATTTCATTGAAATCGAAGAAACTTTTTGTGGACGGACGGACGTATGGACGGACATCTGAGACCCGCTTTATTAGGTCGACTCGGAGGAGTCGATCTAAAGATATACTTTAACTAGTGTCGATATTGATGCCTTTGCCATGTCGACGGCCTGCCTTGACCGTTTGACCTCCAGAATCTAATGAGGTCATCAGTACGGGCTAGTAGATATTCTTTGTGTCATCAAGATTCCTCAAGCCATGCATGAGATATTGGACGAACACGGCGGACAGACATCCTGAAAACACAATACCTTCGCCGACGTTGTAGGGTTGCAAAGGCATAGAAACCATCAACCAGATGCATCAATCGCTTACTTACTTAATATGCATTAAGTGCTGACGGCACAGTGCCTTTACTCACCCAGTGGGTATGCCAGCCATCTGTATAGCAGCCGACAATGGGCCGCGTCCCTGCCACTGTCCGGACAGCAGACTTGGTGTCAAACCTTGAACCTCTCCTGCAGGATTCAGCTGGAACTCTGCAAACAGTCTGTCACTATTTTAGATTTTAAGACCACTATAAATAACGGACTGCTACATCATGATTAAAACAACATGCAGTTGGAGATGGCAGACTTCGCCTCGGTGCCGCCACCTGGTGATACTGACCAAACATATGCGTCATCTCTAACTCTGCCCATTTGCTCTATTATGTGAAAACACGATGTACTCCACTAAACCGGAAGTACATAACTCATCACACTGCCATCAGGGGACTGAACCATGGCCACAGGTACAAATGGAAAATATGGTGAAATTTAAACGTGTAGTTTTTGAGACATGTGAGCAGACAGACAAACAGGCAGACATACAGACACGCTGATCACAATTCTATGCACCGCCACAGGGGGCAAAGTATTAATAATAAATTAGCGTCGTATGGGACTGACGGTCGACTCTTCACAACTGATGTTTCCGCCAACTTCAAAGTCACATGACACAAACACAAGGACAAATGTCAAAAACCCAGCCCAATCAAATTGAGATATTGTGCCCTAGTTTAAGAATCAGTGGTCAGTTGCCAGATCCCTCTGTACATGGTAAAGAAGATAATTTTTGAAAATGGAAGGATTTATTACTTTCAATGGCTAGTGACGTTGGCTTTAAATAAGACCATACTGCATGTTGTCGTGCATCACTCATCGACCTCTACGTACATGCCAAATTTCATTGAAATCAAAGAAACTTTTTGTGGACAGATGGACGTACGGATATCTGAGACCTACTTTAGTAGGTCGACCCAGAAGAGTCGACCTAAAAACGTAAACAGGAATGTAGTGTTTTTAATTTTAAACCTTGCGTAGCCCAGTCAAGTAAAACGCTTGAATTTTGGTTTCGCCACAGCTGACAACTTAGTACTAGTTCTAGTCCAGGTGACCAAAACCTTCCTATTATAGATCCAGTCTCAGTCACACAAAAGCATTCTAATTTTAGGACATGGTGCAGTGTGTACTAATGATAAGCACTCTGTCATTGCGTTTCATGAACCCCTTGACATTCACCTTCTTCCATCATATTTAAATGATCACAGTTCAATCAACTCAACCGACTTTCATAGATAACAAGTGTCAAAAGTTATGGGGCAAAAAAAACAACAACATCACCTTGTCACCTTTCATGGCTACAAATAAATTTGTCCAATCTGGAACCCATCTACACATGGTTTCCAGTCACCCCCCCCCCC
>Ga0209780_1003207_pt1 | contig 12067 bp, 9 predicted proteins | sample WorMetexBAHAMAS2_FD_187384 | JGI IMG/M metagenome (GOLD analysis project Ga0209780, IMG submission 187384) | Marine gutless worms symbiont microbial communities from Max Planck institute for Marine Microbiology, Germany - Inanidrilus exumae... | ecosystem: Host-associated > Annelida > Digestive... | reverse complement strand
CCATTTACTACTTTTACATGCATTATTTCCTGAATTGACGATTAGTAATGGTATTACAGTTAATATTAGTTAAAATTTGATATAGTTTTGGGTTAATTGGGTGTGATTTGCAGGTCCCGTGGTGCTACGTTGGTATGTGCTTTTCTTGTTTCTGTTGGCATACTGAAGATCATTGGAGCTACTCTGTTAATTTTATGCACTGGTAAGTGTTGCAAAGAATTTTTATGATTCTCAATAAGCTATAATAGTTAGTAATTTCTTATACTCTATTTTTATTTTTGTCTTTTTGCTAATTGTGTTGTGATATAATTTTTGGCATTTGTTATGCTGTTTATATGTGGACACACATACACCATGGGACATGAAAAACATGCCACTGTATTTGAACAGGAGTTATAGTCCTAAATAAAGTAAGGTAAGGTAAGGAAAGATAGCCTCATTTGTATAGCGCTTTATTATGAGCTGCTCATCTCTAAGGCGCTGCAGAGCTTCACAGCCATTTGGCAGGTACTCATTTCCCATCCCGCTGAGGGTAGGAGGCTGAGTTGGCATGGGTGGCTGGTTACATGCCGAGATGGTATACCCATATAGCGAAGCGGTCACCCATCTTAGTACTAACCGGGCTCGACGTAGAATAACTTCATAGATATGCCACGCCACCACATTTTTATGACCCATGTTGTGTATTCATAAACTATTTCATTGGAGTTTTGATGGAAATGCACTGTTTATAGGGGTGAGCCAAAAACATGGTATGGAGTGCCTGGATCGGCTGCAGGATTGTTTGAGGAATGCATGCAGAAGGCTGCTGGTGATCTGTTTGAGCAGGCTCCGGACCTGCTTCATCAGCTGACTACCATTATTAACCCAAACATCCTCATGGCTTACGGAGTGCCGGTAATGTCATCTTACCTACTACTTATCTAGTCGCTGTAGTTGTCTGCTGATCCGAGCCCCGTGTGGACCCAGGGCAGTCCCCGCCCCCTTATCCCTGCGCTTCCCCACCTTCTACTCTATCTTTTAGTATCTTTTACTTTTCCTTTTCCCACTTCTTACTCGCTTCATCTATTTTCTTGCTTTATATTCCTTCCCATTCTACCAGAATAGTCCCACACCATTTCCGGGCCGGATGTCGTAGGAGGCGACTAAACCTGGTCTTAGTTTTTAAGTCTTTTTAGCTTGTTGATTTTGTGTTATATGTATTTTTTAGTTAAGATTTATTCTGGTGTTTTGTTGTATTTGGTTTAGTTTAGTCTTGCGGTGCGATAGTTGTCTCCCCCTGTCATAGGCGCTAGTGTAATAATTTAAATGAGCCTCTCGATCCCTTTCCTTTTTTGGGTGGCTGCTGAACTAAAAGGTGGCCAGGGTTGAGGTTAATATATCGCTGGCCTTCCTTCACTGGGTAGAGATAGCTCTCCACCTCTGACCTTTCGTCTCTGATATAGCCATATTTGTGCTGAAAAGTGACGTTAAACTCCAACTAACTAACTGACTTCTGCTGATTAGATCGGCTCTTCAAATAGCAGAGATGGTGTACATGTAGGTAATGCTATTGAGGAGAACTCTGGTGTCTGCTGCCATATCCAAGTGCACTAGCTGCTGTCAGCAAGGGCAATATAACTTTGCTGCAACATGCCATAATGCAATAAACAGAGTTTTTTGTCTGCGTGTAGTTTCTACTGTTTGCTTGGCTATTATGTCATCTATCATCTTGTTGCAGGTCGTTCGAACGGATCAGTGTGCCGGAGAATTCATGATTACGTTTCCGCGCTCTTATCATGCCGGCTTTAACCAGGGCTACAATTTTGCCGAAGCTGTTAACTTCTGCCCGCCAAACTGGGTACGCCATGTGGTCTTTTTCAGTAATTGATTGTACTTATATCGCGGAACTGTACTCTTGATTCGAATGATGTGGGTTATGATGTATGACACTTGTTTTGTGGTAGTCATATGAGTACTGGCTGGCTTGATAGTCATTTTCATGTTGAACCTGCATTAGCCAGTTGCCTGCTTGATCTTTGGGGATAATTGGTGCAAAAGGTTTGTGTGGCCAAATGCCCCCAGTTGTTGAAAACTGGAGGAATCAGTCAATGATCATATGAGCTTGACCTTGTAGTTTTTAACTTACAGCACATAAAACACGTTTCTAATAACGTCAACAAGGTGTCGCCCCAAGTGGACGTAACCGTACTGTCCCGCCATGCAGTGTCGGCCGCTGGACTGGCCATGCGCCTGTCCCGGCGACGGACGGCCACCCACGTGCGTTACAGATGACGACAGACGGCAGACAATGGCGACAGATGACAGCGTGCAAAACAGTACTGGCCCATTAGGCGGGCCAGTAATAATAATAATAATAGTAATTGGCGATGATTCCTTTCTTCATTCATTAATTGACTTTTTTCCCCGATGCTGGTAACCAACTTGCATTGCATGAGAAACAGTTTCAGCCGTGAAGTGGGGCAGTGAATGCTGTCAAGAAGCAGTTTTTGTTCGCTGTGTAAGAATTTGACTGGTTGTGTATGTTTTGCTAGTTACCGTGGGGTCGGTCGTGTGTCGAACACTATCGCAGTCTGAAACGCCAGTGCGTCTTCTCGCATGATGAGCTGCTCTTTGTGATTGCGTTGACACCGAAAGAGATCGACATCAAACTGGCCGAATGTCTCGTCGACGACCTCACTGTTGTCATTGACCACGAGAAACACCTGCGTAGTGACTTGCTGGCACAGGTAGATTGATTGCATACCTGTACAAACACAACTACACAGCCGTTTTAATGCCCAATGTCTGGGTTGGATGCTGGTCCACCATGTTACAGAGGAAATCTGTGCCATCTTCATGTTCGTAGCCATTACCACGTGAACCGGTGTTATCTAGTTCTTGTTGTTTTTTTTCTTCTCTTATACAACAACTTCGTAGTCCACGGTTGTGGTTATTTTGAGCAACCATTGGCGGTAGAGGTTTCGCTGCTGGTGCGACCTCAGTCTGAAACAGCTTGTCAGAAGCAGTCCGTTCTTCAACATCTCTGTCACTGTTCAGAAAGTCATTGAAGACGGAACTTTTGCTCGATCACACACTTGACTAAGTTAATAACTAGCCGCACTCGTTTATTCCGTGACGTGGAAGTTTTAAGACTTATGTCACGTTAATGTAAATTCTTTTACTAACTAACAACTGCTATATGGCCAGTATTCATGCATTAGCTGGCATCTTATTCGAAAACTGAAGGATTTTGTTGGAGCAAAGTTTTATTGCCCTCATCTCATGACTGACGGCGTCTAGCACACTCATATTAAGGAGAAGATGACAGAGTTTGCCTCAAGGTGTCACTGTCTTTATGTCGGGCTCTCCGATGATAGCACACAACTGAATGTTATATGAATGCAGCATACTTGAGCAAGCTTCTCTGCATGCATTTGTGTACATTTATGTGTCTCGAACTCTGGATACCGTAAATCCCCGAATAAACGCCCCCGGCGTTTATTCATACAATAGATCAGAACGCCCAGCGTTTATTAGAGACCTGGCGTTTATCTGAGACCCAGCGTTTATTAAATCTTGCTGCATAGGCCTGTTGTATAAAATGTGTGCAGTTGCTTACTGGTTACAGCAACAAACTGATTTTTCTACTAGTCCTATCAAACTCGTTCGTATCGTCTATTAGGGACCCGGCGTTTATCAGAGACCCAGCGTTTAATTGAGACCTGGCGTTTATTAGTATAATCGATCTAGACCCCCGGCGTCTATTCGAGACCCGGCGTCTAATGGAGACCCGGCGTTTATTCGAGGATTTGTGGTACTGATGTCAGAGGATGTGGACATAAAAGGTTCAGCATCTCTTCCCTCGTAAGGCAGTTTGAAGAGTCAAAGACAGAACGAAGTTGGTTGCTTTTCCCTGATTGTAGCCAGTGATTTGCGTTGCTGTTAGTGCATTGACACTGGTGGTTGGGTGATATCGGCCTGTTATAATTGTGCTCCACGTATCCACTCATTGGTTCTCTTTTCAGTCACGTGGTCCACCCTTGAGTAACTAGCGAAGAGAGGGAGGACCAGTTAGTAGTGTTGTTACGACCACCGAACTTTCACCACCACCGCGGTGGTTAGCTACCACCGAACCAACACCGCCATTGTGGTGTTTTATTTAGTGTACTCGGCGGTCTTTCTGGGCGCTGTTTCCTGAAAACTGCGCCTCACTTTGGCAGCGTTATTTGATCTCTGTGTGAACGTGAACGCACAGCGAGATCAGTCGGCGGCGATACAACCCGTCCTCCCCCACATGTCTGCTTCCCCACTTACAAATTGGACAGCAACAGGCAGCAGTATGTGTGTATATGTGTCTGTGTGTTGATGTGCAGGGCTTGAGTACGCTGAAGCACGTCGTGTTTGAACAGTTGTCAGACGATGAACGACAGTGTGTCTGTTGTCAGACAACATTGTTCCTTTCATCCGCCGTGTGTTCTTGCAACCCAAGTTTGTAACAACACTTCGGTTTTTGCTTCATTGATGAAAAGATGTTTAGTGTATTATACCAGTATGGTTGCACTGTATACCGTCACATGTCCTTTACGATGACCTTTTGACCTTGATTCATCCTGCATCCGTGATGCCATACACTGCCTGTCCTCAGCAGTGGCTGCCACATCTTTACAACTGACTTCGAATTTCATCTCTTTCAGGTGGTTTATAGCTGTACTTTTCCATGTTTGCCGTTGTCCTCCTGGTCTCATGTGAAATTGTTCCACTTGTCATCTGTGAGGTTGCTTTGGTATCCTGTTGTGAATAATTTGTGTTACGTGGAGTGTAACAACGGAGTGTCCTGATTCTTACTGTGTTCTCCAACTTGGGCTGTCCCTTTCTCCTTCCTGTTTTGAATTTTATAGGTTTGTTGTTGGATTTCTGTGTTGTGCGATACATTTTTTCCAGTTTTTGTCTGCAGAAGTGACTGGTCAGAAATGCTGGTAATTTATAGACATTGCATATACATGCTATGCAAAGTGGAGCAATGAAGTGATCAATTGAACCCTACAAAACCAACATGAAAGGATGTCATTGTCACACGGATGTCACTGTGAGAGTGTATAATTAAATGCATTATCCTAGTGCCCTAATTAAATGTATTGTCATTTCCCAATGAGTAAGGCAGCTGTGGGTGTGCATTGTAAGGTAGGATGATGTCGCTGGTGCAATGTTGTTAGTTTGTACACTTGATGAGATAATTGACATTAAGTGGCCAGCAGCGTCGCTTGTGATACATGATAGACTGCACTAGGGAACAGTGTGCCACATACTGGCTACGTGGCTACAATGCATCCTCATCCATTTGTTGATTCTAGTGCTACTAGATCATAAAGACGGTTACATTAAAAAACAGCCAGTTACTCCATGCTACTATATAAAGTAAATGCACCCAATAAGAATTAATGGTACAACAAGCTGACCATTACCTCTGTCATTACCTCTGTCGCTGACTTACTCATTAACTTACTGTACTTTTTTACTTCCTTAAGAATAGGATCCTGCTTCCAGGCCAGAGGTCGTAAGAAACCACCAATCCTGGCTTTAGTTTTTCCTGTGTTTATTTTGTGATGCAGTATATTTTGTTATTGGATGCATGTTTGCTTTGTTGTGTTTGTTTTGGGTTTTCAGTACTAAGCTAAGACATTGGCTGGGAAGAACGTCTCTGAAATGGATTATTTTGTGTCGGGTGGGATGTAAAACGTTAACTCAATCAGTCTGCTTCTGAGTTTCTGACAACTCACAATGTATCAGTCTCATTGACTGCGTCAAGGCTGCATTTTTGTTTTACTGCCATTCGTCAACCGACAGTACCTTCATACTGGCTCAGTACCTATGATGATTATGAAGTCTTTGCTCTTGTGGTCCAATGATGTGGAACCCACTGCCAAAACCTTTACATGACCTGTCCCGCAGCACTAACGGTTTTGGCCATCCAGTAAAGTCATTTCTCTTCTCTGAGTACTAATGTATGTGGCACATTACGAGCTATATAAATTGACGTTTTACTTTGCATTGCATTGCAAATAGTGCAATAGGCAGCCCACTGGGTTATGGTGGCATGTGCCATGTACGATGTTGGCAGATCTCACGTGTGATTGAACAAGCTTTATTCCGAGATGGATGATCTTATAACATGGTTTACTCATCAAACTGTCCAAAGTTAAGACTTCAACTAGTTCAGTTTTACGTTGGGAGTTTGTCAATGTCACTGTTTGTGCCATAATGAAGTTGGCATATGTTGTAAACTGAGTCGTTGGTCGTCGGAACGCAGCACTGTGAATTGATTGCAGACAACATGCGCTGCATTGACCACACGGAGACTAACTGTGACTGTAAGCCGTCGTCATGGACCCTGCTCTACCGCCACACAGCCACTGAACTGGACGCCATTTTAGATGCGTTGAGGGAACGAGCCGAATGTCTGCCACTTTGGATCAAACGCGTCAACTCTGCACTTGATTCTAAGGCGGAGCAGAAAGTCGGTTAGTCGGATAATCTTTTCCTAATTATTTTGGTTGCACCTTGGAGAGCCATAATAATACAAATGTGTTGTAATTTTGAAAACGTTTTGATCGTTGTTTCACTGTTTTGAATTTTTTGGTGATAAAGAAGATATTTTAAAAGCCTTTACTGTGAATAAAAATGTGGTGATGAACAGCTGTCGATCTGTCCTGATTTGTTATGATTTTGTTTCTGCTTCGTGATGTTGTTACAAATGACAGAATGAGTCATGAGTTACTGTTAGGTTGTTTGTATTTTAGCTAGTAACTAGTTGCATACTGTCAACTTTTTAATAAAACGTGTTCTATCAACAACCACTTTAGTGGTCCAGGTAAGGCAATCAGTCCTGTGTGGGTCTCTCTGTATCTGAGTGTCTGGACAATGACTTCTGAACTAAGTGATGGAGGAGCTGTTTGGCATCTCCATGACATAATCCAGGTCAGGTCCAAAGGTGATTGATGTTTCGTGGTTAGCAGCATGACGATGTTGATTGGCGGCTTTGTTCAGAGTGGTCGCAGCTGAAGGCTCTGGTCGGTGAGGTGAGTGAGCTCAACATTCCTGCACCGGCCGACATGCTGCGTCGACTCAACAACGTCGTCCGTGAGGCCGGCGAGTGTGCCCACGTTGCTGGTCATCTGGCTCGCAGACTCGGTCTCATCGGGTTTGTACATGGATTACTTACGTCTCAGATTATGATCTGTGTCAGTTCATTGTATCTACTTTCCAGGTGAGCTTGTTTTCCGGCGTGGTGTAGTGGTAACGGAATTGGTCATATCAACGAAGTTACTCTACCTCGAGCCCGGTTAGTACTGGGATGGGTGACGTGTCCGGGTTCGACTCCTGGAGGCGGCACTTTATTTTGGTATGTAACCAGCCACCCAAGGCCAACTCAGCCTTTCAATTCTTTCGGGGTCGATAAATTGAGTAGTGAGCAACTTTATCGGATGTGTGCCGGTTGCACCATCTACTGAATGCTCACGAGGTTTAGCCAGTGTGGTTGACTCAATCGCTGTGCGCCGTTTGTGGCAGCAATTTAGCCGGCTTAACCCTTCTGTATATAGTTGTGTCTCGCCCTGCGTGGCTGATGTTAGTATTGTTAATTGCGCGGTATGTCAGCAATTTAATAAACGAACATTATTATTTATTATTATTCCAATTTTTTCCAAACTAGTGCATTTTGTCAGACAGACCAAAGCATATTATATCTTCTTCCTTTCCCTTTGTATCTTTGTTAGTTACTCTGTCTGTTTAATGTCTGACTTTTTGTTTGACTGAATGTCCAGTAATGTGCCGACGTGCCTTTAAAAAGTACTCACCCACCCCTGTGTAGAATTCCGTCTGCCTCTGTCATTTTACAGTGTCTAATTCAATCATTGTCACCTTTACATTCCACAGGTCGTATCTGTCTCAGTCACCAACAGTTCTTGGAACTGTGCTCACATGTTTTTATTCTTTCGTGGTAAACCCAGATATTTTTATTATGTGTTCATGCTCAGTTCATTTCTGTCTAGCTTTACTTCATGCGACAGTTTATGATACAGTAGATACAGCATTTCTGTTGCCCAGCCATGCATGCTAAGTCATAGGATTAGCTGTGTTACCTGGTCTAAAAATGATTTATGCTGATATGTAAAAACAAAGTGAATAATCCTTGTTTTTGCTATGAGGACCATTGCATGATGAGTGCACCCAAGTCACCATTTATGTTTGCCTGCTCAGTGTAGGCTGATTTCCACAAGTGTTCTTTCTTGCCACAGTATATGCCCTGTACGGGCTCTGGGATGGTAATGCACCCTGATTCATTAGTTGATTTCGGCACTAGATAAATTGTTTGTTTGTTTACTTAGCTTTCTTCCTTTCTTCTTTTTTTCTTATACTTTTTTCCCTTACGTATTTATTTCCTTACTCGTTTACTTTCTAACTTATCTATCCATTGTTTCCAGAATAGGCCTGTTTCATTTCTAGGCCAGAGGTCGTAGGAGGCGACCAAACCTGGCTTTAGTTTAGTTTTTTGAGTTTATTTTATGTTGCAGTATATTTTGTTATGGATGCATGTTTGCTTTTGTTGTGTTTTAGTATTCCAATACTAAGCCAAGAGATTGGCTGGGAAGAACATCTTTGATATGACCTATTTTGTGTCAAGTAGGATGTAAAACCTTAACTCAGTCAATCATGCCACAGAATGATTCTTTCCACTTATGTATATTTCAGACAGAAGTGAATGGTTGCAGTTTTGTGAAACACTTATGGAATAAACTGACTGGCAGTTGTATGCGTGTATTCTGACTGCTGTTAGCAATGACGGCACTGGTTCGCCCGGAAAACTGAGTGTTGATGAAATCAAGCGTTTCTGTACAAGACTTGAAGCTGTTCCATGTCGGATTAAAGAAGCGGACGTCATCAAGGTATGACAAATACGTCTTGTGTTTAGTTGGGCCAGGAATGCTCATCAGGAGCAGAATATTGACATGGCAAACCATGACAAATATTGTGATGTACATTTTGTGCGGGTTAAAACTGTCAAATTGTTGGTAGAAATCTTCTGCTTCGCTGAAGAGTGACCATAATGTGTGTGTGTGGTCATTATAAAGCCTTCAGTCTCCTGTTTGCCTCTCCAGATGAACCTGGGTTTACCGGTTCTTTCCTCGGTTTTCTTGTGCCACTGTCTCTGAAGAGAACCTTTTGAAACACATTGGTTGGATGTGTATGCAGGAGCTGCAGCAGAATGTGGAAGAGTTTCAACGAGACGCGAAGACAGCTCTGGAAGGACCACACATGACAGGCACTGCCAAGCTGAAACAGTTGATTGATCAGGGACTGAACCTTGGGGTCGAGCTCTCGGAATGCAAACCATTGAAATGGGTACGTAGCTAGAACCGCTGTGTTGCACAGTTGTTCAGGACTGTCCAGTTGGCTGATCAGAATTTACTTTTCCTTTTAAGGAAATTGGGACAGACACACTTATTTAATAATCATTTGCCAGGTGATCCTGGATTAGCTGGTTGCCTTTTGGATTTTTTCTCCAGTTATTCGAAAAAATGACCAATGGGATGATTATAGTTGATTGCCTAGGGAAGGGACCAAACCTTGGTGTCGAGCTCTCGGGATGCAAACCATTGAAATGGGTAATGCCTTTAGACTTTTGCTAGACGTTCCAAGATGGACCAAGTGCATCTTCACTGTTTGTTCTACACCGAGTGCCAACATTAGCTGCTGTTATCGGCAAGCTTACTTATTCATTGTACGTAACAGCTCGAACTCTCTGTTAATTGCATATATGGAATCTGACCTGTATTACCGCTCAAAACTACTTCATAATAATAATAATAATAATATACACATTTGTATAGCGCCATATGGTCGTAACTTCAGAGGCGCTTCATAAATTGCTGTACACGTGTATGGACTATTCGTGTATTGTTGTGGTTTTTATTGTTTACTTTTATTATTTTATATCGCTATAATAATGTGCCTTGAGCCTGTTGCTGAATAAACTACTAATACCATGGATGTAACAGGCCGCATGAGACAGCCATCTGCCCTACATACATCTACATAGACCATTAACCTTATGTGCAGCATCCGTAGCAATAGGCTGCATCTTATGCACTGCATGCAAGTGATGCGGCCTAAAAATGAAAGTGGTGGTGGTAATAGTGATGAACCGATGTCTCTGATTCATTCATGATTCTCATTTGGTGATTTTTCCATAATTGTTGTTGATATAAATGCTGTAAACGTTGACGATGTGATGAGCCGTTGGCTGCTGTGGGTTTTTTCTCAGATGCTTGGTCAGTCGTCGTGGCTAGAAGACGTCGGTCACTCGATCAATGACCGCACTCGAACGACGCTGGAGGTCCTTTATCGTCTGATTAACAGCGGCATGAAGTTGGAACGAACAAGTGCCGAGAATTCCCTTGTGCCATTTCATGGAGACTGTGTTGCCGCGTTGAACAGACTGCGTGCCGAGATGGACAAAGCCAGCAGTGTGGAAAAACGTGCGGCGGCTCTGCTCACGGAAAGGTAGCTAGGAACCTCTTAACTCTTTCACCCATTGTCATTTCTTATAGTCACCCAGTTTATATGACGAATGCAGGCACCGTTGCTGACCCTAAGCATGTGCCAGCCAGCTTGGGCTGTGGATCTCCCTGTGGGCTGCTACCATCCACATCTGCCATCACCATTGATTATTATTACTCAGCCTGAAAGATGATACTCATTCTACAATCCCACAGAGGGTAGAAGGTTGAGTCCATCCCACAGAAGGCTGAGTCGTTCTTGACACTACTGTAAGGGTTTTTAGCCTGTGCTATCACAGTGATAAACACTGCTGCCCGTACTAGACTACTGAGATTACCAGTGTTGTCTGGCCATACGTGCAGAAAATATTTCTATATTACAGTTGGTCTGAGCCATTGTGTGGGGCTGAGAACAACATCAGTAGGCATCTTCAGTGTTACTTAGCTGTATTCTGTAGTCACTGCATTGTTATTATTGTTATTATTAGGCAAAATGTCAGCTTTTGGCCAGTAACGCAAATTTATACTATTGTTAAATTATTCAGTTTCACTAATCACCCATATGTATTTTGTGAACAGTAGAACCTGTGACAAATGAGTAATAGTTGAGACAAATTTTGAATTACATCTCATAGTCTGTGGGAAAGATGTATACTGATTATATATTACAATGACTCTGTGTCTTTCAGTGCTTTGTTTGGACGTTAGGAAGGTCACGTGACCTGTGAAGTTTACTGCTATAATCATTATGAAAGGTTTTTTTCTGTGTGACTATATCTGTGGGACAAGTTGGCCTTGTGTGTAAGGACCTTTGAAAATCTTGAATGTGCATGAAGAAGTCGACAGTGTAATTCGTCTGTGATGAACGTTGTAGTCATCCTGAAATTGCGAGCATCAAGCTGGTACTTGGAGACTGCGAGGCACTGTCTGTCCAGCTGCCGTGTGCTGACCGCCTCCGTACCCTGCTACAGACAGCCAGCAAGTGGACAACTGCCATAGAGTCAGCGTTGGTCAGCAGCAACATTGTACTTCTGAAATCCATTTCAGTTTTGGCTTTCTTTTTTCGTTTTTACTTTCTATATTATTGAAATAATTTCTAGTACATTTATTTTTTTATTTTGTCATTTACCGTCATTTTTTGTTCTTGCTTTCATGAAACGAACGGATTGTACTAAAATTTGGGTTACACGACTGTTATAATGAGTTTGATAGCTTTCCGCTTGCTGCTCTAGCCTAGTAGTTATCATTTATGTAGCCCGTTATGGAAAGTTTTCCCACCTGTTGTTTAATTGGTATTAGTCACTTGATTGGCAGTGTCTATATACTTCATTATATTGAGGGCGATACAAGATGGCCGCCCTAGTGGGTGTGTGTGTTGACCGCTGCTGCTTTTAGTCTGGTTTACGTAGGTTTTATACTGTTTTATCGGTCGAAATTGTACATCATTTGCAGCTTTACAGTTCAGCGCATCTTGTCGTTGAGTCGGTTTTATTGCGTCGGCTGAGGCCAGTACTTTTATTCGCGTTTTT
>Ga0209780_1003206_pt1 | contig 12069 bp, 10 predicted proteins | sample WorMetexBAHAMAS2_FD_187384 | JGI IMG/M metagenome (GOLD analysis project Ga0209780, IMG submission 187384) | Marine gutless worms symbiont microbial communities from Max Planck institute for Marine Microbiology, Germany - Inanidrilus exumae... | ecosystem: Host-associated > Annelida > Digestive... | reverse complement strand
TATATATCAGACTTCGCCCGCTGTGTGCAATCCAACCGGCTCAATTCTCCCTTAACTCTATATACTTCCTTAAACTAAGTCCAATTAATGCTAAACTAACTTTGCCTTCTTACGTCTATGCGTTAAAGTCATTGGTATATTTTTATCTGCCAACGTTCACCGTTACCACAGTAGCAATAGCAACGGCGACGTGCGTTTCGGTAATTCTTCCCATTAATCGTCGAGTTTCTCTGTTCCTCTATTATTTTAGTTTGCGAGTAATTTCGAAATAGCTAGTCAAAATTATGCCATTTACTAATTGGAAATTGAATTCTGTCCAACTTTACGGCAAATAAGAAAATTTAAGCGAAATCGGTACTTCGTAGCGAAATGCATACAACTATACGGCCCATTATAGAAAAAGCATGATGTCATTGTCATCCACAAAACCGGAAGTACATAATGTATCGCAACGACACCGGAGGAGGACCAAGCCACGGCCATAGGCAACATACACAAAAATCTGGCAAAGATCACGCGTGTGGTTCCGAAGATATCCTAGAGGACAGGCAGACATACAGACGTGCTCATCACAATACTTTGAGACCGCGCCCGCGGGCGAATTAATTTATCTGTAAAAGCTCACATACAATCAAATTTAAGACATGTTAATAAATGTAGTTCTATTGGAGCAGCGATGTCGAAGTTGGACCGCCCTATATTGAAACTGGGGACAACACTGTTTGGCCACCACACGCGGGCTAGTAGGGAAATTTGATAGATGTCTATACCTGCATGGGCACTTATTCAGGCGAGGCAATCACGTAGTAACATGAGCGTCCAGATAAGCCGCATAGTATCGACTGAGAGGCTGGGCTAACAACTAGCAAATACGCCTCGTTGGAGTCACTCATATCCCTGCATGAATCCGCATTACCTTGCAACGCGCAGACACGCCGTCTAGTTACAGAAGTCCAAAATTACAAAGTTACAATATTACAAAAGTAAGTAAGATGTTCTTACATATCTATGAAGCAGAATTTCCCGGAAAAGTGTATTGGGTCCGAAGCAGCTACAGGCTGGCTGACATCGCTGTCCCTAACGGAAACAAGTGCTCAAAGTAATTTGGCAAAAGGCCGCATCACCGTTTTGTCACCCTCGCGGCGTCGAATGCATTCGCCGCCGCTGGGCAGGCACATTCGCCAGCGGCGGCAGGTGACGATACGATACGAATGCACTTATGTGTAGGTACGTTACAGTGGGCCTGTACATGTCCCTTCAAAAGTGCCCCTTACTGTGCGGGATCTGGATCATCATCTAACATATTAGGTTCCTTGCGCCCACGCGTGTCTGCCCCAAACGGCGGCATCTCGATCGGTTCAGCCGTTTTTGCACAGTTCACCCGTGTGCCCAAACACACACAGACACGCAGACCACGCTACGCGCGGTACGGCAAGGCGCATTAATAGTTTGATAACGTAATTTCTGATATGTGAGAAAACAGACCACGAAAGAATGGTGACATTCATTGACATTCATTGAAGATCTACAAGAGATTGGCATAACATTAACACGGACAAAGATAGTAGCCATCTTCGGGTACAGTACTCACAAACGACAAAAAACGAGTTGCGTTCAGGTACGAGTAACGGCTGAGGCGTGAATGCATGACAATAGTGCTGAATAATGTGACTGAAGAAACGGAGAAACATGTCCGAAAGCGTAAAATGCAAGCAATATTCTGTCTCGAAAAGTAAAGTAAGTAAACGTCGATTTGTATAGCGCATCGTCGTAACCACGTCTAACGCGCTCAGCAATGGCACGTGTTAGAGGGATCACACAGTTATACCTGCCACCCACACGTTTATCCACGAATGGAATAAACCATCCTGCCTTTACTTTGTAAGCATTTACCAGATGGCGCCACCCGAGCGAGGTAAAGCACATCCGATTACAGCTCACTACTCATTTATCGACCTCGACAGGATAAAAGGCTGAGTTGGCCTAGTTGGCTGACCTAGTATCGAACGGTTTGCCCAAATAAGTGGTTACCCATCAGCCGCAGGTCGAGCGTAGGACAGGGGAAGTTCACAGGTCATAGACCGACGTTCTACCACTGTGCCACGCAACCAACTCGAAACAATAGACGTGAAGGTTGGTGGTATTTACGTGTGAGCAGCGAGCAGCCAGTCCGTTGAGAGCGTCAAGATGTCGTCTCAGCTGGCTATGTGCTGCGTCCAGTCTCGCGACAACCTCACCCCCGTCTTGACACAGTCTTTCTCTGACTGCTTCGACGTCCGCCTCCACCTGCGACCCGACCCTCTCCGCCGCATCCGTCACCGACGACTCCACCTCCTACAGACAGTGGTTAAAGTATATACTTTTGGGGCCCAAGAACTCTCTTAAAATGCGATCCCCTGCTTTCTCTGGAGGTCTTCTTCTTCTTCTTCTTCTTCTTTTTCTTCTTTTTCTTCTTCTTCCCCGGTACGGATGCAAAGTATTGTGATGAGCGTACCTGTTTGTTTATTTGTCTGTTTGCTCGCATATCTGAAAAACCACACGTTCAAATTTCACCAAATGTTCTGTACATGTTACCTGTGGCTATGGTTCGGTCCTCCTCTCAAGGCAGTGTGATATGTTATGTTATTCCGGTTTTGTGGATGAAGTCATGTTTTCACATAATAGAGTGAATGCGCAGAATCAGAGACAACGCGTATGTTTCATCGAGTTCGCTAGGTGGCGGCACCGGGAGCGAAGTTCGTCGTCTCCGACCACATCTTGTATTGTTTATTTTTAGGGAACTTCAAGGAAATCGGAATAGGTCTATCCGGTAGCAAAGCTTCTATTGGAAAGCTCAAAGAATGTCGGTTGACAGAGGTCGGAAAAAGCGATTTTTGAAAAATAAATTTAAAAACGTGCGTAAAATATAATGGTCTGAGACTCGGAGGTTCTCGCGATAGTCAGAGCGAGCGACCATAAGTGGACGTACGTTGAGGTTCGTTTTAAGCTGGATACGGTACTGCTCCACAGTTTCCAGCTGGTGGCTAACGACGGAAGTCCGGGACTGGATCGTGTCCAGGAGCGAGTCCAACTGAGTCCGTAGTTGATCCACTACGTCGTCTATACCTGCGTAATTGTGCCCGTTGTGAAGCTGTATGAAGCACATTTCACAGGCCGCCTGCGAGCAGTCACGACAGTACAGCACCAGAAACCTGTCCACACCAACAACATTCGACTCTCGCCAATTCTAAACCGTTTTTTCTAAAATGCGAATTAATTTTAAGCTAAACTGAAATGTAGTTAGATATATTAGGCACATTGCTGAGCCCAAAATGTCTTAAAATGAAATGCGATAAACAAGTATGTCAGTTCTCCTTATTGTTGGGTGGAAATGCACTCTAGCCTCGTCGCGTGCTGCCCCCTGTTGAGTCATGGTGAGTATGCCGACGGGACAGACAGACAGACGGACAGACGGACGGACCGTTACATTATGCTTTCCGGTAAACGTGGCTAGCGTAATAATGTCACTGTTGCATTCACCTCATTGTTAGTTTAATATCGTCAATAAAACAGTTTAGTAATGTATGTGAATGGACCGAGAGACAAATAAAGGCATAAATCTGTAGATGGCTGTATTGTGTGGAATGCCCACAATATAGTATTCGGCTCAAAGGGCTCAGCTACCGGTGCACAAGCTGTTTACTCCCTGCATTCGACGAGGCCTAGTGTCACGTGACTCAATAGTCGATGGTGATTGGCTGCCTGCGACTGAGTGATGTCAGCGTTATCTGCCGTGTTGTCAGCTTGCATTGGACGTCGCAGAAAATTTGGGAAGGTTTCTTGTACGGAGTGTACAGGTTAGGGAAATGACTTTGAATTGATTCAAACGATAAAAATGGAAACTAGAAATCCCATAGAGTGTTATTTTGGTAATCAGTGTAATCATTATCTGTAATCATTGCTAAGTTATGGCTGCCTGAAGTCGCAAGACGTTAAAAATTTCAGAAATTTTTGCCTTTTTTGGAAAAACGACCCCTTACGGTAATATATTCAAAATTTTGTTCCGAATGTTTTCATGGCGACATCGATCGACGTATTGTGTTCAAATTTCGTGAAATTTTGCCGACGTAAATCGGTGAAATTGTGCGTTGTTTACCGGACCAAAACAAAAACAAAATTTCGCCTGGCTCTCCAGCTGTCGCTACTGCGCGGATCGCGCCCAAAATCTGTCAGGGCCAGCCCCCCGACAATGCACTCAGAGTGCTCCAGATTTTGCCCAAATTGGTTCACTTTCGTCGGAGTTATAGCCGAATGCGTGAACACCGTCAAAACGCGCCGTAAAGTGAATCGAATATTCGGCTGAAGCCAGCTTCGAGCCAAATAATAAATAACATGACAATAAGCAGTGCTATTCAGATACCGAATGTTAACAAATTTAGCGTATTTTTAGCCCGATGCCGCCGGCAGGCTTATGTTTTACCGATGCTATTTTTTAAAATGTCGCCCCTGTCATTCGACAACAGGTAGACGGATCGCAACGCAGACTGTTGCGTTAACACGATCGACGAAAACATTACTACGACTAAAAATTTGGTTAACATTGGTCCAGTAACCCCTGAGATCTTGTGGCTCATTTGCATGCGTGGTGAGTGCACGTAGGCTAAAATATGCTAAGCGCTTCTTTTTAAAGGTCATTCGCTAGGTGGCAGTAGCATAGCCAGTCTGTGTGTAAGTAGGCGTATGCCAGGCGGGCGAGCTACACGTTGGGCTTTGCCCAGTTTTCTAGTTAAATCTTAAACTTTACAAATTTTAAACGAAATTTAAATGTCCAATGTATGGATTCTTGTTATGCACCTGCCCGGGTGTCGCGCACAGGACATCTTCAGTTTATTTTTTCTTTCTTCGGCGTGTCCAGTTTGCCACTACAACGCAACGTACTCAGTTATAGCCAGGCATCGTCTAGACTACACGCAGTGACACACGTCCATTGAAAACTTCAGCGCCACAAGCGACTTTCAGACACTGTTAAAGACATGTGAACTTTTAAAGCTTGTCTTTAACGTCGACCGACAGAACATATAGAAATCATAGTAGTTTGTTAACGTAGTTTGGTTTTACAGTAGCGCGCGTCTCAGTTTCCAAACTTCTGAGATAAATTTCTTTGATTTCTGGGCCTCGTTGTAATGTTTTCTATGTCACAGTCACTCAAAATAGCCAAAGTACTTACACGTAATGTGTTTAAGAAGGAACTTATACCTGCAGTAATTACAGACCCATTTCTTTACTTAATATTTTTGACAAATTAATGGAAAAACTTATGTATAAAAGATTATATTCATTTCTTCACTAACATTCTGTTTTGTATCAGTACCAGTTTGGTTTTAGACGTCATCACTGTACGTCATTAGCTCTGATTGGACTACTGACAGTTTATATACTCATATTGACTAACATGATATTGCAATTGGTATGTATTAAAATTTTAATCTGCAAAAAGCTTTTGATACGGTCGATCATGAGATACTTTTGTAGAATTTACATAATTATGATGTGCGTGGTTTTTGCGACTATTTGTCAAACAGAAAGAAAACAATTTGTGTCAATTGTGATAATGTATCTGATCCTGTTCAGATTATTTCTGGTGTACCACAAGGATCAGTATTGGGTTCTTTGTTGTTTCTGATTTATGTCAACGATATCTGTTATGCTAGTCCTGACTGTTGTTTGTCGATGACACCAACGTTTTTATACGTAGTAAAAGCGTAAATGACTTCCTCTCTGAAGCTAACACAATTGTCTCTCAATTGAATGATTGGTTTATTGCTAATAAACTTAGTCTTAAGGTAAATAAAACATGTTACAGTGTATTTGTGTGTACACGAAATAATATTGGCATCGATAATGTGGTTAAGTTCTTTTTCTTTTTCTTCTTTCTCCTCCTCCTCTAGTAAAGTGGTTGCCTGCCCGAAGATGTTCACCCATCCCAGTACTAACCACGCCAAATAGCGCACCTATTTATTTTATTTTATTTTATTTATTTATTTAAAATCAACGACAGAAGAACCAGAGGGCCACTGATAGGCCTACTGTCGAATACATAAAAATGCAGACGTATACACAATACACAGAAATACTAACAATAATAACAAAAACAAAAAAAAAACATAAAACTCAAAAAATAATACAAAGCCTATACAGTTCAATACAGCAATACAGTTCAAACAGAAAAATGCGAAAATTAAATGGACAACTTAAACTTTAGCAAATGTCATTTGAAAGATGATACAGAAGGTGCATATCATTAGGTAGGCCTACCAAGTTCCATATATTAACAATACGGTTAGAAAAATAATATTTGGTTGCATCAATAGAACACTGATATTTTATTAGTTTCATGGAGTGATGTGGCCTAGTAGCAGTAGTAGTAGTAGTAATAATAATAATAATACCGGTACTGCCAATGTCTATCGTGCTGTCCACTGCATGCACAACCACCATGATATTTTACCCTCATGGTTCATTTGATGAATGCAAACCGAATATCAGATGGCCGCCATCCCTTAGAACAAGTCAGCTGACTTGAACTGCGAGGCCACCGGTAATGGCTGCTACATCCGCATTCACCATCGCCAATTACTATTATTAGACAGCCCGTAAGATGATACTGATTTTACCGTCCGCGGCTGAGTCGACCTAGGCACTGCAGTAATGGTGCGCAGCCTGTGCTCATTGCATGTCTGTATAATACATATCGCAGTGCTGTCGTGATAAACGCAACTGCCCGCAGTGGGTTTCAAACCTGGATCATCTCACACCGCAGTCAGGCATGTAACCACCAAGGTCTAGGTCCTTAGGATCTTGGTTGGCCACGTGCCAGCTATTACCTCCGTAAGTATCCGCTGAATAGAATAAAAACTAAATTAAAATTTTATAAACAACATAAAATTAACACCGGCATAAAACTATCAACAATAAAAATCTAATTACTGATACGTCACTTGACTGGGCTATCAAAGTTTATAAGTCGAATATTGTGAGCCCTATTTATACTTGGTAAATGTACCAAATGCAACAGCTTACCCACCGTCACTGCTACTGTACCAATTGCTATATTAATTATCGCCAGCAATGATGTTAAATATACGATCAAGGTTCTAAAACGCGGCCCTAGTTAGTGGCGTCAGAAGTAATTTAGGGGCCCCCTTTGCGCCGGAATTTTTTTGGATTATGCTTCCCATTTACGAAAAAGTGAGAGCGCCAGGCCCCCGCTTTGAAAAGTAAGGAGGTCTGAGCCTCCCCCGCTCCCTCCTTGGTTCCGAACTTCCGACGCCTATGGCCGTGGTTATATGGTAAAGACGAAATTTTCCAATCATGTACGCATTACTGGTAACCTTTTACATAAACTCACTGTAGGCGAAGTAGTGTTATGCTATAGCAGCATAATCACGTCACTTCTGTATTGAATTTGTCAAAATAATCTAGGTTTGAAGCCTTATTTTTCCAAAAGTGCCATGTCTGTCCGACGTTCAACTAAGAAATAGAATAGCATTCCAATTCCATGATCCTTCAAAGTAACTGTACGACAGTAGACTACTGCAGGGAGAGTTGCACTGCATAAAAATAATAAAAATATAAAAATATAAAAGTTAAACACCTAACTTCATGACGATTCAAACGCAGAAACTGTCACTTCGTCGAGCCATTTCTGACGTCTATTATCGCAACATCCATACAACGTAGTGTCTACCATGCTATTACTAGCGTGAGATGCACTGCGTTTCCGAAGTATCCTATTGACATAACAGCTGTATAGCAATTTTCCGGGTCCAAGCCTATAGGCCTAAGTGACGTCGTATAGCCTGTAAATGCGGGTTATACTGAACCGGATTCGAGTGAACTGAGCCTATTTGGGGGCTGTTAATGCCCTTAAACTGGGAATAACAGACTGGCAAAGGCGCCACTTTGCGAAGAAATGGTTTAGTCATAATACTGATAAATTAGATAGACATCAACCACAAAACTTAAAGATGGGGAATTCATTTTCTTCGAACAGCAATACAAAAATGCATAGTGTAGGCTATAATGGTCGCACTCTGACAGAAATGCCGTCTGCCTTTCGTTCGTTAATCATATCTCGTCTGCGGGTGGTCTAATGTTTTTGGACGAATTCTCCCTTCCTATATATTGGTTGGACGCTCGGGCTTGCGTTCGTTTCATAGAACTGTCACTGTGATTGGTCAGCCGTTGTACCTCGTATTGATGCTATGCTGTTTCTGTGATATCTACGACATTAGGACTTTCTGACTTTTTGTATGTGCAAAACGTGTGTTTATACAGTGTTATATAAAGCAAATTAACTATTTACTGCTTGTTTAGTTTGTGTGTTGTGTATAGTTTACCAAACATGGACATCCGTCTTCGCGCTTATGAACAATCACTTCGGTCACTATTTGCGCTAACGAGAAGTGTATGTTTGTTTGTTTGTTTTAGTGATTGTTTTATCTGCTTACTGCTATGTTTATCATGTTAGCTAGTGCTATGATGATGCAACGCATACAATTCACGGACAGGGACACAAAACTACTATCGTGTCTCAAATAGGCTACTTGAATAATTTCTGCGTTGTTTTCACGTGTACATGACTTCATTGAGTAATGTTCATTCGTTGCGAGGTCGCACCGTTAGGTGAAGGTGTACTCGGCTTTTAGATACAACTGTGTCTTAATTCATATATTGTTTCTATTGTTCATAGTTCCATGCACGGTTCTTTGTCTAGGTCATCTTATTTTCGGTTTATTATTCATTTTCGCTGTCGAAAAATATTTTAAATCAGGAGGTGAGTGGAGTATTGTTATATACAGTTAAGCAGTGATCGCTTTTATTCAGTTGTTTTAACACAATACGGACAGACAGACAGACAGAAACACTGTAGCAGTACCGTGTTCTGCATAGTTGTACTATGTACGGCCTAACGCACGATAAGAATGCATTCCATCGACAGACGGCCAGTCCTCATAGCACGACGGCAGTAAATATCATGCACCGACCGCTTAAAGCCTACGCCGCAATGACATTGTATCGCGATCGCGAAACGCAGCATGCGCTCATTAGGCCTACACGTCGCATGGCTGATAGTTGGCCATTCGGGCCACCGACAGCCGGCAACCGGCCTATAGCGTGGCGCCGCTTCTACAAAATTTTGTTATCTGTTTCTTAGGCAGGTGAGTTTTTCGTGTTTTTTGCATAATTAGGCCTAGACTTTGTTATCAACTTATCACGACGGATTGTTAATTTTATGGCACTTATTTACACAAATGAACGATGTGATTTAAAGTTGTAGTATTGATTGCCGCTGGTTCAATAAGGATGTAGGCAGGCTAGTCTGCAATATGTTCTATGTTTGTCGTGGGGAAACTTGAGTCCGTGAACAACAGTTCAAACTGCTGATTGCTCGATATTGCTTCTGTCGTTTGCATACAACACTCGTGTGACGGACAGACGGATAGACAACGGTAGGACACGTGATCACAACATAAACTGCACTACGCATTTGCGTAGCGCGGTAGAAATGAAAGTACTGTGCCTCGCTAGGCTCGCTTTTGTAGTCACACAACCTAAATTCGGCGGGCATTTTGTGAGCTAGCCAAAAGTCTAAATTCTGCGCTTAAGTTCGTTCGGAAGGCTATAGAATTTTCCATGGTACGTGGCTCGATAGTGGCGTCGGACTTGCGACTCGACGGTCCGTCGTGAGTTCGATCCCCGGCCACCGCACGGCGCAGTTATCGGTCGGTTGATACTGGGATAGGTATAACCAGCCACCCAGGCCAACTCAGCTTCCTACCCTCTGTGCCAGTCTATGGGACGAGAAATGAGTGCCGGCCTAAGTGCGGTAATGCGCTGCGGCTGTAGAGTAAAAGGCAGGATGGTTCATTCCATTCGTGGATAAACGCGTGGGTGGCAGGTAAATCTGTGTGATTAATTTTCTCGTTAACACGTGCCATTCTGACTGCTTTAGAGGTGATTTTCCACGAAAATGTGTCATACAAATGTCCTGTCTTAAAATTCTTCTTCAACTTATTATTCGTCGGCCCTTCCCTCCTCAAGCACCTGCTACGACTATGCGTGTTGTATCAGTTCCGGTGGTCGAGTGCAGTGTGAAGTGCTGCTTGAATGCGAGATGTCGTCGGAATGATCGAGGAACATGAATGGAGAACGCTCGTCGGCTTCGGACGGTTACATTGGTGGCGGCACATCAGCTACATTCAGCTCAGAACGTCAACACATGCTTTTAACGATCGACGACGACAACACTATGGTGCAGGTCTCGATTGCACAGTAAATCTATAACAGCAAACATTTTGGCTGTCGATCTGTCTCTATGGTTAACGGTAACTGCAAAATGTCATCAGCTGCTTTACCAGAACGGGTACCAGCATGGCCCGAAGTTGAATCGGATAATGTTTGTCAGGATCATCATGCGTACGCATGAAGTTAATTTTTCAGGCATAAAAGACTGGCTTGAAGGCGCCCTGTATTGTATAATCTGCGACCGTTGCCGTCTCTGAAGTTTCGACCTCATATTTATTAGCTTGCTCATTTTTTACTTACTTACTTAGGCCTATTTATGTGTTTATTTATTTATTTATCACCGACAGCTGCAAGAAACGCATACACGGTATTTCTCAGGGGCGATTTTGAGGTTTCTCGCCGAGCTGGGGCGACACGTTTCACCGATGGGAGTGAAGGAGGAGTTGAATTTCGGTCGGGTGGGGTGTGGCCCCAAAAGAAAAATACTTAAACATTGGAACATAAACGCCCAGTGGGGGCGTATTCCTTGGGCAATTTTTACCAAATTTTCAACGATTGTAGATAGCTTCATGGACGCTGCTAAAATTTGGGCAGATTCGCTCAAGTGGTTTCGGATTTAGGCCTATGAGGGTTTAATTCAGTCTAGCGCCTCTGGAGTCTTTGATATACTGGCGCTATACAAGCTAGATTATTATGACAAGCCATCACCCCGCTCTGCGGCGGGATTGCCTGTACCCGCCCGCCCGTCCGACGGTCCGTCCGTCCTCGTAAGCTACCCCCTAGCGTGACATCTCTATTTTGGCTTGCCCGCCGCTCGAGCCCTCTATTCCGGCCCGCAGCCGGTCTGCGCTCGCCGCCTGCTGCCCGTGCCTGCCGCGCCCAACCGTCGCCCATCCGTCCGTCCGTCCGTCCGTCCGTCCACGTAAGCCACGAGCGTGCAGTGACATCTTCACAATCCGATTACTACATTATAGATTATTATTATTATTATTCAATTTATTACCGTAGCCGGTTTATGGCCCATGATACAAACAGTAATATAAACACTATTAAAAATTTAAAATAAACAGAATAGTATGCCATCTCCTAACAGTCTGCGAGCAAATAAACATATCGCTATTCAGAAAGGAGTGAACAACAGCGTAATCACAGCAGCGGAGACTAGTCCAAAATGAACACACCAATTTACGAATTATTACATCAAACGACGTAACATTGTGTAATACAAAAAGTTTCGATTCACTACACCATCTTGGTTCCTGAAGTCTGAATGTATCATTATATGCAACACGTAGGCTGTTATGCGAGTATTTAAACATAGCAGTCCATAAGGGACAACCATAAATTTGCTTTAAATAACATCACTTTATTTGTGGATAATCACATTAGCTCGAGAATACAGAGATCTAGTTTGTTTCATAATCTCAGGGTCATCTTTAAGTTCTGAATTAATAACATGACCTAAATATTTGTAGCTGTCAGTACGGTATACGGTAGTATGCCAGGGCAGAGTCGGGCGTGACAAATTTCGCATTTCCAAAAATATAAAAAATAACAGTTGAAAAAATAGTTGTTCAAATATTAGCGTCGTTATGTATAATTATATATAAAAATATACGCCTATCACGGTGAAATATGCCTTTGAAGAGTACACCGTAAGTCCGCACTTGCATGCCAAATTTGACCCAGATTTGGGAGGGGTGGAATACAAGGCCCCCAAAATTCAAAATCTGGAGGGAGAATCGCGGTTTTTAGCAGTTTTTAGGCCTCTTCCCCCACCCC
>Ga0209780_1003205_pt1 | contig 12072 bp, 10 predicted proteins | sample WorMetexBAHAMAS2_FD_187384 | JGI IMG/M metagenome (GOLD analysis project Ga0209780, IMG submission 187384) | Marine gutless worms symbiont microbial communities from Max Planck institute for Marine Microbiology, Germany - Inanidrilus exumae... | ecosystem: Host-associated > Annelida > Digestive... | reverse complement strand
AGAAAAAAATAAGTAAAGTGGATGAGAAAAGGAAAAAGGGAAAGGTAATAAAGAGCAAAAGATGAGGAAGTGAATGGACAAGGGAGGAGCAAAGGCAGAAAGGGGTTACCCCGGCCCCACGCGGGGTGTTTTCCAAAGGAGATCCATCGCTACCTCCATTTCCACAGTCACTTTCCAGATCACTTTATGGAAGAGAACCTTTTGAAATAAACGCCACAGCATCAAAGCACTAGATGGAACTCAAAGCAATGACCCTAACGAGAGAAAATCGCCACTGATTTCATCATTTCCTGACCCATCTGAGAGAAGAGCACATCGAGCTCCCTTTGAGCCGGCCGTCTTACTCCAAATACAACACAACACACAAATACTAGAACATTTACACAATATAACTGCATACCACTTTTCCCTCTTTTGACTTTTTCGGCACGTACGATCCGTCGGGTAATCGATCGAAGAACCGGCCAGCCTTTGGGGCGTTGTCCAGCATGTGTCGTGGTGGCACGCCAAGCACTTCCACAATCTTCAGCATCTGATCAAACTGTAAACCACAAATACAACAGGAACTCAGCTCATCGTATCGCTCAATAAAACACTGTTTTCCTATCTCGAGGTTTCAGTAATCTAGGAACGTGCATATCAGTTGCAGGTTGACTACTAATACATGGCTTCTATCAGTGTAAATAACTGCCATAGGAGTTAGCAGCCTACAGGGTAGTTAGTTGGGAGTTTAACGTCCCCTTTCTGCACAAATATGGCTATATCAAGAAATAAAAGGTCAGGGGTGGAGAGCTATCCCTACCCAGTGAAGGAAGGCCAGCAATATATTAACCTCAACCCTGGCCGCCTTTTTGTTCAGCAGCCACCCAAAAAGGGAAAGGGATCAAAAGGCTCATTTAAATTATTATGCTAGCGCCTACAACAGGGGAAGACAACCATCACACCGCAAGACTAAACTAAACCAAATACAACAAAACACCAGAATAAATATTGACAAAAAATGAACGGAACAAACTAAACCCAGGTTCGATCGCCTCCTACGACCTCCGGCCTGGAAGCAGCCTACAGAGGGATTCACAGGTAAGAAAGCTGGCCTGGTCTGAGAGTAGGCAACCACTTGGCACTGTTCTACATTCATCATATACACTCAGCAAACACACAATATTTTGCCATCATGCAGCATCATAATAATCGTCCTGGCGCCACAATTGTTCTCATAATAAAAATGTCCAAAGAATGTTCACAACAGGAATTAAAACTTGCCTATGATGCTGAAAAAAGTCACCAAGCCAACACATAACTTCAGCACAATTCAAACACAGTCAACAGAAAGTAACAGCTGACACAATGAATTGTCTTAAATTTAACAAGGTAAATTTTCATACTGCAGAAGACATGCAGTATTTGTTAGACCACAATAACATACCTCGTTGGAGCCAGCAAAGAGTGGTTCACCAATATGCATTTCGACCAGTATGCACCCGAGACTCCACATGTCGATGGCAAGGTCGTACGGCAGACCAAGGAGCACCTCTGGTGATCGATAGAAACGACTTTGGATGTACTGATAAATCTGTCAGCATTAACAGTCAGCAAACGGCTCAGTACATCGAATAATATTAATTAACATATTAACAAACATTTTCAGGTAAGTGACACACACAATGGATTACATTCTGCCAAGAACAACAACCAAATCTGGACAGCGCGGTATGTGCTTCTCTGGCTCATCTGCCTGGAACAGTCTGCAGTTCATCTACACGATGTCAGTGAACAAATATGTTTTAAAAACCGCTCAAGAGTGCACTTTTCAACTGCATATATCGATAATCGATGACTACTGCACGGCACTCCCGGATGTTGAGTAGGGCAGCACCATATAAATTCCATTTCAAAACCTAACTTGAGGAAACAGTTCTGTTAAGTCACCATGCCAGTTACAAGATTTGCAACCAGCAACATCATTCATTCAGCAACATATGCATAATCTCATATTATGCCATGTGTTGTTATCAAGAGTTCAGTGGCAGTGATGCACTGATGTGGTAGTCTGCATCTCACTATATTTAATGTTTTGCTGTTTTGGTACAAGAGCTAAAACCTTTACCATTATTATGGTGCATTGTACAGTAGCAAAGTTGATCTGTATGTCTGTTTATCATGTTCGTGAGCCCCGCGAAAATAGCTGAAACAATCAAGATGCCATTTGGCGGGCTAAGTGGGGTTGGCCCAAGGAATCATGCAATTAGATGGGGTCCAGATCCCCCACAGGAATGGGCATTTTTGAGGAAGTGTATGTCCCATGAAGAACCATTCTAATAGTGAGCTATGCAACAACGGCTGAACGCTTACATTCACAAATATACCGAAGAAAGCTAATGCCCTCTGCATACAGGTATAGTTTGTTAAGACTGATTGACCGAGTTAAGGTTTTACGTCCCACCCAACACAAAATAGTTGATTTCGGAGACGTTCTTCCAAACCAATCTCTTGGCTAAAAGTACTGAAAAAACAAACATAACAAAGCAAACATGTATCCGTAACAAAATATACTACAACATAAAATAAACCGAAAATAACTAAAGCCAGGTTTGGTCACCTCGTACGACCTCCGGCCTGGAAACGGACAGGGCCTATTCTGGTTTCAGTGCTTCATAAACTTGTCACTTACTTACTTACTCAGACACTAACCCACTTACTTGCAGCCCCGGGACCCACATGGGGCTAGATGGTTAGGAGATCTACATTTGTATTTACGAAAAATCAGTTATTTAAAACTATGATTTTTCCTCTTCCATCAGCAATATAACACGGTAGCTGCAAGCAACTACTTAAAGGGCTGCTGTGACATCACGCTTCAACCAATGGCAAAGTGTATTTGTTGTGATCCCTAAAAATAGCACGCACTTTGATGGTGCAGGCAATAGAGATGTGCAAATCGTTTAATTTTGAAACTGTGTAAACCAGACGTTTTCAGGCTGCAAATGACTTAACGATTCATGTGCAGGGCATGATATGGCTTTTTGTCAAATTATTTTCACCTCTTGTTGTTAATACAACTACAACAACTACTACTACTAGTAGTACTTTTGGTTATTGTTTAACCAGCAATTCTTTTTGAGCTATATCGCATGAGGCTGATCTCCAAAAAGCGACCTTTGGCATTTGTGAAGCACAGACTGCACAGCATCATAATAATGGCAAATGAGTGCATAACTGTTCACAGCAAGTTTATCAGTAAAATAGGAAAACATGTTTAACACTGTGAACTTCCCTGATTAAGAGTTCAGACACGCTGCCTCAAAAAGTGGCACTTAACACAGTTCTGTCTGATTCTGTTATAATAATGGAACCAAACAATAATACTATCCTTACACTACAAAAGATACTGCTGAAAACATACACGTTTTCCAAGATGGCACGAGCTGCCGAAGTCCACAATCTTTATTGCACTGCGTTTCGGGTTGCAGAGCAGAATATTTTCTGGTTTGAGGTCGCAGTGAATGACGTTGAGTTCGGGAGAAGCAAGAAACATCAGAGCCATACACAGCTGCTGTGCAAACTTTCGCGTCAAGTTCAGAGACACGCCTCGAAAGTTGGTGTTGCGCAGCAAGTCGTAGAGGTTGTATGAGAGCAGCTCAAAGACGAGACAGAGATGGGAACGGAACATGAAGTGCCGCTTCAATCTCACTACAACATCGACAATCACCAACGACTTAACATCCACAGTGAAACCAGTAAACGTATTTAATGTGACGTAATTTGTTGCTGGTCAAACATGGCTGACTCACAGTACCAGGGACCGGCTGAAACAAGAAAAAAATCAAGGACTTTTCATGAACACTCAATGACCTTCACTGTTTCTCAAGGACCAAATGAAAGACAAGCTTTATCACACGAGAAGCTCAGTTATAAAACAGGCACCGTGTGACGTGCCATGTCAGTTGAAATCTTTTTGTTGATCTAAAATGTTAAGTTTTTTTGGACCACAATGTATCAGCTTTCTGTTTATTACAAATAAATATTTTAACTACATTAGTGAACATCTTATTTCAAAATCATCTCAAAAATTGCTAGCAATGAACTTGTATAATACAAAGTAGACTGGTTGTAAATAAGAACACAGTCAGCAGTAGGGAGCCTATAAGCCAAATAAACATTAACGGTATATAACAATAATTAACACATTAATACTTACCAATATAATATTTGCCGTCAACATCATGTTTATTCATGAGTTCAAGCAGCTGGACTTCAATCTGAGCCTGATTGAAGAATGGCTTCTTGTTCTTGATGATCTTGATAGCAATTTGTTCTTGATCAACAAGGTCATATGCTTTGACCACCTGCACAATGACAACATTATTGAAATCACATTGACAAAACATTGACAATGCTGTATATGTAACAAAGTTAATAAACTAACAGCATACTTAGATTCTGTCCTTTCCTGTTTACTGTGCTGATCTGTTTATTCAATAATTTCATCCAAGAGTGGTCGGTAATCCCAACTGAGATAACGCAGACAGAGCCTTGGCCAACCAACAGCTTTTTTAGGCTGTCCTGTTGTTCTGTTCATTCGTCCTGTCAGATACTCGTACCACAATATCTCATGAACGGCTTGAACAATTTTCATAAAACTGACTGGGAATATTCAATAGCCCCTACTGATGACCTGATTAGATTTTGAAGGTCAAAGATCAAGGTCACAGCAGGCCATGTGGTAACGAAGGTATCCACGTCAATGTCCCAGCATCAAAGTCCACCTTCTAGTTATTTTTGTACTTTCATCACTTGTTTCCACTATATCAACCACTTTCTCCGCTCTGTCAGTCAGCAACAGCTTAAACCTCCACGCCTAAGAAATGAATGTGGTCGCCACTCTTTCATACACATAGCACATAGCCTGGAATGATATACTGCTTGCAATTTGGAACTCCCCATCTTCGACTACCTTCAAACACTATCTCAAATTTCATCTCGTGTCACTGTACCCAACTGTTAGCTCTAGCTACTCCAGCCATGCAGCTGTCGGCGGTCCTCGTATTCAGTTCACTTGACAATGCAGGAGTTATGAATTCACGTACTGTCAACTTGTCATACTATCATTAAAGGTAAATGCGTAGATCTGTATAACACTTAATTATGAAACTCATCTCTAAAGCGAAGTGCTCAGGATGGCATGTGTTAAAGGGATCTCAGTTCTGTGGGCATTCCACACAATACAACAATCTAGTTTCCAATCACACGTTAATCCACAAACGGAATGAGCCATCCTGCCTTTACCCAAGCCGCAGAGCATCACCGCCCATACTCATTTCCCGTCCCACAGAGGGTAGGAGGCTCAGTTGGCCTGGGTGGCTGGTTGCATACCGAGGTGGTGGTATGCCCGTCTGAAGACGGTCACCCATCCCAGCATCAACCGACCGACGGCCGGGGATCGAACTCACGACCATTGAGTCGCAAGTCGGACGCCCTAACCACTAGACCACCGAGCCATCATTAGAGACAGACACTGGGTACATTTTACCTGTCCAAAAGAACCTTTTCCGATGAGCGAGTCGATCTCGTAGCGGTCGTTCCAGCGTTCTCCCGGGTTCACGATGTAGTCGTGGTTCTCGTCGTCATAGCCGTCGTTGATCACAAGTCTCTCCTTCTTTCGTCCCGACAACTCCGTCGACTGTTTCTCACGAGCTCGCTTCTCCGCCCGCACTCGCTTGCGGTGGTAGTAGACCTAACACAGCGTCACAGAAGACCACCTATCAGCCGTTCACCAGACCACGTGTACATCGTTCTGAACAATGTACATAGGATGACCAGTAATCACACAGCTCAATAACTACCGGACTTCCGACTTTCAGCAACACCCAGCAGCAACAGATGCGAACAAATGGCACCAAAGATCACGTTACAGCTTAAGATTACACGAAATTATGAATGACACTTTTTGCAGTTTGAATCCGCTCTTCACTGTTTGTACAAGCAAAGTTCCGGCTATGTCACGCTTAATCAATTGCTTGCAATGACCATCAAAACAAACAGTAAGTCATTGTTCGGCTCAAAGGTAGGCTTCAGTCAAATACTGGATTCACGTCATGGCGCGTTTTGGCGGTGTTCACGCGTTCGGCTGTAACTCCGCCGAAAAGTGAACCGATTTGGATGAAATCTGGAGTACTCTGAGTACACTGTCAAGGATGGCTCTGGCAGATTTTGTGCGCGATTGGCGCAGTAGCGACAGCTGGACAGCCAAGCGAATTTATTTTGTCAGGGAAGCAACGTACGATTTTACCGATTTCCCGTCGGCCAAATTTCACAAAATTTAAACACAACACGTCGCGATGAAACCTTTCAAAACAGAATTTTAAAAATTTTAAGGGGTCGTTTTGTCAAAAAAACGCAAATATTTCTCATAAATTTGTTAACGTCTTGTGACTTCAAGCCGCCACAACTCTGCAATGATTACAGATCGCCAGAAATTCACTACCAAAATAACGTTCTGCGGGACTTCTAGTTTCCATTTCTACCGCTGGAATCATTCCCCTGGAATGTACACTTCGTACACAAGAAACCTCCCCAAATTTTCTAAGACGTCCGACACGGGTTGACAACACGGCAGATAACGCTGACATCACTCAGTCGCAGGTAGTCAATCACCATCGACTATTGAGTCACGTGACACTAGGCCTCGTCGAATGCAGGAAGTAAACAGCTTGTGCACAGATAGCCGAGCGCTTCGAGCCGAGTACTGTATTGTGGACATTCCACACAATACAGCCATCTAGTTTCCAATCACAATTCTCCAGGACCAATACATTTCCCTGACCTATCTCTAGTTTCCTGACTTTTCCAGGATTTCCAGAATAATAGTGACCCTGTAGCAAGTATGTCATGAACTGATTGCTATCTGCCAGCTTATGTGCTATTACATCCACATTACGAAGACCAGGATGCAGAAGCCATGAACACAGTCAACGAGCGGCGCTTGGGTGCATCAGCATTAGGCCGGCGGCGCATCCGCACTCACTTCATTACAGTGATCTATCGAATTGTCCTCGGCCGCGTCGGTCGCACGGGCGGAGATAGCGCCGATCGCCATCTTCCACGTACTGACTCAACCGGCGGCGGCAGACCGTCGGTCGCACGGTAAAACACCGACACCGCGCAACACCGCCATCCCTCTAGCAGGACCCGTTACGCATTGCACTGCGTCCGTCCGTCCGTCGGTCCGTCCAGTGCCTTCCCTTACTCGACGAAGAATAGCTCTTGCAGTAGAAGCCAAAAACTGCCATGAAGGCTGCCATGTCATGTGCAACCCGCAGAGCAGTTTTAATGTCAAAAAGGTCAAAGGTCAAGTACACGAGTTCAACATATCTTACAGCCGGCAAATTTATACACTAACAGCAGCCACGAGAACTTGAGACGTGTTAGAAGCTTCACATCGATGGCGACAATGCACGGTGACCACGGCGCTGTGCCAACTCAGATCGGCCGGAATTTCAAGATTCACAGACTAATTTTGTCAGACGCGTTGCATAAAGACTGGCAGCGACTGCGAGGTCAAATCAACCGCAAAATTCTTCTGCAGTACGGTACGGTATGCCGTAAGATATTTCAATCTTATCAATTCCTTCCACCAACCTAATTTATTAAGACGAATGAAAAACAAAGCCGCAAAATCCGATTATTGCATGCTGCAGTGTCGACTGTCGAGAATGGAGCCCTGAGCAGCTTTTAAAACCTTAGATATTAATCTAGGGCCCGATTTACGAAAAAAAATCTGAGGAAAAATCCAGTTTAGTATAAGTATTTAAAACTGTTGTTAGAGTGATAGATTTAACCTCCACTGATGGCTTTCTTGTCGGTCTGAAGAACCGGCTCATCTCTGCACCTAGTATGCGTACTGTACTACTGTTGATGAAACACTGGTCATCAATCTACTAGGTTTGAGCATCATCAACAAACAGAACTGTCATGGACGGACCAACAAATCCCGGCCAGCAGTCGTTTCAACTCTGCCGGTACTGCCGCGGGACCCGATAACGTGTCTGTCATCGTGGCCACGCCTTGTTTCATCGCACTCGCATGCACATCATCGGCCGACGAAATCATCACGATGGCGCAGCCAGCCAGCTTTTTACTAACAGCTAAACGGTTGCGATGATAACTGCCGTTGACGGCGTGCGCTGAACGCCTCACTGCGCCTGCAGCTGACGCAGTCGCATCTAACGAACGCAGTCGATACAGACCAACCCAAGCATCATCTGAAGGGAGGAGTGGACAACCAAAGGGCATCACATACAGCAACAGGACGATGAGCAGATGACCGTCGTTTTGCTACGTTGTCGCGTCTAAGATTGAAGCACGCAACGCACATGAGGCAAGCGACGAGGCGGTGAGACCACCTGCGCGACTTCGGTACAAAACGCCGCGCAGAAATGTTATTTATTCTGTCGACGACAAGCTGATGTGCCCTCGAGACAGATCGTCAGTCGGTGTGCGGACTCCGGTGACCTCACCGTGCCGGACGGTCGATCAGCGCCGCGGAAAAGCCATCTCTTCAAATCGGCGGATACGCTCTCGCAGGCTGTCTCCAGCGTGTCCGCACGTAATTGGGTGTACGACCGTCCGCAACTGAATCGAAACCGTTTCACTACCTTGGCTAACGTCGCAAAGTTATTGGCCAACACCAACCGAGACTACAATAGATGGCTTCGTCTCCTTACTTTACTTCTTTCTGCAGGTCTGAATCAATCGCAAGTTTAAGTTATCTGCAGCATGGCACGCAGTGACGCAGAGCTTAAAACGTCTACCGGGTAAATTGTTGGCAGTTTGCAGTATACGAGAGGTAGGAAAATCGATCTGAATCGATTCGCAACGCCGAATCGAGTAGATAATTTTTGACTCGGCTCAATCGGCGGTTACAGATTATCGGCGAACATCGAAACCGAGTTAACTTGCTGTCCGTGTTTGGCTTCTTCACACATATATATTTAAATATTTGGCACACAAGATCATACAAACCTACAATATCCAAATTGCGGTCCTTCACAAGTGAAATGAGCTCCATCATATGAACAAACATTGCCAGGTGGCTGTTGTATAGTGACTGGCACAGAACTCTTTTGTTAAACTATTTTCCAACTAAAAATAAACTAAAGTTATTAACTAATGTCTATTTCAGTTTTAACTAATAACTGAAAAGAATATGTAACTTTTCATAACTTTTTCTCAACTATTTTCAGCATTTTATTTCCAATATATAGCAGCGACCGTATTACCAAATTTTGTAATGTAGAGACACCAACCACTGTAAATCAAATGAATAAAAATTAACCCCATACGGACTGACGGTCGACTCTTCGCAACTGACGTTTCTGACAAGTTCAAAGTCACGAAATTCTACGCGAGCCTGCAGGATTTGACATTCTCCCTAAGCGCGGATGCGGGATGGTTCAGACAATGTTGCAGTAAACGAGAGGCCCCACTTCCTGACGTGGTCTACACTCTGCCGACGAAGACACAGTCACCTGGCTGGAAATGCCACGACGAAAGAATTCGCCAAATGAAATAAACTGCGACAAAAGGTCACAGTGCCTCGCATAAACATGCGACAGGCATCTAACAGTCGGGGTCGACAATTGTCAAGTTATCAGTTTAAATTAGCAAGAACGGCAATCATTAGATCATTTACGCGCGCCAGCAAGAACCGTGTACCTGGCAATTAGCCGTGTTTTACTGCAGAACTGTTTACAAACAGCAGCGACGTGCAACTAACTCGACCAGAATTTACTGTCACGATTACACAGAAAACCACTATGCTGCTATGCCCAAGCAATAAATGGTCACTAAGACCATTATATGTGCAAGGTGAAAGTGCTAGTTCCTTGCCCAACACTATGAGAAACAGGTTATACAGTATCTGTATATACTCGTGTGATATTCTAAGTCCCTCTGCGTCAATGTTGGGGGAATGAGGGGTATGCAATACGCATCCCAAATATATTACATGGAAGTGTGTCCATTCAGAAGTCTGCCAAAATTAGCCGTTATTTTCTTTCAAATGGTAAAAAAATACACGGGAATAATGGTTTTTACCGCATGACGCCATTCTAGCACTGAATATGCTATGGTGCTGTCTGTCTGTACGTCTGTTATAAGCTGGTGTTTTATCAAGAGATAAACGTATCAACATGCAACCAAACTGCAACTTCCAACAATTAACTCGCTATCTCAAACAAATTAGTCCCGTAGTGGACTGACGGTCGACTCTACAGGACAGACGTTTCTGTCAACTTCAAAGTAAGATTTTGAAAATGGCTAGATATCCAACTCTAAAGGACTCGTGACCTTGAACTCGACCTCAGATAGGGTAATACTGCATACCGTTGTACATCACTCATCGATCTCTAGCTACAAGCCAAATTTCATTGAAATCGAAGAAACTTTGTGGACGGACGGATGTATGCACGTACGGACGTACACACGGACGGGCAATTGTGACCGGCTTTATTAGGTCGACTCTGTCGAAGAGTCAACCTAAAAAGGTACAAGGCAGTTTCTATGAAAAGTAAGTAGGAAGTTATGTGCTTCATCGAATGGTGACATTAACGATGACATGGGTGATCCCTATGACCACAAATCACTCATATTTTTATGTTTTGGGGTATTCCTTCACAGCTCTGAAATGTATACTGAGTCCTCAAATTTTGTCCAAATGCCATATCAAGTGTTAGCCTTGGGACAAAAACTATCCGCAAATCAGGTAGTCAGGGGGCTTAGTCTCCGAAAACACTGTGATTGTTCAAATTGTTCCACAAGCACCATTTCTGGACCAGAGATAGATATGACCATCAGATACCAATTTCTCGAGGGAGCCAAGTTGGGCTCCCTCTGTGTCGGCCATTTTTGATAAATCCAAGATGGCGGTCGGCCGCCATCTTGAAAAATTGAAAAACGGCCATGTATCCGTATCGGTTCGACCGATCTGCACAAAATTTGGAATGGTGACGCATATTGGCACTGCAAAGCACACTGGCAGTTAAAATTTCAAACATTTGAAAATCCCCTTCTCTCCCCTCTCCTCCCATCCATCCCTCTTTCCCTTCCTCTTCACTCCCCTCCCCTGCCAACCCTTCCCATTCTTCTACTTTCCCCTCTCTAACCCTTTCTTCCCCTCCATCCTCCCCTCACTTCTCTTAGACGTTGGACCCCTTAAATCCAGAATAACCGATTCACCAATACAAATTACGATATACAAAATCAGGCACTTCACTTTAATGGCAAAACTGTTAACTTTTACCATAGACTTTGCATTTTTGCAAGCCTTTTTGGGGGAACGCTAGTGTATCACTGTTCCCCCTTGCCCTGACATCATTTGGGGAACGGCGTTCCCCGCGTTCCGCGTTCCCCCTCGACTACACCACTGGCGACGGCCGTTATTTTTAAATCCAAAAATTATCATATCTCTGCGATGCCTACGTGACCTTCTTCAAAATTTTAAAATCTGACGGGGTCTGGTTACCCCCAAATTTTTAGTGCCCCCTAGCGGCGAAACTACGCGTCAGACCCCAAACGTTTTAAAGGTGCAAGAACGTGCTCGAGGTCCTCTATCACCATGCCAAGTTTGGTGGGGCTCGGATTTCACCCACCGCCGAGCAGTGGCGTAACTACGAACTCGGGGGCCCCTAGAAACAATAACTGCTTCACTGGAGCCGATACCCCCTAATTCCCTAAAATCCATCTAGGGGGCATGGGGAGCCGGGAGCGCTGATTGTTGTTGTGGCAGCGGTACGTGACAAATTTGTAGTGACGATACAGGCTTTACGTCACCTGGGTAAAGAACTTGTGACTAAATATTTTAGTTTGATGTCTAAACGGTTTGAATATGTGTGGCTTCAGTATAGTTATGTTGGTTTGTGGTTTACTGTACGCTGTGATGGGATGCAAGATGGTTGGTTGGTTGGAGTTTAACAACGCATTCAACACAATGTAGGTCATATCGCATAGTTGTGCACCCGTGTTCAACTTACTCAGATTGCCGCCAACGCCAACTGTCGACATCACTAAATGGCG
>Ga0209780_1003204_pt1 | contig 12074 bp, 7 predicted proteins | sample WorMetexBAHAMAS2_FD_187384 | JGI IMG/M metagenome (GOLD analysis project Ga0209780, IMG submission 187384) | Marine gutless worms symbiont microbial communities from Max Planck institute for Marine Microbiology, Germany - Inanidrilus exumae... | ecosystem: Host-associated > Annelida > Digestive... | reverse complement strand
TCAGCCCGGGCGCAAACCGCCTAACAAAAAATTATTTGTAATAATTCATATGCACGCGATGAACAGGGAGATCCCGGTCATGAAATAAGAGGGTTCGACGGTGTCCTCTATAAACTGTGACCGTTGCTGACACCCTGATTAGCAGCCAGGGGCAGCGGAAGGTAACGCAAAGTGGGGGGTCAAAGAGTCGTGGGCGCTTATGGCGAGCGCGGGAGCGCGAGCCTATAACGGGGGTCTGGGGGAGCCCCCTCCCCCCAAGCGGGGTCCAGGGGCAGAGCCCCTGTTCAGGGGGTCAGGGGGCGAAGCCCCCTGAAGCTGAAAAGCTTTTTGCTTTTAGACGTCCATTGAAAGCGGCAAATTTGCCCTTATTCTTCTTGTATTGCAGACTCAGTAAATTACTTAATTTTCAATCCAACACTGACAGTGGGGGGATAGACCTGGGAGTCACTTGGGTTTGCGTTCACGACTTGACTTGGCACCAAAACGACTTGAAAGTCGACAAAGTCCCACCTCATGACTCGACTTGACTTGGTTTTCGTGAAGTCATAGTATAGGCCTATTCACGATTGCTTTTCAGCATAACTTATTATGATAACTGATAGTTTGATCATATGTTCTTGTTAGCAATGTTTGGCAATACTACCATGTTTGTGTTTTATCAATTTCTAAGTGAAAATAATTTATATTATATATAATTTGCGCGTTATTTGCATGTGATTGCAAAAATATTGCCCACGATAGGCCACGAACCCAAAACAGATAGAGTAAAGATTAAAGAATAGTTGCTGACTGCAGTGCCTGTGAACATTAACCCTGTCCCTGTGTACTGAGAACGTTTAGGCCTATACGCCACTGGTTTTTCCCTAGTTGGATGTTATGTCAGCCACCGTCTATATTTGCTACTGCAGAATAATGATTAATGAAGAGTAAAGAAGATTAACAGGCGCCACGGAGCCGTGGATCACTGACAGTTTTGACAACACAATAGGCCTACAGTCTAAGTCTGTAACAAAAATACGATAGGCCTAGTATGTGCGGTAAACAGTTGACGAGATGGTCAGCTTAGCGCACGGCCCAGAAACGAGTTTTAATTGCATTTTCTATCACACATCCACTGGTCTGACAACTTAAACGTGTTGTCAGCAGCATTCGTGTACCAACTGATCCTCACAAAAAGTGGCGGTCCACATCCAAAGGACCATAATTATGTGGACCCCGCACACGAAAAAGTGGGGAGTCAACTTACCCCCTGGACCCTGTGGCTCCGCGGCCCCTGTTAGCAACGTCGAGATTGTTAGCCGCGCCGCACGAGTCGAAGCAAATAACTTGGCTGGCCGCTGGCTGGCACAACACACAGCCCAGCTGGCCATGTATAGAGGGGCGGCGGGAGCGCTAGAAATACCCTAAAAGCTGATCACCTCCTACTAACCGTGCCTTCCCCAACACACGCCCATACGCATGCACACACCTACTAATTCCCCTCCGCTCCTGGGGCTAGCGCACTGAACCGTTACACGGTCTCAGCGCTGAGGTACAGTAGGCTGGACCTCTACCCGCAATAAAGAAAGAAAAGAAAAGGGCGTCGAGCCGGAGAAAAACGCCATTTTAACCAAACTCACCTGCATTTGGCGACCCCGTTCCGGGTGACCTCATCTAAATTTCGTAAAGATCTTTGAGTCCCATGGCTAACTTTGAGATAGTACATTTAACGTTTTGATACAATACCGCCGGTTATCGGCTTACGACGGAGTGACAGACAGACGGACACGCGATGACAGCGAATACCGCGCTAGCACAGCGTCGCATAAGAAACTCTGTTTCACGAGGTATGGGAGCTAGAAAGGTTTCAAACAAAAGTGACCTTCAGGGTCATTCAAGGGCATTAGAAATGGTGCCATTCGACAGGCCACATACGATAGACTTCCATTGCAACCATATCTCTGTCTTGCACCGTTTCCAAGATATTGTCACTTATTTACCAAAACGTAAAAGTTATGTGGATCTATCATTCATGCACTAGTACGTCGACTCTGTATCAATCAGCACAGTGCATTTGAAGTGCCTAGTTTCACTGACTCAAAGATACGACTGACAGCAATATTACAGAAAACGGGTCACTCATGTCACCCTGACCACGCCCATTAGGGTATAGACTGTCGTCTCAAGGCTAGCATTTGATACTGGTATAATCTACTCGCATACAAAATTTGGCGACTCACTTCCCCGTTCTGGAGACATGACTGTCTGGAACGGCTGAAGTGAGTGGCATCGATTGCGGGCATCGAATTTGAAAATGGGTACGTGACCCTGACCACGCCACTTTCAGGGATGATTTGTCATCCGTAGGCTAGCACTTGCCATTTTGGTACAGTACCGGCTTGTTACGGACAGACAGGCAAACGGACACACAATAACTGCATATACTTCGGTAGCATAGCGTCGCGTGGTAAAAACGTATTTATTAGTTCATCGACAGATTGAGGTTGGTTCAATTGGTTCGCTGTTGGGCCGAAATATACGCTGGACGCGTCGCATGCTACCGCCTCCTGGTGAGTAACTGGGCTGTCGCATGGCGTTGTTAGCGGGATCATGCGTTTACCCGTTTTGGTACAATGCCGGCTTGTGACAGACGGATACACGACATATATGTATATGCAGTTATTTAATTGTGTGTCCGTTTGCCTGTCTGTCTAATTACCGCGCTAGCATAGCGTCGCGCGGCTACAAATCGAGCTCCACGGCTTCTCTCGTTCCAAAGAGTTGCTTGGCCTGGTAAATGGTAATACACAGGTTGTCTTATAGACATTTCCATTTCATTCTTCAAGCAGCAATTGCTGCGATGAAATTCAGTGTAAAGGTGTGTTGCGTGATCATCGACTTCCTATTAGGCCTGTGCCAAACTCAATTTGCCAAGTCTCTTATCTCAATCCTTTAACATAATAGGCAATAATGAAAAGCGATGGAAAATATAGAAAAAATAGCGCGGTTTGTGGTAGTTAGGGTCGCTCAAGGCCACTGCCACCGAGAAATAGCACCATTCGAGAGAGTGCGTATGATCTCTGCTAGCCTTTCACAATACCGTTCGGTATCTATGGCCATATCTTGCACCGTTTCTGGAGATATAGCGATTTGGCCAAAAATACCCAATTTGAACCTAAAAAAAGAATACTACTTGTCGTTACCAAGCGTTGGGCCCGGAGCTGATCCCGGTGTACAGGCAGTCAAGTCAGCCCGCAGGTAAGTCATCCACCCGGCGGTAGGCTGCTATTAGTTTCCGACAGGCCTGTGGTTACCTTCCCAGCCGTAGAGCATCACCGCCCCTTGGCCGGTACCAAGTTATACTGCTGGGTGACAGAGGCACCTAGGTGTGAACAACTTAACTTGTGAACAACATTACGCAGCTGTTGCCCCGAGTATAGGAAATTAACCCACGACCTGTTGATCGCAAGTCCAACGCTCAATCGTTGCACCACCGCGCCACCTAAAGAAAGTAAAGTTCTCCCATACTCGTTACCGAGCTTTGGGCCCGGAGCTGATCCCGGTGTACAGGCAGTCAGCCCGCAGGTGAAAAGAAGCCATCCACCCGGCGGTAGGCTGCCATTACCGCCTGGCCTGCGGTTACCTTCCCAGCCAAAGAGCGTCACCGCCCCTTGGAGGGCCTTGGCCGGTACCAAGCTATACTGCTTGGTGACAGAGGCACATGCGTGTGAGCAGCTTGCACAAGGCTGTTACCTGGAAGCGGACCGGCCGAGATTCGAACCCGCGACTTTTAGAACCGCGAGCGAATGCTCTACCGTTAAGCCACACAAGCCACTACCCACCTGTATTTGGCGAAAAGATCAAAAGATGAGTAAGTGAATGGACAAGGGAGGAAAAAGGGAGGAAAGTGGATATCCCAGCCCCACGTGGAGCAAAATGGAGGAGACGCCACACAATATAACAGAGGCAGTTGCAGATCATATTTAAGTAGTAGTCAGGAAAACTGGGGCCTAGAAAGGAACTGCAGGCTTGGTCATCTTGGCCCGTGTCTAGAACTGTCATTGCCACTAATGCTGGTTGACCACACATATTTTACCAATTAAACAACTAGGGAGTTGAACTGTTTGAATCATAAGTAAATACAGTAAACAGTTACATTTATTCCAATAGAAGATGCTACATTTGAAAGTACCCAACAACGTTGATAGCAGCAACACTGTTACCTAACGACTGTTTGAAGTGAACCGGTGTTAGATGGTTACTGTTTGGTCTCTGCCTTTACTGGTTCCTAACAAGGACTTGTAGGTATAAGAGGCACAGACTTTTAATCCTGACACCGAACCGACAGTGTCAAAGCACTGAGGGAAATACAGAGCACTGATGCTAACTAGGAAAAATTACCCATGCACTGGCATCGTTCTTTTTTAATCAATCAGCAGACTTCTGAGGTAATCGGGATTGATTATTTTAAGCCAGCTCTCCAAAGCCACTATCACACAACATAAAACAGTAATCAATAACCACCGACATGCATCCACAATGGTATGATATCGGGTGACTATCTTTCTCTTAAACTGAAGTTTTAAATTCAGTTTAAAATCAAAACTTGGTTTGCAACCTATTAAATATGCAAAAGTAAAGTGACAATACATTTTGTTTTTAAACTGTGTTAAACCGAGTTTAATGGCGAACTTAGGCTCTAGATCTAAGTTAATCCTAATAATCCACTTTTAACTTACATAATGCATTTAGATAGGCACTTTACTTAAACTCTTCTCGTTAACTTCAGTTTTAAACTAAAATGACTACTTTTTCACTCAGTGGTGATGGCTGTCATGTTTATGATAGCAACATCCAGCTGTTTAACTAATTGCCAAATGGGCATCGTATTTTATTCACATCTGTGCCTTAGTATATTAGGTATCAATCAATCAATCAAAACGAATTTATATAGCGCCCTACGTCGCAGGCGAATCAGAGGCGCGTGTTGGACTAGGCTAGGTAGAGTGTTTACGTTCGCTGTACGCACTATCAAAACAGTTCAGTCTTTAGAGCACGCCGGAAGCTACTGTAAGAGTCAGCAGACCTACAGTTATAGGATTGTACATGTTGAAATAATACTAACACTAGTTAAAATCAGAAACTGCAAGTGCCTTCTGCAACTTTGTTATCATATATGCCAATCAATCTTAACAACTCCCATTTTAAATTATGTTTAAACTGGGTTTTTAACAGAAGTTAATCTGAGCATTGATTTAAAAATGGACTTTTGGGTCTGGTTTAAACTTCAGTTTAAAACTTCAGTTTGAAACTAAAGTTTAAGCAAAAAATAAAGTCACCTATTTATCAACAAAATAATGAAAGATCTGTGACCATTAACAAAAAGTCAACCACCACAACATATACATATCATATTAAAGTATGTAACAACAAAAACTGTTTAACGACCCATTGCCCAGGACAAGTCGGGTAAGCTGGTACCAAAAAAAATTAACAACTCGCTTCCAATCCTTGTGGTAAGTATCAAATGTCTTTAACTAATTTCCTCCATTTACTAAACTGTACATAACAACACAGGCTAAACACATTATCACCATGCATTAACAACCAGCATGTCGTGTTAGATATGAACCTTGCATAACATAATATAACATATCAGTTAAAGGCTCACAGCATGTTGTTATAATATGCAATGATGAATATCTCCATCTATAACTTTGATGCACGAGACACAACTGCTTTGACGTACTTATGTGATTCATGTACCTGCAACAAAAAGTAGCAAACAAATGAATTGCACACGTAATATACAAATTTCTATCCAACACAATTCTAATCAAATTTATGCAAAATCTGCAGCGACCATTGTTTTAAAAATTCTAGAAAGTTCCCAGTTTCAGTAATGATAAACACTGCACTGACTCAAAACACCTAGATGGCACAGATATAATAATCTATGGTTATCTGCTGCCATTCACTGTATTTTTATGTACAAATACAGCAAATAAAATACTGGAAACCACAAAAAAAATCATATGACGATACGTAATAACCTACTATCACGTCACGTAACTTTCAATGTGCTGCTGAGTAAAACAGGAAACTAAATATAATTTTAATTTCTCTCACACCAAAAAGGCATAACCTTGCTTGAATTCAGATCCTTTGAGCCATCACATACAACAATGTCTCAAGGTTCGGACCTCGAAAAATCCATAAATAAAGTTCAATGTTACAAAAATCCCCCATAAATGGATTTGCATCAAAGAGAGGTTAGTTTCATGGATATAATCAGCTGTAAGAAATTGTTTGGAAAGTGGCAGAGGGGTCAATTCTGTTGGGTTCAAAATTTGCCAAATGTTGCCTGTTGACAAAAGCAGCTCGTCTATACTGTACAAAGTGCACAGTACGTAATCAGTAAGTTATGGAGAATTTTAAAATTCTATCTCAGTTGACCAGAACTGTGAGACTACTCAATCGCAAACATCATCAAACTCACCTGCGTTTTGTTCAGGGGTGAGTTGGCCGCCCACTTGTACAGGTTTTCATAAACTTGGCCATCGTAGCGTCCAAGAACACTGCACAAGAGCTCGTCAGGAAAGTCAAATGCATCAACAAGGGCGACAGCGTTCGGTCTGATCAAGGACAGCAACTGCAGGACTCTGTCATGAACGATGTCCAGCTGACCAATGCTCATATAGCCATCCTGCACAAACACACCCAACGTCTACAGCTATCTCAAAATAGCCTAAAGTCATTCATCGTCGTTCATCAACCCCAGCGTACCATCACATCAGATCGTGTCAAATTTCACGTCGTTCTTCGTTCCTCCGACACGTCGTTACTACACAAACCTACTACCAAAACTCACTTCGCCGACCGTGCTTTCTGTTGCACTGCTCCTACAGTCTGGAATTCGCTTAGCAATGACGTTGTCTCTAGTACTTCACTTGCTGTATTTAAGTCTACCATTAAGACATTCTTATTCCGTCAGACATGTAGGTCTAGTCGGTTCTCACGACCACAATCTGTCCATCAGCGCCTCTAGAGTCTTTGATATACTGGCGATTTACAAGCTAGATTATTATTATTAATATTATAATAAATTAGTTCCATACGGGACTGACGGTCGACTCTTCACTACTGACATTTCTGCCAAGTTCAAAGTCACATGACACAGAAACTAGGACAAATATCAAAAACCCATCACGATAAAATTTAAAAGTTGTGCCCTAGTTTACAAATCTGTGGTCAGTTTCTAGCTCCCATTGTTAATGGCGGAGGAGGCAGAGGAGATAACTTTTGAAAACGGCCAGATTTCCAACTTTGAATGACTCGTGACCTTGACCTTGGATCGGGTCATACTGCATACCATCGCGCATCACTCATCAACCTCTACCTACATGCCAAATTTCACTGAAATCGAAGAAACATTTTGTGGATGGACAGACCTACAGACATTTGGGGCCGGCTTTATTAGCTGAGCAGTCGACTTAAAAAGCACGTGCCACATATCCTCAGAGGGTCTCTTTTGAGAAAAAAGGAGAGAGATAAGAGATAACCCAGGTTCAGTTGGAAAATGGTTGCTAAAATGAAGGTGGTAGTATCTGTCATGAATCTATCACAATAACCAATGGAGAATTGCATTGGTCAGCACCAAGGACCAGTTAGAGGTGGTGGCTACAAGATTCTATACTCTGGCAGAGAAGACCAGGTAGATTAGGAAAGAGTGGTTTTATTAAGAAATATGGAAGCAATACAATCATTTGACCAATGAAATTCACTAAGGGAAAAATGTGCAAAGAAGAATGGATCAAGAATAATGTATTGATGAGGAAGTGAACAGGCATAGTGAAACAGCACTGTCTACAAAAAGTAAAACTCCTGTCAAGTAAATGCACAGCAAACAGCTTACCTATCAAAGACAAAAATGGTAAACTCCCACAAAAAATGCAGGGTATAAAAGAAAGATGTACTTTGCTGTAGTTCGGCTTTATGCTTTAATATTACCACAGTTTTTTTACATGTCAGACGCCGTTCATGTCACCCTACTAACAGTGACTAAGCACTGCAATAAACTGATCCCAACCACAAACAAATCATCCACTTTACTTTCAAACTTACCCTTTCTTCATTCACCAACACACGGAAGAGGCGTTGGTACCTTTATGACAACAAATGTCAAATTCAATAACAGCACCATTGATATATACACAGACACCACACCAGCTGCAGATCACAACAACAGACCTCGATGAAGTCAGCCGCCTGGCACAGGATGCTGTGTCCAGCATACAGCTGCAGCAGCTGCGTCAGCACTGCCGCCACATTGACGTCACTGACAGATGTGATGACATCACGGAATGACACGACAACGTACACCTCAGAGTGACCCTGAACAGCGTTTATCAGTTGACATTCGCTTCATCAACAAGTATCGATTTACAACTCAGAAGCAATGACAACATTTCATTCACAGGCAGCGCTGTATATAATGTTGCTGTCAGTCAACTGCACATCAACATCATCAGCTGCAGACCACCCACCATCAAGCTTGGTCAGTGAACAGCTGTTGTTTGTTGTTTACCACATGGACAATCCTCAGTCACTGCCAGGCGTCACTTTTTGCCACAGGATGCACAGACAGTGGTCTTGGTCAGTCCACAAGTGCAACTACTTACAAAGAACAATATGAAAACTAGAAGGGCGTTCAGTAGAGCGCATACCTCCCTACAGACCTTGACCTTTGACCTTCCAAAATTTAATCACCTTGTCCCCTGTGGCCAAGGGTAAGATTGACGAAGTTTGGTGACAATCGGAGTTGAATTCTTGAATTGGCGCCAAGAAGTTCATATACGGTACCTACACTAGCGTTTACCCGGACAAAGGCTGACCGGGAAGTGGGAGCACTAAACTAGACTCTGAAGCACAAAGCGTTTGAGACGGTCCCGCATCAAAGGCTACAGGTCACGCCCTCAGGCCCGCACGCGACTGGCCCGTGCCGAAGTTGGCCAGCATGCAGGCGTGCGTGCAGACTGCAGGCCACTGTGCAGTCCAGCGATCGTGGCCCATGCAGACTTTCTCAAAATCGGCCATTTTGCACGGTTTTCCCAATTTTTACAAATTAAGGGTCGAAATTTTCTGGATGTTTTTTTCGGTTCACGTGTGCCTATGACCCCTATGAACCATGAAAAGATTTTGAGAAATCCGAAAGACAGTCACACACAGAGACAGACGCGGCAGCTTTATATATATAGATACTGACGCCGGTGAAAACAACCTCCCATCACCTTCTGTGGGGGTGGTAATGAAACTGCAACATCTCCACTGTAATGGTCACTTTCCAGATGAACCCATGATAGCCGGTTTCTCCTCGGAATACTCAGAGATAAATAGCACATGTTTTTTTACGGGCTGGATGCAGAAGAAAACTCACACATGGACTCCAAGCAGGCAAAATCACCCATTGAACTCATCCTTTCCACATCCACCATCCCTCTAACAGACTCTACTCTGCTAGTAGCAGTGTAATAGAAAGGAAACAATTAAAGGCTTCCCATACTCGTTACCGAGCATTGGACCCAGAGCTGATCCCGGTGTACAGGCAGTCAGCCCACAGGTGACTATAAGTCATCCGCCCGGAGGTAGGCTGCCATTACTTTCCGCCAGGCCTGCAGTTACCTTCTCAGCCACAAAGCATCACTGCCCCTAGGCAGGTACCAAGTTATACTGCTTGGTGACAGAGGCACATAGGTGTGAACAACTTGCCCAAGGTTGTTACGCAGCTTTTGCCCCGAGTAGGATTTGAACCCACGACCTGTTGATCGCAAGTCCAACGCTCTACCTGTTGCACCACTGTGACAGAGCACAGAATATTTCACGTAAACTACTCATAATACTGATGCATTCCAACAAATCCAACTTGTCATACAACCCTACCTTAGCAGCCTTGACTAAGTCCACTGTCGACTGGTTCCACGCATCGTAAGACTCACGACCTTCGGATTCTAGTTTTGAGAGTCGCCGGCAAGCCTTCTCAATTAACCTATAACAACAGAGTCTTCTACTAATAACATCCAATGAACTCATTCTGCAGCCTTCACTCCAGAACAACCAAGACGTTCCGGATTCTAGATTTCTCATGCAAGTCAACTGTTCATTTCAAACACTATCCATATGATTACCTTTGTTGCTGTTCTCAATTAAATGCACGATAAATGTGAGATATACCATCAAACATTTGCATATCAATTAACTAAATTCACTGTCGACAACATTTTAAAGGTGACACACCTAATATCAAGGCAGTTATTTCTGAAAGAAAGAACAATTCGTTTAGAGTTTAGAAAAATAACAGCAGTAATGCTGATAGCATGCAAAGGCCAAGGACATAACTACAACGTATGTAGATCTTCAGTGTGGCTTCAAAGTTATAACAAAAATATATACAAAATAACAAAAACATTCGCATATAGTGAGCAGTAAAATCTGTAGAATAATGATTTAAAATAGACGAAGTAACAGAAGCACAGACCTGGAAGCTCTGTGTTTGAACATTTCAATCAAATCAGTGACCAACATCGAATCGGTCAACGGACATTTGCCGGCCAGTCTCTCAAACAAATATGACGTACTGCCCTTGGGAATGGATACTCCGCGACGTTGAGATTGCCGGTAAGCCTTCACTAAATATCTGTATTAAACACATGCACATAGAGGCACACATCACTATAATGGGCATTTTAGAGGTAAATCAAGGTTAGTCCGTTGATTTGCCACCTCACATTTGTTTGAAATCTGTCCATTTTCCTGTGACAGACCAGAACGTTTCATAGCCTGTTCAACACCATCCAACTACGTCCTCCCAAATCACTTAAGTTCACACGTCAAAAGTCTTAATCTGCTGTAATTCTTAATCACACACTCACTGCTCTCAATCCCAACAGCCTCGGCGCTCCAAAACTGTCTTCCTTTCTTTCGCATGAAACCTAGTTAGAAAGTATCCAGATCACCTCCCCCCCCAAAAAAAAATTAATCAACATTTGCCATCACTAATGGTATAACTATTGACCCACCCATTTCTTCTGCAATAGTATTTGGTGGAGTAATGACACATCATTCTACTGCACAGTGTGCACACACAGTAAAAATCTCACTTAAATTATCTCAAAAAGTTGTCCAAACAACTGTGAGTAATTCTTGGAGTGGAGACAGATCAGTTAAACAACAAGAAATACGTTCTGTGGAACATGGTATCTGCCCCATAGCCGAGTTCACAACTCCATGTCTGCACTGTGCGCATAGTAACAGAATACCATATCCTCTATTCTGTTGATGTCGTGATGTACATCTATTGCTTAAAAATATTTAGTGAATACTGAAAAGTCACTAGGTTGTTCAAACCGTTAAACAACCTATCGTAATTTTTAAATTGTTAGGATGCCGGCCGCCGGCATCTTGGATTTCTTTATATCTCTGTAACTGGCCAAACAGTCAAAAGGGCTGAACTGCGTCACCGTGCCAGATTTCGTCAAAATCGGTCAAACTGCGGCCGAGATATGGCGATTTTTCCATTTTTCAAGATGGCGGCCGCCGCCATCTTAAATTTTTAAATTTCAAATTTTTAACGGTCGGAACGATTATAAGGGTCAAAGTGCATCATCATGCCAAATTTCGTCGAAATCGCTCAAACCGCAGCTGAGATATGGCCATTTTACGAATATCAAGATGGCGGCCGCCGCCATCTTGGATTTGTAAAATTTTAAATTTTTAACGGTCAAGACGGTCAAGACGTTCGAAATGCATCATCTTGCCTAATTTCGTCAATATCGGTTGAACCGCGGCCGAGATATGGCAATTTTTCGATTTTTCAAGATGGCGGCCGCCGCCATCTTGGATTTTTGAAATTTCAAATTTTTAACGGCCTGCACGGTTAAAAGGCTCAAACTGCATTATCATGCCAAATTTCGTCGAAATTGCTCAAACCACGACTGAGATATGGCCATTTTACGATTTTCAAGATGGCGGCCGCCGCCATCTTGGATTTGTAAAATTTTAAATTTTTAACGGTCAGGACGGTCAAGACGTTCAAAATG
>Ga0209780_1003203_pt1 | contig 12075 bp, 6 predicted proteins | sample WorMetexBAHAMAS2_FD_187384 | JGI IMG/M metagenome (GOLD analysis project Ga0209780, IMG submission 187384) | Marine gutless worms symbiont microbial communities from Max Planck institute for Marine Microbiology, Germany - Inanidrilus exumae... | ecosystem: Host-associated > Annelida > Digestive... | reverse complement strand
GTGCTCTAAGTGGCACAGCCACTGCAGGAAACAATGAATAAAACTGACACTAATTTCAACAGATAATGTCCGGATAAGACTGCAGAAAGAAAAACGTTTAAGCAGTCTCCAAAAAATAATCAGCAAACCAGCCAAACTGACATCACTAGGTAGTCCGTTCCATATGTGTGCAGCAGCAACTGCAAAGGCTCAGCTGCCAACACTTAACAGTCTACCGGCGACACGTTCGTTTAAACAAAATGTAAAGTGACTTGGTTTTAGACCAGTCTTAACTCCAAGGGATTAGCAATAAATGTCTATCTAAATGCATTACAGTTGTTTGAGACCGGACTGCCGAGATTAAGCTCAGTCTGAGACTGAACTCTGGTTTCAAACTCTGGTCCAACTGTTAAGTTCAGTCTTAAGACTTTGGTCCCAGACCAAAGTTTGGCGTAACTTTATATTCTGCATTAATTAGGTCTTAGACCAGATTTTCAGTTTTAGACTAACATCCGACACTTTAGTCCTGATGAAAGATAAAGTGACCCACTGTGGCCCATAAATTTGGTGACAACAAGCTCAGATGCCACAGAAAAACAGTGTGATGTTCCTTATTATGCAGACATGTTGCTAAGCACAAAAAGCCTCAAGAAGTTATATGTATACATTTCTCATATTGAATACAAAGTAAGAAAAGACACACAGAGCCACGGATATAACAGCACACACAAACAACTGTTTTATGTTCATTATAAGGTCAGCCTGTGTTAGCGAGCACCGCCAGTTAAGAACTAGAGGATTTGTTGGAGCAAAGTTTTGCTGCCTGCCATGGCAACTAGTGTATTTGAAGTTGAGAGGCGACGCTAGAGTTCTTCCTATACTATCTCACACCACTGAATGGATATAACAGCACAGAAACATCACATACGGAATCTAATTGTCTCGTTTCCAATGCACATGGATACATATTTAAACAAGACATTACATATACAAGCTTTACTTCTTATCATTGCAAATTACCCAAAATAAGGAAAAGGACAGGGGAAAGAAATGAGTCGAAAGATATGGGGTAAGGAGGTTTGGGTGGAGTAACAGAGGGAGGAAGGCAGGTTAAGGGTGTCAGTGGCAGTTGTTGGTTAAAAGGGGTTGTTAAATGCCCTATGGGGTTGCAACTGAAGGCGTTCTGGGGTATGGTTAAAAATCAGCGGACAGGGTTACATTAATGCAGTTTGGGATTCTGGTACCATAAGGAAGCGGTTAAAAGGCTGGATTTTAAAGGTTGGGTGGTTGGGGATGAAGATTAGATTCAGGATAAGGATGTTTGTGGGTACTGGGTAGATCTATAACAAAGGAAGATCGGATGGGCAGAGGTTGAGGTAGAGATGAGGAGTGAGTGAGTGAGAACTAGAAAGTAAACAGCAGCACCCGCAGCATTTTGTGTCGGAAGAGAAAGAGACACACTGATGCACACATGCAGACAAAAATTTAGTACTTACTACTCAGTAATGTAAACTAAAGCAATTACTCTGACAGAAATCAAGACTAGTTTTTCAACGCATAAGTTTACAATAAATAAATTGGCTTAGGGAAGGAGCTTGTTACAGTTAATGGAAACTTCAATAATTTGAAGCAAGAGTATAAAAAGACTGTAATACCGAAACACCATTTTCTACATGTGGGCCTACCTCAGTCATAGCCCATGTGTCAGTGTTTAAATCTTCATTCAGGAAACAGTTCTTGACACAAAAACAAACTTGATCAACTTTCTCAAGCAGCCTCTCCGCTCGTCTGTCCTCTTGGTCATTGGCAAGTTCATCCCAGCTGGGTAGCATAGCAAACGCTGCCATTTTCACTTGTTTCATGGTCCTCTGATGATGTTGTCCAGTCCATTTCTTAAATGCTGAAGTAATTTTTTCAAGTATGCTCTTATCAGGTTCTTTCATCATAACACCATCATACTGATGCCATTCTGTACATAAACACCAGCATTCTTTACATTAAGGATTAACTTGCTACAAGTGAAATTCAGCCTCAATGGTCAATACAACATGTGGCCCCCTTTGTTCATCTGACTGTCTGACCTATGTGAGATTATCACATTCATCCAATCTTTACTGTCCGTTAGTGTATTTTAATGCATTTGCCATGTATGAATTACAATGACCTCATGACGTTAAATTCTGACTTTTAACCAAGCAAAGTTCTTGGTGCATGGCATTTTGTGGGTCAGAAATTTTAATCAAGTTTAAAGACGACATTCTACAGATACATAATTCTTCATGTGGCATGCTATTTTGATGTCCCTCAATTAAAATGTCAACATGAGGGCAAAGCCCAAGTGTTGACATGTTAACCGATGGACATCAAATTTAACTGTTGTGTGTCATCCGTTTTGTCATACAGCCAACTATTGAAAATTGATATTTTTCTTTCCCATTGTTATCTATGCAGCAGCTTCGCCGAGTTTCGTTAGTGCAGTTGCTTTGTGTGGGGACCCCTAACAAATACCATTACAATTGTTTGTAAATGTTCATCAGGTTGGATTAACTACGATAATTATGTTCATATTACACAACCAGGCGCAAAAACTGTACCTAATTGCGACATGCAGTGTCGCAGTGGCCTAGCGGTAACATGCCTGACTGCAGTGTGAGAGGACCCAGGTTCTAATCTCAATGTGGGCAGTTGTGTTTATCACGACAGCCACTGCGATACACAGCCTTGGGCACGGGCTGCACACACTTACTGCAGTGCCTAGGTCGACTCAGCCTTCCACCCTCCGTGGGACGGTAAAATAAGTATCAGCTCTCGGGTTGAGTAATAATAAATGGCGAACGTGGATGCGGACGGTAGCACCATTTCTTTCTGGCGGACTCGCAGTCCAAGTCGGTTGGCTTGGTCTGAGGGTTGGCGGCTACCTCGGCACTTAGTCTGCATTCATCAAATAAACCGGGTGAACTCTCGCAATGGCTCTGCCATGATGACAGCACCATAAATATCGTCTAGGTCATTATTATTATTATTATTACTATTATATTACACAACCAGGCGCAAAAACTGTACCTAATTGCAACATTTCGTTTGACAATGGCGAATTTCATCATGCATGTGGTCACGTGACGTTGACGATAAGCACTTGACCAAAATACGGTCATAGGTCGTAGGTAAACTGCAGGCTCCCCAATCTCTGTTCATACAATTGGCCTCCTTGCGTATGTAGATAGATTCCTTCAGTTGTCGAGTTTTTCGATGACTAGTATTTTGGGACCGGACCAATTGATGACATGATTCTCTTTTGCCACATGATCTGTTATGGCTGACTTGTTGGTTTCTGTTGCCAATTCTTTCTATTCTGCCCGTGTCAATGTCCTGTTGCTGATGGATTCCACTTCTTCTTCTGTACTCCTCTTGTCTTTTACCGTAACTAAGTCCTGTTTCTAAAGCATACCCTGACCACACCCCTTAAAAGCGGTGTGGTCAGGGTATGATGGGACTTACATAGCCTACCTGTGTACAAATACTCAAGGAACAGAAGGCAATACAGTTTGCAGCAGAGGTGACCAACAGGTTTGCAGCACTGGAGGCTGCACAGGAAGATCTCTGAAAAGGTACCAAGACAGACCTGCTGGAAGTAGCCACAGAAACGATTGGATACGTCAAGTCGCAAAAAGAAAAGAAACAGATATCTGATGAGACTTTCACAGCAATCAGGAAAAAGACAGAAACAAAAGGCCAAGATAAGAGCTAATATCAAGAACTGAAGGCCGAGGTACAGAGAAAGCTCAGAGTGGATAAACAGCAGCAGCTGGAAGACATGTGTGTGGAACTGGAAGCAGTGAACTCAAAAGGAAATTCAAGGCAGCTCTTCCAACTATTCAAACCAATAATGCGAAAGTTCCAGCCACGTCTGTACTGTATCTAGTCAGCGACTGGCAAAAATTTGACTGAAGCTGCAGAAATTGCAAACTGGTAGAAAGGGTATTGCAAAGACTTGAACCATGATGAAGAAGGGAAAGAAAATGAACAAGAATATTGGGAGCAAGAGCCTCCACCACTTCATTCAAAGGTGGCTCGTGCCATCCGTCAGACAGCAAGTTGCAAAGCCACAGGTCCTGATGAGGTCTCGGCAGAACTGCTCAAAGCGAGAGGAGAGACTGTACTGGGCAGAATGTACAGAATATGTATGGCAATCTGGGAAACTGGCGAGTAGCCAGAGAAATCGACAATCTCCACGTTCATCCCACTTCCCAAGAAAGGTGATCTTAAACAGTGCGCCGATTTATTTTAAAAGCAGCAACAAAATGTGAGCTGTCAAATTTTTCCAACATAAATGATGACCATGAACTGTATAAAATGTTATATTTCAGCTACCACAGACGCGACCGAAATCTAACACACGTACAGAAACAGATGACAGACAGACTGGTACTAACGAGTTTAGTGAACTCTACAGAAAAAAGTCAGACACACTGCATCAATAACAAAACAATTAGGCCTAGGCCTAGGGCAACATAGCCTGCTGGTTCATGGACTGCCAATGTGGATTTCGTGCAGTTTGTGGATTTCGATATTTAGCCGACGTTGTATCTGAGTGGATTTCTGACTTTGTAGATTCCAATCTTTTTTTATTTCTTTTGTGGATTTCGATATTTAGGCAGTTGGATTTCGTAAATTTTGTGGATTTCGAATTTTACGCTGACCCCAACGAACGCACTCAAATGCAGTGATAGCGAATTAGCCTAAGAGTAGCCGTAGCCATGACAATGACACTGTGAGATGTTGTAACACATCATTCTTATACACGTTTCTAAATTTACCCAACCGCAACTAATTACGGGATTGCTAAAAGTTCTATACCGCTTTGTTCTCTCCACGTATGGGCTACGACTTCATCGTTCAACTTCACTGCATAAACATTACTTAAACTTGCAATGAGCAGGCACTTCATTGTGATCAAAGGTGGATTGGTGAGCGGCATTTCGTTTGAAACCCACTTCTGGCGTGGTTTCAGTGCATGACCTAATAATTCAAGCTTCGTGAAGAAAAAGTTATTTGTTCACGTGTTCGTCGATCTAATGATCATAACGTGGCCGTTTTGGTTGTGGACGTTTTGGATTTCCAGTGCGGCCGTTTGGTCTGACTTGTGGCGGTTTCGGTTGTGGCCGTTTAGGTTGGTGGCCGTTTTGGACGTACTCCTCTAAAGTTTATTCAATTCTCTGAGGACCTGGCTGATCTGATCCACAGCTGTCAGTTCGGCTATCATCTGTGCGCAGACGACGCTCAACTATTTGTGTCGACGGCGACTACAACTGATTGATTAACTATAGACCGCCTACAGCAGTGTGTAGCTGACATTCATACATGGTTCTCGAAGTCGACGAGCACCATGTATGTATGTCAGCGGTCGAGACGGCTCCAGATGAATCCACTGAAAACAGGATTCATATGGTTTGGATCACGTGCTATCTTCAGAAAATCACAACTATGACCAGCAAGTCTACGCTGTGAGTCATCAATGACAACATTGAACATGTCAATGTTGTCCGTGACCTTGGTGTCACTTTGGACAGCGAATTGTCTATGCAAAATCACGTCAACACAGTGGCTCGAATGTGCTTCTACCACATCCGGCACCTTAAGCAAGTCCGACGGCTCCTAGGACCAGACGTTACAGCAAAACTTGTTGCGGCGATCATATTCAATAGACTGGACTACTGCAATGCAGTACTAGCCAACCTACCTAAGTCTACCATAGCACCGCTGAAACGCGTGCAGAATGCAGTTGCACGACGACTCATTGTTACGTCCATCCCAAAAGATCTGCATTGGCTACCAGTTGAACATCGTATAGTTTTTACTGCGCGATGCTATGCTAGCACGGTATATGCTGTCGTCTTGTGTCCGACCATCTGTCTGTCTGTCACAAACCGGCACTGTACTAAAATGGTTAAACGCACGCAAACAACGCCATACAATAGACCAGCGACTCAAGTTTTCTGATGCCAAAGATCTCGGCGAAATTCTGATGGAGTCTCCCCAACGGAAACGCCAAATAGAGGTCGATTTTTGAAAAATATCTGGCTATATCTCAACAAGAAGCTGAGCAACCGCAGAGGACCGCGCAAGGCGCTACGTTAGTAAATTCGTGCTGTGTTTCATGAGGTATGAGGTTTAGAAACGTTTTCAAACACCAAAAGTGGCCTTCAAGGTCATTCAAGGGCATTATCAATGGTGCCATTCTATAGGCCACACACAATTTCCTATTAGTCTTCCAATGCCACTATGTCTCTATCTTGCACTGTTAACGGGATATTATCAGTTATTTCCAAAATTGAAAGAAATCACGTGACTCTGAACACATCCCTTTTGGAGGTAATATATCACACATCACTCCTGTGTATCGATCAACATACAAAATTTGAAGTGCCTAGCTTCACCAATTCCAAAGATATAATTCGGGGCAAAATTAAAAAACCGGTCACGTGACCCTCATCACGCCCATTACGGGGCAGTCTGTCATCCCAAGGCTAGCACTTGATATAGTCTACCTGTATACAAAATTCGGCCATTATGGCTTCAGCCATTCCGGAGATACGATTGCGGGCACTGAAATTGAAAATGGGTCATGTGACCCTGACCACGCATCTTTTAGGGGTGGTTTGTCAACCGCTGGCGTTGACTGCTATCGTCTCAGACCAGTATTCGATGTAGTGCTGGTGTAATGTGGAATGGAACGCAGTAATCTGGATTGACGTCACCATGCTGCAAAACGTGCAACAGACTTGTTGTGACAACAGACGCGCTCGAGACGGCGCGTTTCAGCTTTAACTGCTGGACATTGTCGACCGTACCATGGCGCGTTGGCGCAAAAACGTGGCTTGACGACAAGTTGGACAAGTAGCGGCTGCAGTGTAGTATAATAGCACTCATCAGACTGGCACAGTTACTAGTCGCATCAGTAAGCAGAACAAGCTGACGCAAACTCGCGCAAAAAGCGTTGAAACTGAAACTGCGTTACTGACGTCAACAAGTGGCAATAGCCGGTTGACGACGGCCGAACTGAAGGCTCTAAGTACTATGGCTCTATTTTGCACCATTTCCGAGATATTATCAGCGGAGAGACCCGCGCGAAGCTCGTTCGTTCTTTGCGGGCAGGGGTCCAGCCCACTCCGGACCCCTGCGCTAAGACCTTTATATCGGTCAAATGCGCCAGTCCAGGGAGAGGAGGGGAATTAGTACGTGTGTACGGTGACTTTATGTGCGCGTTCTGTAAGGTGGAGGAAGGAACTGCAGGCGTGAGCAGCTTGTCAGGTATTTCTAAGCGAGCCCCCTCTAGGCGTGGCCTACTGTCTGGCTAAGCCCGGACTCAGGCTGGTACTTTAAATATTCAGCACCAGCCCTGACCGGCACTTCTTCAGCGCCTGGCCACCTGACTGACACTTCTTCAGCGCCTAGCCATGGGACTTAGCCACATCTGTCTGCTTCGGCTCTCACGTCAGCGCGGCTGACAGCTTGACGCTGCTAATCAAGGCATCAGCAACATTCACAGTTTATAGAGGACACCGTCTAACCCTCTTACTTGCCTGGAATTAACTCACTGTTCATCACGTGCATAGAAATTATTAGAAATAATTCTTTGGTAGGCGGAAGGGGCTGAGTCGAACCCCGGCCACTGAACGTGTCACGCTCTACTGCACATGGCGGCCGAGTACGCTGACCACTCGGCCACATGGGCAGGTCCCGCGCGAAGCTCTGTATGAGTTAAAATGTTGTTCTACTGTTGTGTGAATAACGCAAACAAATCGCCTGTTAGCCCGAGGAGCACTTTCAGCAACTGCCACGTTTTATTATTCGGCTCGAAGCTAGGCTTTGGCCGAATACTGGATTTACCTTACGGGGCGATTTGGCGTTCACGCATTCAGCTATAACTCCGCCGAGAGTGAACCAGTTTGGATGAAATCTGCAGCATTCTGCATACATTGTTGGGGGATGGCCTTGGCAGATTTTGGGCGCGATCCACGCCGTAGCAACAGGCAGGCAGGCGAAATTTTGTTTTTTTTATGTGTGTGTCCAGTAAATAACACACAATTTCACCGATTTCCCATCAGCCAAATTTCACGAAATGTTAACACAACAACGTCGATCGATGCCACGATCAAAACTTTTGGAAAAAAATTTTTTTTTAAATTTTACCGTGAGAGGTCGTTTTTCATAAAAAAAACGAAAAAATGGCTCACAAAATTTCAACTTCTTGCGACTTCAGGCCGCCTTAACTCTGCAATGATTACAAATCGCCAGAAATTCACTAACAAATGATCCCTCTACAGGATGTCTAGTTTCCATTTTACCGTTAGATTAGATTACAATCAATTCAAAATCATTCCCCTGGACAGTATACACCGTAGAAGAAAGGTACCTATCCAAATTTTTGGCAAAATCTGACGTCCGATATTGCGTAAACCAATACGCCGCTGGATTGGATTATCAGGTTGACCGACATCGAAGAAATGCAAACCTGAATTGGAAACGTAAACTAAGTAACACGGCAGATAACGCTGACATCAACCAGTCACATGCCCGTGACACTAGGCATCGTCGAATGCAGAAAGTAAACAGCTTGTGCACGGCAGCAAACCGCTTCAAGCCATATACTGTATTGTGGCATTCCACACAATACAGCCATGTAGTTCCGCCTGCCAACACATGGCACTAGGCTCATAACGCAGACTCCAGATTGACTCCGCCAATGGTGTAGTCTACACGCATCAATCGTCAGGAAAATGACAAAATACACTACTTCATGCAGTACTTCCAAGAAAGACGCTTGGAAAAACTGGCATCACGTGCCTCTAAGTCCACAACTTCTGTGATCGTTCACCTCAACGGCCTACCAGCAATTGTAGAGCACACGGCAGCTAAAGCTACCTGGCAAGACCGCGACACGCTGTGTATCCCACCTGATGACACGACATTAGCTGATGGGATTCTCAATGGTACGGCCAGTTCCACTCCAAACAGCATTGAAACCCGTCAAAAGAAAGAACGCAGTAGCGACGTGACAGTGATGTCAACTGGACCGTAACTGTAATCATCAGATTTTGACAGCATCATAGTTAAATGTTGATGACACTGCATATTCTTCCGCCAGCGCACTGTTGTGGATGCTATAACTATGGACAGTAAAAACAAACTCCCTGGGCTATCGTACAGCGTTATCTGCGTGATCCTACGTGTAGCCGTTTTAGTACAACTCCGATATGTGACAGACAAACAGACGGACTCGCGATGACAGCAAATACCGTGCAAGCATAGCGTCGCGCGGGCAAAATCACATCTGACGTTGACAAGACCTTTGTTTTCGAAATAACAGCTAAAATTACAAGCCACATGCACTTTCCGATTCATGTTTATGAAACATACCGTCGATAATATGCGCTGTATTTCCTGCGTTGTGTGACAAAAAGGTTGCAAAAAGCAAAAGTGACCTTCAAGGTCACTAAAGGTCACCGATAATGGTGCCACTCAATAGGACACATAAAATTTCCTATTAGTTTTCCATTGCAACTATGTCTCTATCTTGTACTGTTTTGGAAATATTATCACTTATTTCCCAAAATTTAAAGAGGTCACGTGACATTAAACACAGCCCTTTCAAGGGTAATCTATCATGCATGCACTAGTACTCCTGTGTATCAAACAGCGCACACAATTTGCAGTGCATAGCTTCGCCAATTAAAAAGATATAATTAGGGTCATAAAACAGGATAAAGCACAAAACAGGTCACGTAACCCTGACCATGCCCATTACAGAGTAGTCTGTCACCCCAAGACTAGCGTTTGATATATTGTACCTCTGTACAAAATTTGGCGACTCTCGTTTCAGCCATTCTGGAGATATGATTGCAGGCGTCGAAACTAAAAATATGTCACGTTACCCTGACCACGCCCAATACAGGCTTGGACAGACAGACCAGCGGACAAACGGCCTGACAGACACTACGACAGCACATACCATGCTAGCATAGTGTCACCTGGTAATGATGCAACAAAACTGTGCAATACATCTAAAGTACATACCAGTAAGCAGCTGAATTTGATCTCTTGGCACAGTGAGAATTCTGTTAGCTGGTTGCACTTTTCTGGGAACAAACTCCCATGTATGTTTATTATTACTGTGGACTACATGATACTTGTAGAGAATTCCATATGACTTTGACAACAACGAGTCTTTATCTATGTCGAGTGAAATCGTCATCAGAAGGTTTTTTTCATCGATTTCCCTGTAAAAACATCAGACTGATCCCACAGCATGGGACAAATAAGCACTATACTGGATACAACTGCATACAAGAAGAAGACAGTTCATTGTCACCAACAAACATAGTGATAATAAATTCACACACTAACTAAACAACACGTAATCACGTATGCAACTTTTGGTGATAATCGGCTGAGGCATTTGTGGGCGGCGGGGGTCAAATTTCGCCATTCCATAGAGGCTTTCGTAATTGTCCTTACAACACTCTTGCACTACTGTACGAGTGTGTAGGCCTACAACATAACAAAAAGAATCATCCGTAGCAACCGAACACGCAGATTAGCACGGGCGTTAAACTAATACAAAGCACTACGTTTATCAACTCGCCACAGCATACCATCACCACCATCACCACCATCACCATATGGACAGATTCACTTAAGGAGTTTCAGAGTTATAGGGTTTATGTTTAGGGGTGTGTACTTTACCCCAAATTTTCAGCGACCCCTAGTGGCGAAACTATGCGTCAGATGCGAACATGTTTTGGAGATGCAAGAATGGTAGGGACCTCCTCTATCACCATGCCAAATTTGGTGGGGGTTAGTCATCGCACGTGCCAGGGGCCAAAACGTTTGATGGTTTTTTTTATTTCTTTCTCTCTTAGTTTGTCCATCACGCTTTTGAACGACACTGTGAAGGCGTTTTAAAGACATGGAGAGATAAATACAGTGGCCCTGTATGATTACCATGCAACACTGGAGTCGTGTGTCTGTCTGTCTGTCCGTCAATCCATATGTCCATCACAAGCCGATATTGTATCAAAATGGCTTAATATAGGATCATGCAACAATGCCATATGATAGCACAGGGATGAGAATCTAATATAGTTTTCTCATGTCAAAGATCTTGGTAAAACTCCAATGGGTCACTTCAATGGTGGCGCCAAATACAGACTGGATGGGTTAAAATCGGTGATTTTCGACCAATATGTCGCCATATCCCAGAAACGCTGCAAGACAGGGACATAGTTATCATGGTTGGCTAGTAGGAATTTGTATGCACTCTATCGAATGGAGCCATTTCCAGTGACCTTGAGTGAACGTAACTACCCAAACCACCCCATTTTCCACACTTTGAATTACCGTTCATATCCGCATAATGGATAGACTTCAATCTTGACAGATTGGTTTATCATCGCAAGTCCTCACTCACAGATGACAAATAAACCCTGAAAGAGGCGTGGTCAGGGTCACATAACCCTTTTAAATTTTGGGGCTCCAATCATATCTCTGGAACAGCTGAAGCTACAGTCATCAAATTTTGTTTATGGGTACTAGGTAGGCAATGTCAAGTCCTAGCCTATGGATCACAAACCACCCCTGAAGTGTCGTGATCAGGTCATGTGACCCATTTAAATTTTTGGGGCCCCAAGCCCCATTATGTCTGGAACGGCTGAAGCTAGACTTGACAAATTTGGTGTACACATGTCATATGCTACCTCAAGTGTTAGCCTTGGGATGAAAAAACCACCCCCATATGCGTGGTCGTTGTCACAGGACCCGTTTTAACATTTTTTGGCCCCAATCATATCTTTGGAATGGGTGAAGCTAGGCATTTCAAATTTGCTTCATAGACCGACATCAAGGAGTATTAGTGCGTGCATAACAGATACCCCCATTCCCCCAATAGGGATGTGTTCACAGTCATGCGACTGTAAAGATCCTGCCTTCCTATTTGTCGTCTAGTTGGTCAGGTGTTGATTCCTAAATGTGTTGACATCTTTATTCGTGGCGGGAGTGTGGTCAACCCAATAGGTTTTGAATAAAGCAGGACATATC
>Ga0209780_1003202_pt1 | contig 12077 bp, 11 predicted proteins | sample WorMetexBAHAMAS2_FD_187384 | JGI IMG/M metagenome (GOLD analysis project Ga0209780, IMG submission 187384) | Marine gutless worms symbiont microbial communities from Max Planck institute for Marine Microbiology, Germany - Inanidrilus exumae... | ecosystem: Host-associated > Annelida > Digestive... | reverse complement strand
TCAATCAATCAATCATATTTAATTTCAAAACAAATCCACGGAAAAAATATAAATACAACACAGGCAAGCCAGAAAATCCAGGGATCATCAAAGCTGGCTGCCTATTGTAGGTAAACTCTGAAGGCTGCAAATACAGAATTGCAAGAAAAAGCAAAAAAATAGCAAAAAAGTGCACAGTGCAGAAAAAACTAACACAGGCCTGCAGAGACATCAACCATAATATACCGTATTTCCTCTAATAGAAGCCCTTGGCTTCTATTAGAGCAATAGTGTCAGACCCCCCGGCTTGTATTGGAGACCCGGCTTCTATTAGAACCACCCTGTTCACCGATAAACATGTATTTTAAAACAACAAGATTCTTGGTTCTGCACAACAGAACTAGAAATATTTTCAACACACGCGGTAAGCCTATAGGCCCCAATCATATCTTTAGAATCGGTGAAGGTTTGGCCTAGGCACTTCAAATTTTGTCAGCTGATAGGTACTTGCATGCATGGTATACTATCCCCGAAAGAGATGGGTTCAAAGTCATGTGACATCTTTAAAGTTTGGGAAATAAGTGATAATATCTCGGAAACGGTGCAAGATAGATACAGTTGCAATGGAACACTATTTTAGGAAATTGTATGTGGCCTATCGAATGGCACCATTGACAATGTCCTTGAATGACCTTGACCATAACGTTGCGGAAACACTTCCAAAACAAAACTAGGACGACGCTCGTAGTCGAGATCATATTAGCACTGTAGTAGATAGGCCTGCATTAGGGCCTGTGTGCAGTGTTGAGTTGGAAATAGTGATTTAATCATCTAATGTACAGTGTGTCTCAAAAAACAATTCACTTGACCTTTGAGCTAAACTTCGGCAAATTTAGACCGATTTTCAAAACTCTTTTACTGACAGATTCCCAAGGAAACTAAATAGTAAATAGAGTTGCAGGATTTTCCACCTCACCTTAACTCTGTTGCTACACTATACCTTGCGAATTTCAAAAATTTTAAATAACAGCTGAAGTTTTAGTCATACCATCAAATTTTATCTGTTTTACTTGAAACTTAACAAAAAATGAACAACATTTTGATGGAAAATACTACAAAATTATCACGGTGAATTGGTGATGATTTACTTCATTTATGTGCAATATGAACCATAAAATGCAGATAATGCAAGAACGTTCGGAATATGATTTGATGACAAACTTGAAACTCCTTAAAGTTTATGCTACAAACGAGTTCAACACTGTCGGAAAGGTGACAGTATAATTTGTAACTAATACCTACTGCAGTCCACCTACATGATAAATAGTCCTAAAGTTAAAGCAAGCGTCGAAAACGTTCGTGTGTGGTACAAACACAAGCTCTCAGACGTTTGCGCCATTGACTGGCATGAGCTTCATCAATGACTACTGTCTGCTGCAGCCCACGTTACACTTCAATTATCCACTGCCTCAATTCGTTAACATCAAGGATCCTCTTCTGAGCACTGCTGCATTGCTTTCCAGATTTTATAGTCGTAGGATTCAGATCTGAGCTGTTAAAAGCTGTTGACAGTGAGTATCCAGCTAGATGAATTCAGAGGTCTCACATACAATACGCCATTGAAATCGGCAGCTGTTCCTGTTGTAATTTCAAACGTTCACAAGGTAGTGTAAGTTTATCAGCACAATTAAGGTTAGGTGGAAGACCCTGCAATAGTTACATACACTTGTTTCTTTGGAAATTAAAATGTATCGGTTAAATAATTTTTAAAATCGGTGTAATTTTGCCAAAGTTATATGATGAAAAGTTAAGTGTATTGTTTTTCTTTTTGAGACACGGACACACGGATGTGGAGTGTGCTCCAACGCTGTCAGTTGGACGGGCTTTACATGAGGTCATCGATGACGAAATCACGCCAATCAATTTCCGTTTCAGTTAGCTGGATCGCCGTTCGCCGGTGACTGACAGTGGCTGGAAGGCGTGGCGTGGGGAGGACAGTGATGCGCTGCTCATCAAAACCGATTTGTGACGATAGCACTTCGATCGCGGCTCAGTAATCCGGCAATATTACCGCCTAATGACATGTAGATTGCGCGGCCGTTACAACTCAGAAGCGCGCCATGGCCACGTCGCTCGTATCTGACCCGCTCCGTGCGCTGTCTACCACAGAGCGGCAGGCGGGTCTATGCAAATGAACGCTAATAATCTCCGCCCACTGGTTAAAGATCAGCATCTGTTGCTGGCGACTAATAGCTTTGTGATGGGCGGTCGCTTGTCCATCAAATGTCGACTTCGCCATCAAACGCAGTGGGCGACGTTCGCCAAAAATTAAGTTCGCATGAACGGCGTCAGGAGAGCGGAAGGAGCGATAGCTGTAATTAGTCACAAACAATGGCTATTATTGTTGTTTCGAGTTGATATGCACGATTATATCGGTATTCACCACCGTATGCAACTTGTGCAAATGCCTACACAAACATGTTGTACCACCGTTACTGCTCTACTGGTAGCCTACAGTAGGCTAACAGCTCGATATAAAAATACAGGGTGGGCCAAAAAGTACCCATCTACTGTTTTCAGTGGCGTCTCCAGGATTTGATGCCAGAGGGGCACTAAATTTACTGGGTGTTCACACGATGAGTCGACTGTCGAGTGTCGATGCGACCGGTTGCCAGTTGCCTAGTGTAAACACCGTAAAAAGTAACACAATAAACACTAGGCGGGGCCTGACACACGTCATATACGTTCACTGAGTTAAATTGAGTTTTATTGAGTTTTAAGGTTTTACGTCCCACCCTACACAAAATAGGTAATTTCGGAGACGTTCTTCCCAAATAATTTATCCTCGTTGTAATGCAAAACTAAATCAAACAAAATCAAACATGCATCCATAACAAAATATACTACAACATAAGTAGACCAAAGTAAGTAAGTTTATTATTCCAAAAGCTATTAAATAGCTTCATTTCCAGTTGCGCAAGACAAAACAAAAAATCAACACAAACGATTAAAGTCAGATTTTGTCGCCTCCACGATCTCCGCCCTGGAAACGGAACGGGCCGATATTCTGGAAGAATTAGGTAAATGAGGACGTAAATGAGTAAGGAGTGAGTGAGTGAGTAGATTCTTAACGGCACCATCAGCACATGGTAGGCTATTCGGTGCCAGAAAAGTTAAAACCAATATGACAAATTAAGCAATAACAAAAAAATAAAAACAAATATAAGTATAAGGTGAAAAAGCAGTAGATACGAAGAATTGTGTTAGAAAGAAACATTGGGTTAATTGAATGTTATCTAGATAGCATGATAAAAGCCGCTGTCCTTGGTAAAATCAAGGATGCAGCGTGCATCGACATTGGAGAACAGCTCTTTCAATGTAGTACTGCTAAAATATTTATGGCGAACGACTGCAGTACTTGGACATTCTAAAAGCATATGTTTAACCGTAAAAACACACTTGCAGTGATCACAGATGGGTTGACTCTCTCTCGACAGAAGATACGAGTGAGTCACTCGACTGTGACCGATTCTTAGACGAGTTAAGACTGTTTCGTCACGACGGCATAATGATGTACGCGGTTTGTTTTTGCCAAGTACTGGCTTGATTGAAAACAGTTTATTTGTAAGGATGCTATCCCATGAATCTTGCCATTCTTTCATGCACAGCTTGGATATATGCGGAAAGAAGCTCTCTGGGGGAATCTTGCCTTGAGTGATGACAGAACAAATACCGTCTTTGGCTGCCTTATTTGCCATTTCGTTTCCTTTTATCCCAACATGGCTCGGAATCCAGCACAGGCTGACATGTTTGCCTATATCAGTGAGCTGAGTGTAAAGCTTAAGAGATCTTCGCTTCAACTCGACGTGCATTGTACTGGCACGTGTCAAATATCGTTCTCTGCGGTTGCTCCTTATGCCAGTATTCATCAACATTATCTAAGCAGTCCGTTCTTCAATATCTCTGTCGCTGTTCAGAAAGTCATCGAAGACGGAATTGTTCGCGCGATCATACACTGTCTAACTTTATAACGAACTGCATTCACTAGCACTTGACTCACTGTTTCGTTTTCCCTTTGTTCCGTGACCTAGAAGTTTTAAGACTTAGGCCTATGTCACGTTAATGTAAATTCTTTAACTAGCTAACTAACTAACTAACTATCGCACCGCGAGCATGCGATGGTCACATACATGTAACGCTGCAATGCGCAAAATCGCTAATTAATTGGCTATAGGGGCATATTGTTTGACATGACTTTTTGTCTTCTAGCCTCGTTCACACCATCCGGTGGTGCGCGGTGCTGTGTGTTGTCTTGCGGCGCCGGATCCGGTCTGAACGCGGCTTTAGTTTGTATCCGTGTCAACGTCACAACAAATTAGGCCTATTCGTATTGTCTTCGTCGGCTTATTAGCCAACGGGAATAAACCTGCAAGCATATGCAAGTAACGACGGAATAACACATATATCGACCAACTTCTATTATTCGTGAAATATATTATCACGAACAAGAGACTAAACTGAACAGCCGTTGCGCGTATCTTGTGTTTTCATGGCATTATTTATTTCTGGCTTGCAGCTAGACTGCAACAATGCTACGTAGGCCTATAGCCCAACTCTTGTTTTCTGTAAAGGTCGCATATACGAAACTGGCGCTATTGTCGCGGAGTTTGTTATTGTGTAAATGTTGCGTCGTCATTTGTTACATTTCTGTAGCATCTACTCAGGTAAAACGTGAACTATATAGCGTCCAAAGTACGATTACATCCGAAGCGCCATGGGCTCTACGAAGTTCCGCCAGGAGATTTGTCGATCATTATCAAGCGAGACAACTAGCCTAGCATAGTACTTTGTTATCAGTACATTGTGTGCGTGACTGCGCGACGCCTCGAGCGTGAAGCCATTCGCTTGGGGCGCATTTTCGCGTCGCGCTGTAATTACGGACTCTTGCCAGGCGCAGTGTTGTGCAAGATAGTTTTTAAAAGTTCTGAAGGTACAAGATAGTATCTTCAAAATACTTTTTGTTTTTGAAGATACTTTTTGGTTGACACTTTTGCACCTGCTCATTTGCATGTTTGTGAGCGGTTGCGAAGTATTGTGATAGGCACGTCTTTCTCTCTCTCTCTGTGTGTGTGTGTGTGTCTGTCTGTCTGTCTGCGCGCGAGGATATCTCCCAATCACACGCGCGATCTTTACCAAATTTTTGTGCATGTTACCTATGGCCGTGGCTCGGTCCTCTTCCGGCGGGGTAACGAAATCCCAAGGTGAAGGGGCAATTTTGGGGTTTTCTTCCCCATTGACAATGCATTGTTTGGGCCGTAAAACAGTATGAATTTCGCCACGAAAGGCCGATTTGGCTTAAATTTAATTTATTTATTTACCGAAAAGTCGGACAAAATTCAATTTCTTATTATTAAAGGGCATAATTTTGACTATTTGGAAAATTACTTGCAAACTAAAACTAAAAGAGGAATGGAGAAGATCAATGGGAAGAATTACTGAAACACACGTCGACGTTTCTATTGTTATTATGGTAACGGTGTAGGTTGGCGTAGAAACAAACATATATTGATGCATGGACGTAGGAAAGCAAAGTTAATTTAGCGTCAATGGGACTTAGGTTAAAGAAGTATATAGAGTTAAGGGTGCGACGTCTGATATCTACGGTAGCCTTGTATATAACATCATTATAGTTGTTATTAAATTAGTTACTGCAGTGTGTTTGTTTATGACAGATCAAAGATTGTTAATATTACTGCATACATAAACTGCATGCCACTTCTTGTTTTTGTTCTGTAAGATAAAGTCATTGATTAAGTTATTTTGGTAAAAAATATCTTGGGAAAAATTATCTTCCAAATGTATCTTCACTTAATTTGTCAAGATAGTTTCAAAAAGTATTGTCAAGATACAAGATAAAATACGATCTTGTATCTTCAAGATACATGATACTATCTTGAAGGTAGTGTCATGCACAACACTAAGCAGGTGCTGTTTCATCAGCTCTTGTGACTATAATTTTGTTACTTCGCTCCGGTAGGGCTGCGAAGTATTGCGATCTGCGTGTCTGTATGTTTGTTTGTCTGCCCAATCGCATTTTCTGTACATGTTATGTTACCCGTGGTCGTAGCTCGGTCCCCCGCTGACGGCGCTGCAATAAGTTATGAACTTCCGGTTTTGCGGATGACGTCATAGCCTTTTCACACAATGGAGCGAATGGATCACAATCAAAGACGACGCTGTTTCGTTCAGTTCACCGTGTGGCGGCACCGGGAGCGAAGTCTGCCGTCTTCGACAGCATCTTGTTAAGTCTGCTTTGTTGTCTTGTATGGCCACGAAATATTCCCAATTTTAACGGAGTGAACGCCTTTGTTCTCAATAACTCGAGGCGATGTATGGGCAATGCATGTCTGGCGTGGTCTGGAATGATTTTGTTTATCTATATACCATATGGTTCAAATATCCCTAACTGTTCCTGCGATATGGCTTTTGTTTTTCTCCACAAAATGGTGGCCACCGCCATCTTGGATTGTGCATATGGCGTATAGTTAAAATCTATAGTTAGCCATTTTAATATGCTTGCAAAATTTCGACGTTATATCTTAAACCGTTCGAGAGATATGTTTTTAGTTTTTACCGAAGATTCAAGAAAGGGGCAGTGGGCACCGTTAAGTTTAATTTAAACGGGAGTAAAAGTTATTAGAGTGGTAATGTAAACAAATTTTTGCCCCCATCATTTATTTTATGGGGCGAGTGAAGGATATCGGCATAGCAGCGTTTCCTTTACAATGACAATGTCGGTTGACGCATGCCGGAAAAAGTGCTTTCAGAAAAATAAAAGAAAGAGAAAAACAGAGGCATTTTATAACGGTCTCCAGCTCCTGCTTAAGCTACAACTGGCGACCATAACCATCACAAAAATTATGTCATGGCGCCAGTGGGGATGAAGGCCACCAAGCCCGCCAATGCCTGGATCTGCCAGTGAGATCAGCCTGATATTAACAACGAAATAGCAGACTCATATAGACTCCAGTTCTTTGGTAGTACTATTAGTTCTGAATCCAAACTCAAAAACATAAAACGGCAGCATTTACACACCAAGAAGATACAGCAGCCGAAAATAATACAAACTAGAGTTGTCACAACTATGACGGTTGCAAAGCAATGGCTGCCAAAGGGTGGGTCACAATAAGCAAACGGATCTCAGCCGTTTCTGGGTCAAGTCACTGAAAGTAGGTCAACTTGTAGGGGACACATTGCAGATTGACACTATCGTTTTTGTTTGTCGATGTGACGTTTCGTTTCTGAGACATAATTATGGTGATAAGTGCCAAAGGTGCGAAAAAGTGGTCTAAAATTTGATGTTTTTCGTGCCCCAAATTTGGGGGAGGGGCCCGGGAATTTTTGGGGGGCATTTGTAAATGACACCACTTCCTACCTACTGGCGAAGTTTGGTTGAGATCCCATGGCTGGTCTTTCACCGATGCTAACAAAATAAAAATAAAAATAAATTACAGCGTAAAATATAATGGTCTTGCCTTTGGCAGCCATAATGATGAAATCTGTGCTCAAGGTAATATATGTTTTAAAGGTATGTTGTACCACATGTATTGCATAGCTAAAATAATACTGGTCCCATGCATTAATTTAAATAATTAGTTTAAATAATTACAAGTTAATATCTTATGCGCTTAATTCTATTGCATACTTGCTAGTAACATACTGCAAATTAATCGTTAACAAACTGCATTCTAAAGACATAACATACAGCACAAATAAGACCAGAATGTTTAAGAGATGTACAAGATTTCCATTGACACACTGGTCATTTACTAGGCAGGTTTGTACAGTTCAGTATTCATCGTGTTGCATAATATCCATATTTCTATAAGTGTATATGTGTAATATCATATTTGCAAATGAAACATAAAGTTCAAAAGATGGACAGTTTTACTGAGTTTTTGTAAAACTGGTATTTCATGAAACAGATATATTAAATTTCATACTGAGGAACAGTCTGCATTTTTGCTGTAGCTCGTCGAATTTGTTCACCTATGTCAAAATGCATTTCTTCGAATGTCCGCGGTCGACAAGGCCGACAATCTTTCTGATCGACAGATGGCGGGAAAACTTCCTGGGTCATTTCAAGGTCTTGATTGAAAGGATTCACTCTGCTTCCGCCAACGGCCGCAGCGTTTTGACTAGGAACGATTCCAAGACGACCATCTGAGGTCGGGACTTCGTGTCTGGTAAGCCGCGCCATGGCGTTGAGTTCATTCAGCTGCTGTTGTAGATCTGACACGGCTTTACGCATGTAGTCGTATCCAGCACACGTCAATGCACGCATCCATGCCTCCATCTCTTCCTGAACAACATAAAGTTCAACAACTAGAAAATCTAAGCATCGCCGAAGCACTGTAATGCCAGCAGCATGCGTACATCTCGCTGCTGAAGGAAAAGGGGAGAGGAAGGAATAGAAAAGGAAAGAGAGGGAAGTGGATGGATGGAAAAGGGAAGGAAAGGAAAGGGAAGGAGGGAAGGAGAAGGGAAAGAAAGAAGGGGAAGGGAAATAAAAAGGAATGGGACGGATGGGAAAGAGCATGAAAGAGAAGGACAAGGGAAAGGGGAGGAAAGAGACAGGAAGGGGGAATAGGAGGGAAAGGAAAGGGGAGGAAAGCGCCTTTGGCACCTCGACTTCGTGACGTCTCCCGTTTATGAATTTCGAGATCTGCCACTGCTCCTTCTGCATTACGACTACAACCCTGCGTAAAATTTCCAGTAAATGGGGTCCCAATAAATGTCGAGTCTCCAATATGCACTAGGGTTTCTATTCACTGAGATCTGGCTGAAAACAGCAACAGATGTCATTGTAAAACATCAGAGACTTCCATTTCCAGTGCAATCATGCTGCTGGTGCAAGCAAAAGATGCCGATGCACCGACGAAGGTGAAACTTAGTATGAAAGGATATCAATATCATGGCAGTAAAGTGCTTATTACACTTATAAACTATACTGTGTCCAGAAAATAGGTGCCACTATATTTCTGACTCTAACTTTGCCAAATGTTGACCGATTTTCAGAATTCTTTCACAGACAAACTTAGCAGTAAGTTTGTAATAAAGACATAATAAAATATCCCACCAAAGCTCAAACGTGTTGCTGCACTACCTTGTGAAATATTAATGTGAATGATGTCAGAAAAACAGCAACAACCTGAAATATGTACGTTACACGGTACTGGTATTGTAGCAACGTGAGTTAGGTGAGGTGGGATCTTTGACTATTACTTTGTTACAAATTTACTGTTCAGTCTGCCTTGAAATAATTTTTAAAATTGGTCGACATCTGGCAAAGTTATGGGTACGAAAGTTGATTGCCTCATGCGCCCTGTGTTCCCGGGCATTGTTCTGTTAAAATATGAAGAACTTACTTGAGATTTGACACAAAGCAGGCAGGAATTGTTATAGAGTATCACATTACGATAACAGCCCTCAATAATCTTCACTGTGTGATCAATAAGTATCAAACGGGTGTTTTCTCGACAACTTGTGACTTGCCAACTGATGTCATCAGTGACTGTCTGAACATTGATCATGTGCTCAGGCGTTTTACTGCGACGTCTTTATTGCTGCGGTTGTATACAGTTGGAGATTCTTTGGGTTTCTCGGTGTAACCACTGTAAATATCTTTTCATCATTGCTAAAACCACTGAATGAATATTTTTTTCTACATACTACATACGGCAGGGAGACGAACTTGTACAAAAATGAAGAAGAAATTACCAATACAATGGCTGTTACATTAACAATAAATGCCGGGTCTCCAATAAATGCCGAGGGGGGGCCTTAAGGCAGTTGCACACATAAATGTTGGGTCTTTATTGGAAGTTATACGATATTATGTGCATGCAGGGCCTAAAAATGTAACAGATAACAAGTTATCCATGATGAAGGGGTTTGGGGAGGGCCTCCCCATATCGGGTCTTATCAATGTACATAACTGCACGGAACATTTATAATAATCGTCTTCCCTCTTATCCTCCAAACAATCATCACAGCGTGAACATTGTCCACTGGAGGGCAGGTTGAAGGTGTAACGCATGACAGCATAGCGTTAACTCAACTCAACTCAACAAGCCACTTCAAAAGGTGGCTGCCAAAAGGAAAGAAGCTCAAAACAGCTTAATCAATCATAGGGCCTATGCCCGATTCTTTAAAAACAGTCAAGTTGCTTTTTAAATGTCGGTAATATACTACTGTGCAATAATGACTCAGGCAATCGATTCCATTCATCAATAACCCTGACAGTAAGAAAATTCTTTCTGATATCTAAATGAGCCTGAGGCTTATACAACTTAAATTCATGACCTCTGTTCCAGTACTTGACATAGTGAAAAAGTCAGTCGGTTTAACATTATCAAAACCCTTGAAAATCTTATTATCTTATTAGCAAGTTACCTGTGAGTCGGCAGCAAGAACGTATGTACGCGTCCCGGACCCAGAGAAGGCAAGCTCGAAGGCATACTTGTCAGAATTCTCGGTCAGCTCAACCGAACAGCCGTCTATTACGATGACACCGATCGGTTCGGCGTCCGTTTTCCGCTCGAAGTAGAAAAGGAGATTGCCTTTCAGCACAAACCAACGTCTCTGAAAAGCCTTGTTCAGGTCGCCACGCTTGTTCAGGTAACCTTGTCTGTCAATCGCAGCCGATCCAGATACAAACGCAATTAGATGTTTCTCGTTAATTTTCATCGCGTCTTCTCATTTTGTTGACAACAACGGTAAACAATCGCCACGCCCACATCGGCCACGCCCACATACCACATCTACTTCCGCGTAGTGCTGGGCAATCTCTAAATAAAAATAAAACCGTGTCTCAAAAAATTGCGCTAAATTTGGTTTGACATTGTTTCGACATACGTTAACCGAATTCGACAATTTTCGGTTAACGATATGATCCTATCTTTAAATAGACTTTGCAAATATTGTGTCTCACCTAACCAAAACACCATTCTTGTGTGTTTTAACAGTTTTACACTACCTTTATAAGCCAAAAGCAAAAAGTTACCATGCGGGAGACTGTTAGTGTTGGGCCTGGTGCGTTGGTGGTTCTCTGGTGGTTCTGATTGTTCTGAAAAGAACCGGCTGTGTGGTCGGATGGCTCCAAAAAAGCCGGTTTGTCGCAGACATAACGCAATTAACATTTTCGTTTATTTAAATGCTGACAGGCAGCTGATGTTGACATGGAAGAGCAGAATGTATAAAATTTGAAGAGCAATTAACTGTTCAGAATGATGGTCATTTTGGCCTTTCCGCTTGCACGTACAGTAGCCAAGCCAGCGGCTTAATTTGTCAACTCTCTACAGAATGTGTCAGTGAGGCGCTGCTTTAAGTCGCTGCTGTCACGAACGGAACATACGTTCGTGCATGAGTCTCCAAATTAGTCCATTAGTCTGGTCTGATTAGTGGCCTGGCCGCAGACATGGCGAGTTGGATTCCGGTATTTCCTGCTCCCGCAGCCGATTCCTCGCGGACGCGGTGGTGAGCTGTCCTGTAGTTAGTATAGCTGTAGTAGTCTGCCATGCTGTCTGGTGATAATGAGTTCCATATTACCCTACAGAAAATATGAAAGTGGTCTAATGCAGCCTGGCGGCCGCGCAACAAGGCGTCGATTGACGATAACACGGTGTACTCAAGTTGGCTAAAGACGACGAAGACTGTTAGACCGGGAACGGCCTGGAGTACCGAACGCCGGAATGTCGGCGGGTTAGGAGTAGCAGGGGCGTCCAAACCTAGGGGGAATGACGCAAGTTGCGTCATGGATATTATAGGGGGGGGGAAGAAAAAATTCTGTGACCTTCTATACTGTAGGCCTATTGTGAATTCCGTAATGTTTGTTTCATAGACATAAGTTCTGCCTGTATGGGACACGAATCCCAGTTTGTTTCCTGTATTGTAGTTTTTACGTTGTCACTGCAGTTTGATAACGTAATAGAACTTCAAATCAAATCGAATTTATTTTTCCATTGTAAACCATTTAAACACACATTTTTAGGTCGACTTCCAAACTTTGGAAGTGGACCTAATACTATACACTGTAG
>Ga0209780_1003201_pt1 | contig 12082 bp, 5 predicted proteins | sample WorMetexBAHAMAS2_FD_187384 | JGI IMG/M metagenome (GOLD analysis project Ga0209780, IMG submission 187384) | Marine gutless worms symbiont microbial communities from Max Planck institute for Marine Microbiology, Germany - Inanidrilus exumae... | ecosystem: Host-associated > Annelida > Digestive... | reverse complement strand
CGCCACTGCCGCCATCCATTGTCTCGGCGGTGCCGTGGCGTACCTAGAGAAGATCAGGCGGTCCGACCTCCAGCAGCTCAAGGTCGACAGCGTAGACAAACTGTCCAACCGGACAATACTGACTGGACAAAAAGCGCGTAAACAGTGCAGATAGCCAGAACATTCGTATACGCCGGACTGATACTGTCGGTAGTTCGCTTAGTGAAATCTTAACGGTGTGTCTGGGTCACGATGTTATTACTGAACCTGCAGCGATCCTCAAAGCATTGATCATCGCTACTTACTGACCAGCGGCGGCGGCGGCGCGTACCATGGTTGACTTGAGATGCGACTTGGCCTTCTTATCCACAGATGCCGATAGTATGTGTAGATTATCATTTACTGTTGTTTGTTTGTTTGTTTGTTTGCAATTTTGTACGGTTAAGGATTTCTCTGGCGAGGATAAAGCTAGCGGCGTCAAATTTTGCACGGTGGTTCAGGGGTGTTCTGGGCAGGGAATCTCCAATTTTTGGGAACTTTACTCCCCAGAAGCCCAAAATCGGACGAATCGGCCACCAACCCGGAAGTAAAGTCCAGGGTGGGAATAGCTCCCGTAATCGCGTGCCTATCAATCGCGCAGCGTGTGGACGTAGGATCGGCATGTGTGGATATGCGGCCGTCCCCGAAGATTGACGTAGTTGTTTCAGTACTTAGCGACGACATTGGCTGCATGGGAAGAACGTCTCCGAAATTACCTATTTTGTGTCGGATCATCGGATGGGACATAAAACCTTAACCCAATTAATCAACGCAACTTGTCCGCAGCCTCCCGTTAGCTGACGTATTCAATAGTTGGTACAAATAATTAACAAATTGTACGGATCAAAGTGCCGATCCCCTTAGGTGGCGCCAGGGTGTGACCACCTCGCAGCCAACCCGCCACCCACAGCTGGCAATACAGTGTCGAAAACAGCGACAGGAGAGCGAAGTTAATTTCTGAAGTGTGCAGTTTTCCGCAGCACCGTACTGTCTACTCGACATCGGTCACAGACCATTGCAAGTCGCGAAATAATATACGACAACAAGATCGTGTGATGCGTGTGAAAATCGGTGCCGGTTTCTGACTGCGGCTGCATTAGCTTCTGATCTCTGACTATGCGTCGCATCGTTAGTACGTTAGATGTGTACGAAAGTAGATTAATCGATGTAAATTAATTAGAGAAAAACATACGTTGGTTTAAGACTCCAAAATATGGCAATTAGGAATTCTATAACAAGAAGTTATCGCTCTGTGTGTTTGCGCGATTCTGACGACTTTTTAGCGTTTATGCACATTACTGTGACACTTGCTCGTGCCTGCCTGTACCATTGCTACCTCTATCATTCACTCCAAACTTGATTACTGTAATTCTCTCTACTATAAACTCCCGAAGTCTCAATTACCCCGTCTTTAGCAGATCCAGAACTCTCTTGCTCGTACTGTCGTTAAAGCTCACAAGTCCTGTCATATCACTCCCATCCTATACGCTCTCTCCACAGAACGCATCGAATACAAGCTACTCTCACTTACCTACAAAGTTCTTACAACTAGCCAACCTCCATACCTTCATAAGCTCATCTCCACTCAACGTCCTCGCAGTACTCGCTCTTCATCCGTCGTTACTCTTACTCGGCCACCGACATCATCCTCTCTAAAAATCACTGATCACTCCTTTCGTTATGCTTCACCTTGTCTCTGGAATCAACTCCCTTTATCTCTTCGTCAGCCTCATTCTGGTACCAGTTCCTCCGTTTCCGACTCACCTATTCATTCACCCATCACTTCTTCATTATTTGATTCCACACTGCTTATCCATAAATCCGTCTCTCTTTCACTCCCAGCTTAAAACCTACCTGTTTCACAAATCCTACTCCCTGTAGTTTCATTTCTTCCTCCCGAACTGCCTTCAAGGACTTTTGCCCGGACCGTTTCTTCTCTGCTATGCTATGCTAGCGCGGTACTTGCCGTCATCGTGTGTCTGTCTATCGGTCTGTCCGTCTGTCTGTCACAAGTCGGTGTTGTATTAAAACGGCTAAACCTATAGGATCATGAAAACAACGCCATACGATAGCTCAGGGACTCTATCTGCTGTCGAAAATCTCGGCAAAATTCCAAAGGGGTCAGCCTAACGGGGGCGCCAAATAGAGCTGGGGTAGGTCCAAATCGGCAATTTTCGACCAATATCTCGCTATAACTCAAGAAATGGTGCAAGATAGGGATACACGCATAGTTACTAAGGAAGACTAAGGCGAATGGCGCTATTGTCAGTGACCTTGGGTGACCCTAACTACCCAAACCACCCCATTTTCCACATTCTGTATCGATTTACATATCATCGTAGTGGGCGGATATAGAGACTTCAAATTTGGTAGGCAGGTTGATCATAGCAAGTGCTAGCCCATGGGTGACAAAAAACCTAAAAAACCTAAACAACATAAAATCGGGCGTGGTCAGGTCACGTGAACCATTAAAATTTTTGTGGGCACCAATCACATCTCCAGAACGGCTGAAGCTACAGTAATCAAATTTTGCACACAAGTAGGCTATATTATGTCCCGACATATTGACGACAAATAACCCTTAAAGGGGCGTGGTCAGGGTCACGTGACGCATTTTAAATTTTGGGGCCACAGTGATATCTCTGGAACCGCTAAAGCTATAATCGTCACATTTTGCACGTTAGGTACATTATATTAAGTCTTAGCTTTTGGGTGACAAACCACCCCTAACAGGGGCGTGGTCAGGGTCACATGACCCATTTTTAACTTCGATGCCCGCAATCATATCACCGGAGCTGCTAAAGCGAGAGTCGCCAAATTTTGTGTGTAGGTATAGAGCATGACAATTTTTAGCCTTGGGATGACAAACTACTTCATAATGGGCGTGGTCAAGGCCACGTGACCCGTTTTAACCGGCGCGACGCTATGCTAGCACGGTACCTGCCGTTATCTTGTGTCTGTCATTCTTCTTCCAGGAAGGTGCCAACGGAGGTCGAGGCGTCGAGCAATATCGCACCATAGCAATATCGCACCATCTGTCAGTCGGTCCGTTATCGGTCTTACTGGACATATCAATATGTAATATATTAATGTCAAGTTGGCAACATCAAAGGAAGGTGCTGCAAAGACAGAGCAGTCCGTAGACGGTAGACCGTAGAGCGTGTTAGACGCAGGGCTGGAAAAACCTAGGTTTTTTGAAAAAGTTTTTAGGTTTTTAGGTTTTTAGTTTTTTTGTACGAAGATCAGACACGAAAGTACGACCGAAAAGCACGTGAAAAACATCCCATGCACGACGCACCCTACTCCTTTTCACCGTTTTTTTCACGGACTACATCATGAACAACTACAAGCATTACTTTAACTGGTTATAGACAGCAATGCATGATTATGAGACTGAAATAATAATAATAATAATAATATACACATTTGTATAGCGCCATATGGTCGTAACTTCAGAGGCGCTGAAACTAAAAGGCAACAATGAATCGCTGTTAATTGTCTGCTGTAAATGTCATTGACGTGCAGTTTGTTTAGATTTCAAGCTATGCGATTGGTGTAGGCCTATCCATTCCAGTGAGTGACTGGCATTGAGCGAAGAAGAACACTGATTATCACGTGAAAAATTAAGATGAAGTTGACGAATCTCAAAAATCACAATGAAAATATGAATCTGAAGTTTATTTAATAAATTAACAATAAAAATAAAACATAAAACATAAATTGAACTTCTGAGTTTTTATATTTTTAAACCTAAAAAACTAATTGAGGCAAATGCGGTAAATAGTGTGTTCATTTCCGGTCTGCCTAAAAATCGAAATCCACGAAATCCACAAACTGTACGAAATCCACATTGGCAAGGCAGTCAACAAACCAACAGGCAATTGTTACAGTATTGACATAATGTATATTCATCAAACGCGTTAGTAAGTCTGTATGTCATCGGTCTCTACCCGTGTGTTAGAATTCTGCAGTAAAGGAAATAAGCGCATAAATGCGTTACACGAATAGGGAGCGAGGATTAAAAATTTAAAAGGCGGCGTTTAGTTGTAAGGCAGTTACGTTTCTTACAAGTCTACTTTCGCGGTATAGGCCTAACTCTGCTCACTCTGCGAATTAAAAGGAATACTTGCTTACTTACTTACATGCAATGAGAAACAGGCGCCGTCTCAACGGTTTCGGGACGTTGTCGCAATGGAGTCGATCGCTCGCGTTCGCGACTTGAAAGTGATGCCGGCGTCGTTTGACGCTAATTACCACATCAGCTTGTGGATTTCGTGGATCTCGTTCAGGCCTATGTGTTGTGGATTTCGATGTTTAGGCATGTGGATTTCGTACAGTTACCCGGTAGTGGATTTCGTGGATTTTGATATTTAGGCAGACCCGTTCATTTCAGTTAAGTTTTTTGGTCTGCTTTTAACGAGTAACTAACGGCAACACAATTTGTTTCCGGTAGGCGTAAAAATGGACATTATTAGTTTTATTACTTTATTTAATTTAGTGTATCTGCTTAATCGAGTTCTGCTGCTAAGCAAACGAGGCCGTTGTTGTTTTGTTATATTTGACGAAGCTAACGAGGCTAATACTAGATTACGTTATCCATGGTTTCGTGTGACCGGTAGGACAAGGGGGCGAATCAACTTAATTTGGAGAAGTAATAAAAGATATGAATGCACAGGAACTGTTCGACACTTATTTTGAAAATATCCGATTTATCTACAACTTGTTTTTTAGTAACAGCAAATTCACTCTGAAGTTGTACGGCGATGCATTTAGTTCATTTTCGCCGCTACATTCTTGGGAGTCAGATTGCAAGCTAGCATGTAACTTTCCATCTTGTCACGCCTTGTTTGTTCATAGTTGCAGTATTGTCGTTGAGGACGAAAGTTTGCCACCAGTTGCGGAAGAAGACTGCGTGCTGAAATTCGTGTGTAAGAACGTTGGATCAGTTCTCAGCTGTGATCTAGCAGTATGTCTTAGCCCAACCTCTGATACTTGCAACTTGTTGGAAGCTGACAGTTGTGGACTGTCATGTAAAGTTCTAGTGACAGATGACAGCAGTGCTGAAGAGTACTTCTTCTTGGAAGACGCACATGCTGGAAGTTTTCCTCAGCGTTTGCTGTTTTGTTATTGTCCAGTCATTCCAGTGAAGCTTACAGAATCAGAGACTTCTGCAATTGTTTACGACTGGGCAGCAGTACAGACAACATTAGCTATAGCCAGTGAAAGCTGGCCAATTACAGCTCGTTCATGGGTGACTCAGAGTCATCCATGGATTAGCCATGAGGTAGTTAATACTGTAGCATCTTCCACTGTTTATTTTGTACCAAAGCTTATTTCTCAGTGCTGTGTTACCACCATGTCACAGAAGCCTGTGCTTTGGAAGTCTGAATTCATCGCTGCTGAGGATATGCTGATGAAATATTTAAGTGCTGAAATGAAGGTTGCTTATCAGCTACTGTTGCAGCTTGTTAACATGCACCATCTTGCATGCTGCTGTGTTTCGAATGAGCTTCTGATTAAATATGCTCTTTTCTGGTGTTTGGACAGGATGCCTATGGGAGAAAGTATGGATAACAAATCAGTTGTTGCATACTATATGTGTACACTTAAAACACTACACTTATTTCTCTGTAAAAGGCATTTTCCACATTACTTTATGCTTGATGTAAATATCCTATGCAACTGTGATAGTTCAGTTGGTGATATTTCATGGATGGAAGTACCAGTTACAAATTCCACAGCCGTTCAGCTGAAGGCAGACGAAATTCAGCAGATATTGACTAGTACTAGTTCTGATATTACGAATGGCATTGTTTGTCATTTGAAGGCACTGTTTGGCTACTCAATTTCCATGTCTTACATTCAGCTGTTTCAGCATCTGCATGCAGATACTTCTATTGACTACCTGATTACACAGCATCTTGACATGCTAAATCACATCCACAGCAGATCACTTGTTTCACGTCAGTTGTTTGTGAAACCATTAATTACATGGTTAAGTTCAAGCCTTGGAACCATGTACTTAGTGAAGGCACATGCAGCTTCCCCAAGCCAGTGTTCCACGGAGTATGTACAGAAAGCTGAACACTGCATGTTACAGGCTGTTGCTGGAAATGATATGCTTTCTTGTACATTGTACCTTATACATTTCTTGCTACTGATGAAATACTACAAAGAAGCAATCTTTTACATGGATACGATACTCGCCAATGTGGATTTCACTCAGTTTAGTGCCATTCAAAGTCAAAACTTCATTGATAATTGCATAAGTGGTACTTTATCATTTTCAGATCAGCTGTTGGCGATGTGGAGTCACACAAGTCGGCACGTGAATGTTATGTTTTCTCCACATGAACTTTCGTTACTTTTTCCACAACTTAAATCGTCTCTGTTGTATGCATGTTGCAACGAGATTGGTTATAGTAAATCACCAGTGGTTATCCTGAAAGTTGAATTTTGGATACAGTACATTGGAGCATTGTGCTACATGCATAGTGATGTTACTAAAGCATTGAATTTGTTGGCTGATGCGGAGAGACGCTTGGTTAACTCTATGCTGCCGACAGTTGGTGTATCTGACCGAGCTCATATTGCATACTTCAACACCTTGGCAGGTACTAGTATATTCAGTGACATTTAGCAGATTACAGCTGTTAGTGAGCAAGAAAACTTTATTTCAGTTACTTGGGCACCTTTGGTCATATGTGAATTGACCAGCGTTGCAATTTTTGAAGATTAATTAATCAGTTAATCCTTACAAATTTTAATCAGTTAAAAATGTTGTTTGATTAAAACTTTTATATGACCCTCTTACTTATTTAATTTTGGATAATTTTTCTGTTTCAGCAGATGGTGGAGGAATTTAGTTTGAATATTTTTTAGTTTGAATTGAACGTAGATTATGAAATTGACGTTGGTCATAATTGTCGTATGCCTATATTTGTTGCATGACATCACTGACATACCCGTTGCAGCACAAACAGAAAGGCTGTGTACTGGTGATTTTTAATTATTGGCTTTCATCTGTATTGATTAATTAGCGACTAAAGATGTTCGGTTCATCGATTAAAATTTTCAGTTGTTACCAGCTATGGCATTGACTAATTATGCAGAGATGTTAAACAAGGCCAGGAGCTCGAGGCCAAGGCCAGGAGCTCGAGGTCAAGGCCGAGGCCAACAGCTCAAGGCCGAGGTCAAAGCCAGATGCAAAAGAAAAAATAGTCAATGATACATGTCAGCAGTCATTATCACTGTCATCATATAGAACATAGAACAACAAACAGCACAATGTTGTCACTAAGCCTTGCTATCACCTGAAGTGACCATGAGACCATCTACAGTCGGCGTGATCACTATGAGCAAGGAAATAGAACATGATGTTTAATTTTGACTCGAGGCCGAAACCTTAAGGCCGAGGCCAGAGTGTCTCGAGCTCGAGGCCGAGACCAGATTTTTGGCCTTGAGGCCAGTCTGGCCTCAAGGCTTTAACATCACTGTAATTATGATGCGAAGTTTGTAGTATGGTACAGTATATTGGAGGTAAAATCATATAGAAATTGAATATACCAGTTAATTACAGACAAGGCCATAATATAGTGTTTGGGGGAGGGGCTATAGCCATGGTCATGGCGAGCATAGTGGGGGTCTGAGTGCTATGCCCCAGTGGGTACCAAGGGCAAAGCCCTTGGTCTGGATGTTGGGGCAAAACCCCCTGAAGCTGAAAGCAGTTTAAAAACTAAGTGAGCAATATTGCACTCTGTATTTGACTATTTGACATTTTGATGCTTATATATATTTCATCCATTACTGCTTGTTCTTCTGTGCCACTAATGCAAAAACATTTTATTGGGCGGTAAAATAAATTTATTGGAGTCATGTTTTGGGGCTGGGTCATTTATATTTGGGGAAATCTGTGGCATTTGGGGGTCTTAGCTCCCATGCTCCCTTGCCCTCGACCCTGGTTAATGAACTGATTCACCCATGTGTGCTTGTTGTGGTCGTTACTTCACTTTGGCGTTTAGTTAAATGTCCTTCGTTCGACTGCGTGGTTATATGTGCTCACAGACGCATACAAGCAGATTGGCGAGACATCATCTGCACTTCGCCTGTTCCGTCACTCCAGAGGACTGTTCAAGCATTTTCATAATCCAGCCAACTGGCAGCTGTTTACACTTGGATTACGTCGACGGTTCACCAAGGCTTCTGTGTGGTTGACTGTTGCTGCTGTACTGTTAGTCTTTGTAGCCATTTATCACGCATGGTAGTGATTTTTTGTCTGCATAGGCAGCGTTCAATTTATGAACATGAACTGTGCATCTGATTGCAGTAAAAATACTCGCTGCTTTACTGACTATCTATACACGGATCTTCATTTATGTAACTTTCCAGTGCTGGTTAATTTTTAAAATAATTAAATACAGTGGCATAGCCAAGGGTGGGCACATGCCCGCCCAAACTTCGCTAATGCGGGTCTTGGGATTTGCACAAATTTGATGATTTTTTTTGGCGGGGAGTAAGGTGTTACGTGGAATAAAAACAGACGTGAGAAAACTAGCATTCTATCATAGGGTCTGTACACATTATTTCTATTTGCTGTACGTGCACTTTTAAACCGTATTGTATATTCAGTCGTTCCGTTCTTCACAAATAGGGTTAGATAGGCGCTTAGTTCATTATACTACTGCAACAGACCTGCAGCGTTGTCTGCGTGATCCTACTTGTAGCCGTTTTGGTACAACACCAGCTTGTGACAGACAAACATACAGACACGCGATGACAGCAAATATCGCCCTCCATAGTGTCACGCAGGCAAAATCATATTTGAAGACTTGCAGTAGAGAATGACCTTGAACGTGACTCAAGGTCATCGAGATTCCCTCTAGTGACTAGGCCATATTTCACTTGCTATTAGCGGTCTGCATTAGTAACAACGACTATCTGGCGCCGTTTCCGAGATATTTCCACATGTACAGTCTACATGACTGGCTGTGACCTTGAGAAGTCTTTCTTTTTCGAAAAGATAGTTGAAATTACAAGCCACATGCACCTTCTGATTCATGTGTAAACATATCGTAGATAATACGTGCTGTATTTCCCGAGTTATGTGAGATAGAAAGCTTTCAAACAGCAAAAGTGACATTTAAGGTACCAATAATGGTGCCATTCAACAGTCTTCCATTGCAACTATGTCTCTATCTTGCACCGTTTCCGAGATATTATCACTTATTTCCCAAAACTTATAGAGGTCACGTGACCCTGAACACATCCCTTTCGGAGGTTATCTATCATGCATGCACTAGTACTCGTCTGTATCAAACAGCACACGAAATTTGAAGTGCATATCTTTGCCAATTAAGAAGATATGATTGGGGCAAAATTTAAAAAACTGGCCACGTGACCCTGACCACGCCCATTAGGGAGTAGTAGCCTATGTCATCCAAGGCTAGCATTTGGTAGGCCTATATTCTACCTGCGTACAAAATTTGGCGACTCTCGCCTCAGCTGTTCCGGAGATATGATTGCGGGTGTCGAAATTGAAAATGTGTCACGTGACCCTGACCACGCCTATTTTAGGGATGGTTTGTCATCCGAAAGGCGAAAGCTAGGAATTGATATAGTCTACAGTCTATATGCAAAATTTGACGACTCTAGCTTCAGCCGTTCCAGAGATATCATTGGGGGCCCTAAAATTTAAAATGGGTCCCGTGACCGTGACCACGCCCCTTTTAAGGGTTATTTGTCATCCATACGCTGGGACTTAATATAGCCTGTACGTGTGTACAAAATTTGACGACTGTAGCTGCAGCCGTTCCAGAGATATGGTTGGTGCTCACCGAAATTTAAATGGTTCGCGTGACCTTGACCATGCCCTTTTCAGGGATGGTTTGTCATCCATGCGATAGCACTTATTGATACGATCAATCCATGTGCCAAATTTGAAATCTATGTCCACCCGCTAAAATGGAAAATGGTGTGCTATGGGGGGGGGGTAATTATTTTCACCCAAGGTCACTGAAAATAGCACCATTTGATAGAGCGCATACAAGTTCCTATTAGCCTTCCATTGTAACTACATGTCGCTATCTTGCACCGTTTCTGAGATATAGCGAGATATTGGTCGAAAATCGCCGATTTGAACCTACCCCATTTATATTTTGGCCCCCGTTAGGGGGTGACCCGTTGTAATTTCACCGAGATTTTTTGGCGTCGGAAAACGAGTCCCTGCGCTATCGTATGGCCGCTATGGTGCTGTTTGAGTGATCAGTTGTTGTACCTGCCAGGCTACCCAGCGCACGCGGCTGACGAATGCATTCTCCGCGGAGAGAGGTGACAAGACGGCGATGCGGCCTCTTGCCAAATTACTTTTGACACTTGGTTTCATGTTACCTGTTGACTTTTTTGAATATTTTTGTCTTCGCTTCAGGAAAAATGTTGCGTGGTATTGGTGTCTCTTCTGTGTTTTTGAGCTGCCAGTAGCTCGTTGTTTGTAAATGTTTGTCTGTCGGACCAATTTATATGCATCATAGACACTAACACCATGCTGACATACTTAATGGTAAACAGTATGATATGCTTAGAGACTAAATCAAGTTGAATGAAAACGCGAGCAATGTTGAATTTTTACGAAGTGGCAATGACATTGTTACATGACATAGTAATGCCGTCTATTACTTTTGAATTGCATTATTTCGGCTGTTTGTCCAACAGCAGTACAGTTTATACTGTGCGTTTTGAGATTTCAAAAGGCCTTTGGTCCATTTTTGTTACCGTCACCACTTTTAGCAGAGTTCTGTTTTCATGGCCGTTTGTCTGTCTGTCTGTGTTTGTTTGCTGGATAACACAAAAGTTCTGGTTAGATTTTCGTGAAATTTGGAGAGTTGGTAGATGGACCGGAGAAATGTTATTTAAATTTTGAAAGTAATAATAATAATAATAATAACTAGACAAGGCGACTTACGGCTAGCGCCGACCAGTCCCGTACAAACTAGCATACGATTAGAATAAAAAAATGAATTAAGCTAAAATACGGTTAAAAATACAAATTAGTACACAAAAAAGCAGGACAGTTATTGTTCAAGGACTAGACCATAGTGTTTACAGAATAAAAATGTTTTGAGATGTTTTTTATATGTCGCCAGTGTTGATGACTTCCTGATGTCAGGTGAAAGTTCATTCCAGAGCCGCGGAGCTGCAACTCTGAATGCACGTTCGCCGAGTTTTAGTCTAGATCGTGGAACAACGAGATTGCCCTTTGAAGCTGACCGTAGTTGAGTCAGCCTATCTAGGTCGGACACTGGCTGCAGCATGTCAGTAATGTATGTCGGGGCGTTTCCAGTGACCGACTGGTACACCAGTGTGCAGAGTTTGTACTCAATTCGTGCTGCAACTGGTAGCCAATGTAAGTCAATGAGTGCTGCAGTGACATGGTCTCGTGGTCGAAGACCTAGCACCAGACGAGCAGCAGCGTTCAGCGCACGCTGCAGTGGTGCGATCGTTGACTGCGGGAGTCCAACAAGCACAGCGTTGCCGTAATCCAACCGCGAGATGACGAACGCGGAAACGAGTTTTGCTGTGACGTCACGCCCGAGTAAGTGACGATTTAGCGATTTAGCGATCTATAGCGATTTTTAGCTATCGAAGGCCATATCTGAGAAACGGTACAAGATAGGAGGTAAGTTAGTATTAATCGCTGATAGGAAGTCGTATATGAGCTTTCGATTGGTATCAAAATCGGCGACCTTGAATCACCATCTTCGCCGACCTTTATCTTCCAAAATTTAATCTCCTCGTCCCCTGTGGCCAAGGGTATGACTGACGAATCATAGGTCTAATTATAGTCCAATTCAAGGAGCTCCTTGGTCTAATTATAGCTTGCTGTTTGCTTACTAAGCAGCAACCCCAGTCACTGCTAAACTGGCAGCAGGACCAGATCAGATGCACCCCATGCATAAGTTGGCATATGCTTCCGTACCAAATTTCAGCTTGCTGGGTATATATTGACACTTCTTTGGGGCAAAAACTGCAGTTTTTAACCAGATTTACAGTTTGGGGCTCCTATACCCAC
>Ga0209780_1003200_pt1 | contig 12082 bp, 9 predicted proteins | sample WorMetexBAHAMAS2_FD_187384 | JGI IMG/M metagenome (GOLD analysis project Ga0209780, IMG submission 187384) | Marine gutless worms symbiont microbial communities from Max Planck institute for Marine Microbiology, Germany - Inanidrilus exumae... | ecosystem: Host-associated > Annelida > Digestive... | reverse complement strand
CACCGCAAGACTAAACTAAACCAAATACAACTAAACATCAGAATAAATCTTAACTAAGCAATACAGATAACACAATCATAAACAAAAAACAAACTAAACCCAGGTTCGGTCGACTCCTACGACCTCACGCCTGGAAACGGAGTAGGACTATTCTGGTAGAAAGGGATCGGATGGACAATAGAAGAAAATAAGTAAAGTGAACGAAAAAAGGAAAAGGGAAAAGTAATAAAGAGCAAAAGATGAGGAAGTGAATGGACAAGGGAGGAGCAAAGGCGGAAAGGGGGTACCACGGCCCCATGCGGGATTATGTCTGAACAAATAAACAAACAAACAAACAAAAAATTTTAAAAAATAAACAAACAAACAAAAAACGAACAGACAAACAAACGGATGGACAGAGAGCCTGAAAACATAATGCCTTCGTCGACATTGTCGGGTGGCGAAGACGTAACAAAAAACGATTATGCATAACAAATAGTGTAAATGATGAAAACAACGAAACAGTTGATAGCACATTACAAGTAAACACTTGATTGCTATGAAGCCAAACAAAGTGAAGCAAACAAAAGATGACGCATAAATCTCCCAGCATTTAACCAATACAACAAAATTACTAACAAATGATACAGTACAGTGATGGAATGGACTTACTGTGCACAGAAGTATGCCGGACTTTGTAGAATAAAATTTCCGAAAAATCTCGGTCCTTTCCTGCCAAATTGTCATTCACATATTTCCACAATCAGAAACGGCAGACTCACAGTTAAAAATACATCACACGTTGTGACCACACATGCACACACAACCATGTGGCGAACCGGGGTTAGATGCCCCTCTATTTTCTTCCTATACCATTCTCTGAAAGAGAATCTTTGGGAATGATTGGCATGAGTTTTTTTTACAAAATATCTACAGCAACATCATACAGGTAGATGTCTGTTATCATACAGATCAACGTCTGTTAGCTGGCACCTCAGGTAAGAACTGGAGCATTTTGTTAATGCAAAGTTTTACTGCCTGCATACCCTTCCTGACGGCACATTCGGAATATGGAAAAGATGCTAAAATTCACTACAATGACATTACCTATACCATTTCCACATATTGCTTACACATACGTTTTAAATTCATAAAACAACCAAAAGTAAAGTAAACGTCGATTTGTATAGCGCATCGTCGTAACTACCTCTAATGCACTCAGACATGGATCACAGTTTTACCTGCAAATTACACCATGCCTGCCTTTACACCCCAGACGCAGAGCATCACCGCCCTTTGGCTGGTACTCATTTTACCGTCCCACGGACAGTAGAAGGTTGAGTCGACCTGGGTGGTTGGTTACATACCAAAATAAAGTGCCACCTCCGGGAGTCGAACTCGGACATGATCACCCATCCCAGCACTAACCGGGCTCAGCGTAGGTTAACCTCGTTGATCGAGACAAACACGTTACCACTATGCCAAACCGCCACTCACCAAATGTGTACTCTTAGCACAGAAAACAGTATCAATATAATAACTTTCATCATGGCAATTAGTGAAAAATCTAATGTACTGAAAGCAACTGCAGCTGAAATGTTCAACAGAAACAGTACAATGTATTACAAAGTGGACGCACCTTCTGAGGCAAGTCACCGTGCAGCTTGAACAGCTGCACAGGCCGCAGCTGTGCGTCAGCGGCGTTGCTACGGAGGCAATCAGACAGCAACAGATAGTGAAACTCAACGGAATCTTGTGTAGACAGGAACACTATCACTTTGCTCTGGCTGCTGTCAATCTGGCAATCAAACACCACATGGTTAAGCCGTGGCACTACTTAGATTACACTGAGTTGCACAGTTCACACATACTGTGCAACATAATCTCGATCCTTGCAATGAGTAAAATGATAACAGATAAATAAGATGACACATATTTATATGAAAAACACATGGCAGCACTAAAACAATGAAAGACTGAAATAAAAAACAAATAAAAAGAAAAAAATACAATTTATATGTATTCAAAAAGTCTGATAAATAATAAGAGAAAATGAAGGAAACATGCACTGCAACTTGTTACTACAGAAAACGTCATTTGCTGCTGAGATAACAAAAAACAGTAACAATTACAGTTACACAAAAAGCCCTGCTACTGCAGAGGGACCGGGCAATGAGGTATATTAGTAAATTCGTGCTATGTTTAACGAAGTATGAGAGTCAGAAAAATTTCAAACATCAAAAGTGACCATCAAGGTCATTGGAAATGGCGCCATTCAATATGACAAATACAATTTCCTATTAGTGTTCCATTGCAACATTGTCTCTATCTTGCACTGTTTTGTTTCCCAAAATTTAAGGAGGTCACATGACACACCACACATCCCTTTCTGGCATAATATATCATGCATGCACTAGTACTCCTATGTACAAATCAGCATGCAAAATTTGAAGTGCGCAGCTTCACCGATTCCAAAGATACGACCGGGGCAAAATTTAAAAATGGGTCATGTGACTCTGACCACGCTTATTAGTTAGCAGTCTGTCATCGAACGCCAAGCACTTGTTATGTTCTACCGGCATACTAAATTTGGCTACTGTCGCTGCACTCATTCCTGAGATATGACTGCTGGTGTCAAAATTAAAAAATGGACCACGTGACCCTGACCATGCCCCTTTTAAGGGTGATTCGTCCTCCATATGCTGGGACTTGATATAGTCTACTGGTGTACAAAAATCTGATCACTCTAGCTTCAGCCGTTCCAGAGATATGGCTGGTGCCCACCAAAATTTAAATGGTTCATTCGACTTGACCACACCCCTTTCTGGGATGATTTATCTGTGGGATAGGACTTTCGACTAATAACCTGCCTACCAAATTTGAAGTCTATATGTCCGCCCACTACGAAGATATGAAAAGGGATAAAGCAATTTGGAAAATGGGGTGGTTTGGGTAGTTAGGGGTCACTGAAGGTCACTGTAAATAGTACCATTCAATACAGCACACACAAGCTCCTATTAGCCTCCCATAGTAACTATATCTTGCACTGTTTCTGAGATATAGTGAGACAATAATCTAAAATCTCGGATCTGAACCTTCCCCACCCCTATCTGGCGCCCCCATTGAAAGTGACCCCATTGGAATTTTGCAGACATCTTTGGCATCGGCAAACTAGAGTCCCTGGGCTTTTGTACGGCATTGTTTGCATAATCCTAGGTTCAGCCATCTTAGCAGAACTCTTGACTTGTTGCAGACAGATGGACGGACAGACGAATGGAGACACAATGACAGCATATAACATGCTAGCATAGCGTCGCATGGTAAAAATAGTACAGCAACAACATAATACGTACATGAATCAAGCTAAATGAAGTCAATGATCCCAGCTACAAATGCTTGAAATTTATAACAAAAAAATTAATAAACTCAATTGCATACAAACAATAACATGCCCTGAGCAGCTTTGACTAAGATACGCTTGATACTATTTCGCATTCAAACAAATACACAAAAGTTCTCAGGTTACTCTCGTTATCTGCACTCACCATGCATTTCCACATCAAAAACGCGGCCAGCGTCACAAGTCTTAGTTTGCTAGGAACAATGACAAAGTAATGTGCCAGGCTATCAGGCATTGCAAAATCCTCAGATGCACGTGTTGGAACTGCTGATTTCCCATCTTCATTCGACTGTATAAACACACAACTGTAATTAAGACACTTGTAAACTATGATTTATCACAATATGTAGAGCACAGATGCTCCAATAATTATTACTCACAGCTGCAGCAGTCTATATAGTAAAGTATGCGTTTATTTGTATAGCGCGTTTTACCACAAAGCCTCAAATGCGCGCAGACATGATCACACAGTTGTACCTGCAAATTACACCATGCCTGCCTTTACTCCCCAGCTGCTGTACATTACCATCCTTTGGCTGGTACTCATTTTACCATCCCACGGAGTGTAGAAGGCTGAGTCGACCTGGGTGGTTGGTTATATACTGAAATAAAATGCCGCCCTGGGAGTCGAACCCGGACGGTCACCCATCCCAGTACTAACCGGGCTCAGCGTAGGTTAATTTCGTTGATCTAGACCAACGACGCTACCGCTACGCCACGCCACCACCTATATAGCAGTTGCAATGCATAACAAATCCCCGAAATCACTCACACACACTAGACACACTAGCAACATGTCAGACCAAAACTTCTGATATACGCTCTTTAACACCATGTCACCTTGTCTTCCTTGGACATCCCTCTGTCCAATTCCAGCTACTCTCATCACTCAACAATGTTTCTCATCCAATAAATGTGATGTTGACAGTCCACATTTCCAAACATTATCTCAATCTACTGGTATTCTGTCTCAAACTGACTGGTTCCAGTCACAACAAATCAGTCTTCCTTACTGTCGTACGAAAATGTACGCTGACCGAAAATCTCATGCTACCGTGTGGTGAGTCACGGTGTGTATGATGATGGGACAGACATACAGACAGGCAGACACAAGGACGCAAGATTGTTACACTATGCTTTCCGCTAGATGCAGCCAGCATAGTCATTCTCTGATCTCAGCAGTTTTCTTCTTTTTATTTTCACAGCTGGAAGTAGTCTTAACTCATTGGACAACAATGTATACTTCACGTCGATAATAAACACACCTGATTGGTTGCATCTATGCGAGTTGGGTTCCGTAAACTCATTCCAGCCAACTGTTCAACACCTTCACACCATCAAGTTCACCCGTTAAACATCACACTTTCACTGCACTGTATTTTGTCTCTTGACCATGCAACTGACAGTGTACATACGTCATTCATGACCATGCAACTGACACGTAGCAACTGACACTACGTGTCAGTTGCATGGTCATGAATGACGTATGTACACTGTACACTGAAAGAGGTAAAAATATCCTTGCACACAAGCTAACGTCTCAATTTCTGCTACAATTGTGGAATATTTATTAACAGGCAATTATTGGGCAAGTTATAAAGTATGGATGTCAGAGATGAGGAACTATTTAACATGCTCACAACAATGGCAAGTGGCAACAAGAACTACGACAACAACAACAACAACATCATATCATGTAGGTATTACATTTCTTACAATGATCAGTCGCAGAACAATTTACTGCATACCTTCCCTAACGTCACCTAGTCTGCACTCTGTAGAAACCAATCGACACTGTGCGACGTACTATACTCAACAACTCATTCAATTATCCAGCCAACTGAACTGTCAAACAGCCGCTGGCCTTTGACAATTAACATCAGTTATGATAATCAGCAGATTGTCAAAAGTAAACAATGAAGCTGAGACCAGTGGTGAGTGTAGCAGAAAGCAGAATAGTTTGTCTTTGGCAACCATGCTCATCAAGTGCTGATACAACTTGTGAAATGTCTTTCTCGAAGCCCATGTCTAACAATCTACATTTCACAATCATTACTTCATCATACCATTCATGTCTGTCACAATCCAGTAAACTCCACATATCAAAATATATCAACAGCAGCCATATACAATACAACTGGTGAAATGTCGACTGGTTAGAACAAGCATCAATGAACAAGGTGTTAATGTCGCACTCAAAATGGGAGGTCGTTTCAGAGACGAGCTTTTTCCGACATTCAACTGCTCCAGTAATGGCAATTAAACTCACAATAACAACAGTAAAAGACACTGACAAACCAACCACACACAAGAAAACAGGTCCTATCAAGAAAATAGATGAACTTAGACACTCTAGTGTCGATGTGAATGCATTCGCCACCTCGACAGCCTGCTGTGACTTTGACCTTTGACAATGACCTCCGATATCTAATCAGGTCACCAGTAGGGACTACTGAATATTCCTTGTAAGTTTAACTAAGACTGCTCAAGCCATTCATGATATACTATACTATGGTACAAGATCTGTCCAGACAAACGAACGGACATGGCAGACGGACAGCCCCAAAACACAATGCTTTTGCCGACACCATCAAGTGATGAAAGCATAAAAATGCCCAAAAAATCTCATAAACCTAAACGAACAGTCATCTGTAAAAGTGCTTTACTGTGTGCATATGCACAAGTGTGGTACGCTATACAGCAGAGGATAATAATCACGTTTATTCTCTAGACAATCACTGCTCAGATGCTGCCTCAGGAAGAAGAGGGGAAGATTAAACTGAACAATACTGCGATGCAGTCCTAGACATCAACCCAGAATGGCAATATTCAGTCAGAGGAAAGGAAACTGCCTCACCTGTCTGCCTCATCAATGACGAGAAACGTGACATGATTCAGCTGCAGGGACTTTGTGTTGTTTATGTGGTCGACAAGTCTGCCCGGCGTAGCCACAAGAATGTTAATACCTCGCCGCAGTCTTCGGCAAACAAACATTTGTAGCAAACCATCGAAGTCAGTATGTGCAGTGGGTGAGTGGTACGTGCAACACACGGAAAACACGCATAACATCAACAGAACGTGCTAATTTACATACACAAAGTTTTTGTTTACCAACTTCTTCTGAAGTTACTCCAAGTTGGGCTGCATTCCTAAAAGAGACTAATCAATCGACTTAAAGTTTTACGACCTTCTGGACACAAAATAGGTCTTACAGCCCTGGAGCCCATATGGGGCTTCCTGAAAAAAAACATTTGTAGATTACTAAAAGTACGTTAGGTTTATACAGTCCCAAATTATCATTCACACTGCCCCACCAACCAAATCAAAGCACTAAAGGAACCCCAAAACACTGGCTCCCAACATGGACATTGCCCACGGGCTACATCCTTTCGTGATTCACCAACAGACTCCAGGTAGAGAAGAATGCTGCATCCTTCATGCCAGCAACCTGACAACACTAGCCAAACGTGAAAATATGACAGTAACAAATGTTTACTAAATACAACTGCACCTCAACCCAGCAACAACTGAACGTCAGTACATGTAATACAACTTAGCGTGATGCATTTTTACAATCTACTGACAGTAACATATACTTAGGTAACAGGTGTTGGAAAGCCAGTGATTCACCAACCGCATCTTCTAAAAATTTCGTCGGAAGCATGCAATGACGTGGTTTGAGTTTCTTCTACAGTGCTTCGATACTGCTGCTGATGTTTGATTATTTGTCATGTTAAAACTCACACAAATTATACCTAAACATTCTCTTTTGGAACAAGTGGAGAAAGAAATTGATCAAAGAGGCAGTGGCTGTCCAGGTTCACCTGATAATGAGTGTCAAACTGGGTGCGTGGGTGTGACACTATATAATTCATTACAAACACAGACAAGATAACTGCACAGAGGACATATCAAAATCCCACAGTACGCAGCAAAACAAACAATAAAAATGTATTAACTAACAAGTTAACGTCAGTGAAGGGGACTGACGTATATCCACACATGCCGATCCTACGTCCACACGCCACACAATATATTGCAAACGTGTCTAAATTTCACAAATGGTGCATCTCTTGTGTGAAGTTTACGTCTGTGCATCTTAATGTTTACATGCGAGTGGGCATGGCCCGCGCACTGGCCAGTTCATCCAATTTTGAGCTTCTGGGGGAGCAAAGTTCACAAAAATTTGTGATTCCCTGCCTTGGAAGCCGACGAACTGCCGAGCAAAATGTGACACCACTGGCTTTATCCTCGGTGGAGGAATCTGTATCCATACAATCACAGACGCAAAAAAACACACAAAAAACAGCGAACGATATATCCACACCTTCCCTATCGGCATGTGTGGATAACAAAAAAATAGAGATACACATACCGTGCTTTTTCAGATTTCTTCTTTTCTCCACCCATTATGCAACCAGGTACAATGTTCAAAAACGGCTGCAAATCACACAAAAATGTGCTAGAAGTGCTAACTTGCGCACAGTATTCAATTAGATGTGCAAACAACAGAGAAATATATATATATATATATCCCCTGAATAGCTACATTCAAATACATCACACAATGCTGTATGACTATTCAATTTGGAAAAGTTCTTACCCGAACAAGATTCTTAAATGTTTCATATGTCTGCAATGCCAACTACAAAAAGCAACAGCAAGACATGTATATGAAATATGTCTACTTTTCAAGTATAATAACCTGAAAACTATCACATACTTAGTGTCAGGTTTAACCACTGTTAACACTGTTAATGTCAACATCAATTCACACACCATCTGCAAAATGTCTCCATGCAATGCAAATGAAGGCAGGCAGACAAAGTAGTTTTACTTTTCAAGGCATTATTGAAACAGTCACTATAATTAACTGCTTACAGTTCATTAGTCCAGACTTCCAGGCCACCAGGTCAGCCATAGCATAGGCTGGATGACCAAATCTGCAGAGATGGCAGTGCTGGTTAGTTGCTGATGGGAAACAGTTTGAAGATGATGGCATCACAAAGACTTCTATGCAACGGTTCTGTAAAAAGTGGCACCTTGCGTTGCAAAGGTCGGCAGACAGTTGCACTAAGCTTAGACATGGATCACTCTAACACACCCAGCTAGTGCAGGTGAAAATGCAGCCAATGTGATCAATGTGCAACATTCAAGACTGAGTTAAGGTTTTTAAGTACCACCCGACACAAAATAGGTCATTTCAGAGACGTTCTTCCCAGCCAATCTCTTGGCTAAGTACTGAAAAACTAGATCTAACACAAAAAGCTAACATATATCAGTAACAAAATAAGCAACAACACAAAATAAACTCAAAAACTAAAGTCATGTTTCGTTGCCTCTTACAACCTCATATACTAACTCATTTTTAACTGATCAGAGTAACTTGCGCTCAAAAAGTGCACAGACAATAATAAATAAACTGTTCATGACCAAAAATTCAAGCAATTGTCATTACAACTCTGGACGTCTGTTCAACCAGTAGTGTGGCCTTTGCTAACTATGGTGGTTATATGTAGGAACATTTTGAAGTGACATGAAACGTTGAGCAGTTTCTTGAGACAGCTGAGTTTATTGCATGTCAGATTATGAAATTCTAAGACAGTATCCATATCACTGAAATTAGGCTCCCACACCAAACACTGTCAGGTAATCTGAAAATAAACATCCTAAAACAGCACTCAAGACTAGTAAATCCACTAGACGAAAATTAGCCCGTACGGGACTGACGGTCGACTCTTCGCAGCTGACGTTTCTGCCAAGTTCAAAGTCATGTGACAAAGAAACTAGGATAACATAATTATCAAAAATCCAGCCCGATCAAATTTAGATATTGTGCCCTAGTTTAGGAATCTGTGGTCAGTTGCCAGCTCCCATTGTAAATGGCGGAGAAGACAGCTTTTGAAAATGGCCGGATTTCCAACTTCAAAGAGCTCGTAACCTTGACCTTGGATCGGGTCATACTGCATACCATCGTGCATCACTCATCGACCTCCACCCACACGCCAAATTTCATTGAAATCAAAGAAACGTTTTGTGGATGGACGGACGTACGCATGTACGGATGGACGGACATTTGAGACCGGCTTTATTGGGTCAACCCTGTCGAAGAGTCGACCTAAAAACATATTACTACAAATCACTCAGTTGCTGCTCACAACAATGACGGTTTCACATCAATGGCAAACATCCACCTCTCTGGTAGGCAGGACTGCAATACAATATGGACCATGTGCACGCTGTACTTTTGGTGTCAGCGAATGAAGGCGTTCCACAATTGGAATAGCATATGACAGCGTTTTTCCTGTTAAAAAAATACAAATCTTCAGTTCTGGTTATACGTACGAACCACAGCTCTTTCATGCTAAAACAAATTTCATTTCTTACATGTGTCTGGGTCTGAAATAAAACTTGAGTCTTTCAGATAAATTAAGCATGTTAGAAAATATTCATGAGCTGACTCTTTTCATCCAATAACGTACCATTAATGCGACTATACATCATGTCTGACGTGCACTTCAATTGACTTGAAATGAATACAAATAAATGATTGATGGGCAGCTCCACCCATTGTCATCATACATTAATCGCTGAATGGCTGAAGTGTCAGCTCATAAATATTTTAGAAAACGTTTAATTCGCCTGAAATACTCCGCTTTACTTTAGACCGGCTTACATATATGAAATAAAATTCTTTCATGTTGGAAGAACTTTGTGTGAAAGAATTTTTTACCATGTGATGCTACGCTAGTGTGGTATATGCTGTCATCGTGTGTCCGTAAGTCTGTACGTCACAGGTCATTGCAAAGATTAATGACAGTTGGTGACATTAATGGCAGTCATTAATACTCGGTAAAATCGCGACTCGATGCATCATGCAGTGCCATAAAGGCATTGCATAACCAGTAGAGATCGTACCGGAACCGTTTCTGGTACTGTTCCAGCCCAGAACATCATCGGTTCGGTCTGGTCGCGGAACATTTTTTGTTCTGGAGGCGGAACATGCTAAGCATTTTCTCTGTTCTTAGTGAGACCGCCCGACATGCAAAGTAACACTAATTGCCTGGTTCCCCCGACTTACTATCTTCACTCACGCTAGCATATGTGCGCCAGTGAAGCCGCTGTGTGAAGCTAAATAGCTTCTTTATCGCCGCCCTTTGGTGGTCTCCTTCTGTGAGTAAACAACAGACGTCGCCGCCGACCATACACGGCTGCAGTCATTACCAGGGCAGTATAGTTTTCCCATGCTTGACGTATAGGACCAGTTAAACGGCGTGCTGATAGCGACGATCCTTAGCTGAGGGGCTAGACACTGGGAGGCGTGAGGGAACACGCTGTCATATGCGCTCGTCCGATTAAATACGCGTGTATGTCGGAGGGCGAATGCTGCGCAGATCTGCGTGTGTGGCTCAGTTCGGTTCGGCTGGAACAAATTTGTGCAGTTACTGATTCGGTCTCAGAACAGCAACGGTCGGTTCGTTCGATCTCTAATAACCGGCAGCATGCCTGAACACTTACTGCTGATTAAACAGGGAAGGGAAAGGAGAAAGAAGGGAAGGGGAAAGAAAGTAATGGGAAAGGATAGGGAAGGGAAGATAAAGGAGAGGGAAGGGAACGGAAGAGGGAAGACAAGAGAAGGACAACAGGAAGAAAATGAAGGGTAAGGGCAGGGGATAGGAGGATGGGAAAGGGCAGGGAATGGAAGGACAGGGAAAGTGAACTGTGAAGGGATGGGAAGGTAAAAGGATAAGGCAAACATCTGGCAAACAGATTCCTTGACCTTCAGCAACTTTAAACTGATGTAAACATTAAACGAACTTAGCCATCGCAACAAATCGCACGTCCGTGGTGGAGTTCAACTGCTACACAAAAGTACGATAAATAGCATTTGACAAATTTTGCAACATGACCTAAATGATCAATCAAGTTATGAGAAATGGTGCTATTCAATGGGACATATATCACCTCCTATGAATGTCTGTAGCAACCTTGTCTCTATCTTGCACTATTTTCTAGTTATTAACACTTTTTACCTGCATGACTGCATGTGACCTTGAGCTGTCCTGAAGGTCGTTATGACAGTAAAAATTATATGATATGTACTATTTGGGGGTATGGGATTTTAAAATACTGCAAACAGCTAAAGTGATTTTAGTGAGATTATCAAAAAATTACACAATGCAGGACTGATGGTCGACTCCTACTTACTGCCAACTTCAAAGTCACGTGACACAAAAACTGGAACAAAAATACAAAATCCGGCCCAGATAAGCTTTAGGTACTGTGCCCTAATTTAAGAATCCGTGGTCATTTGCCAGCCCTCACTATAAATGGGGAAGGAGATAGAATTTGAAAATGGTTGAATTTCCGACTTTCATGAGCTCGTGACCTTGACCTTGCATCGGGTCATACTGCATACCGGCATACATCACTCATCGACCTCGACCTACATGCCAAATTTCACTGAAATCGAAAAACTTTTTGTGGACGGACAGATGGACAGATATACGGACGGACATTTGAGACCGGCTTTATTAGGTCGACTCGGTAATAATAATAAGCAGAGAACAAAATCATCGCCAAATTTACCTGAACCAGTCTGTGACTGAATCAAAACATCCTGACCTCCAAGTACAACTGGTATTGACAGTTTCTGAACTGAAGTCATAACGTTGTATCCCATCTTCTCAAGGTTAGAAACCT
>Ga0209780_1003199_pt1 | contig 12085 bp, 6 predicted proteins | sample WorMetexBAHAMAS2_FD_187384 | JGI IMG/M metagenome (GOLD analysis project Ga0209780, IMG submission 187384) | Marine gutless worms symbiont microbial communities from Max Planck institute for Marine Microbiology, Germany - Inanidrilus exumae... | ecosystem: Host-associated > Annelida > Digestive... | reverse complement strand
GGTTTTGCCCCGAGTAGGATTTGAACCCACGACCTGTTGATCGCAAGTCCAACGCTCTACCCGTTGCGCCACCGCGCCACCTGTCATGAGTATACTCATCTCTAAAGCGCTCAGAAATTCAGATTGGCACGTGTTAACGAGGGGTCACACAGTTTTACCTGCCATCCACACGCTTATCCACGAATGGAATGAACCATGCTGCCTTTGATCTCCAGCCGCAGCACATCACCGCACTTTGGCCGATACTCATTTCCCGTCCCACAGAGGACGGGAAATGAGTACCGGCCAAAGTGCGGTTATATACGGACGTGGTATGCCCATTGCCCGCCCAAAAACGGTTACCCATCCGAGTAACAATCGACCGATAGTGCGGCTGCCGGGGATCGAACTCATGACCTCAGAGTCGCACGTTCGACGTCGTAACAACTAGACTCTACCGAGCCACCTGAGACTGTTGATTGTATTTAAATTAATCCTGTAACTTGTCACTTGTTTTCGGCTAATATCCATGGCAGTTTGCGAAGCGTCTAATTCGTTCCCGACGGCTATTCTGGTTTTATGAGCCGACCGTGATAGTGGTTCGTCTCATCCTATGGACTGTATGTCTGCCTGTGTCTTTGTCGTTCGAGTATATTGGCAACACACTTAGGCCAAAAATATTGATGTTTCCGGAAACCAGACCGACCCTAGTTTTTTACCACCGACCATAATTTTTCCCTTTTTTGTTGAACCTTGCCTTTCTGACGAGGGGGAGACCACCCACGTGCAATACTTATCTTCTGTTGTGACCTTGACCCATAATCTTGAAACTTGAACTTAACCTGTTCTGAAGATGTAGGCCTAGGAACACACCAAAAATGTAGCTTTATGCTCAAGATTTTGAAATATTATCGTCTGGACAGGACAGATAGACATACAGATGCTACTACGATGAACCTGTAGTGTTTAAAAGCAAAATATCAGTAGGCAAGATGACCGGGAAAAACCGAGCTACCTACCGTATACATTTTTGCTATGTTTCCCAAAACGTCAATAATTTTTCTCGGCTTTAAAGAGATCGAGTTTGTTTTTGATGTGAGGGTTGCCACACGGGGAACATCTACACGGAGATCCATTCGTGAAACAGGAGATCACACCAGAGTGGGATGTTATGTCTGTTCGTGGATTTACTATCTGTGTATATTGATGTGTACTACGAACTTTCAGTTCTCGCTACGCCAAGGTCCGATATCCCAGCAGTTGCTGAACTCTTGAGTGACTAGAAGGGCGTTCAGTAGAGCACATACCTTCCCCACCGACTTTGACCTTTGACCTTGACCTTCCAAAATTTAATTACCTCGTCCCCTGTGGCCAAGGGTATGGCTGACGAAGTTTGGTGACAATCGGACTTGAATTGGCGGCAGGAAGTTGTTCACAAACATATATACCTATATATACCTATTATCTACCGACATAATGACGGCGGCGAAAACATAACCTCCCATCACTTTCGGTGGGGGTAATGATCCTAGGCAAGTCGATGACGACTCCGAATACGCTTACAGCATACGGTGCTATAAAATGTTTTTCAGTATTAAATTGACATCGCGATAAGTTTAGTACTAATCCGTTTATTCGTACAAACCATAATGGCCATTGTGAATTTGTCGATAACGAGGCGAAAAAGTAGAAAGTTGAACGCAAAAAAACAGCCGACGTTTGGCTCATTTATCACGCTGGTCAGTGGCCGCGTCCAGCGGAACGCGTAATGTAACGGTCTGGAGTTCGTCCGTCCGTCTGTCTGTCTGTCTGTCCCGTTGGCATACTCACCGTTACTCCCCAGGGGCAGCATGCGACGCGGCCAGCGTACATTTCGGCCCAATACCGATAATTTACTCGTTTTCGGATCGCATCCTCAGCCTTTGCGAAATGGTTTACAAGCAGTGTGCCTTTATTCGAGATCCCGGAACACAATTGTAATCTAGGGCGAGAATGCGCGGTGTGCCCATTTCGTCGGGCGACTCGGCGTGTTGTGTCGAGAAACACCGAGTTCGGTTGTCCCTCTGGCGGGCACGTCATTAAGCTAATGTAGATTGTGTCGGCAGACGACCTCATGTTGCCGTAGCCGCCCAGGCCTCGTTTATTTAGCCTGATGGCTGTCTCGGGTACCCTTCTCCGATAACCTTCATTTCCTCTCCATCACCAGACTCAACATTTCGTGGGCTTCGCCCAGACCTGCTTTTTCATTTATTAACTATTACGCTTTACAGAACTGTCAGTAAACTACTGTATTATGATGTTTGCTTTTTGTGTTATTGCATGTAGATCGTGTATTATATACTATTTAACCACACTTGTCGATAGGCAAGGTGTGGATATCGTTTACTGTTTTTTTGTGGGCGTGTGTGTTTTTGTTTGTACGGTTACGGATTTCTCCGGCGAGAATAAATCTAGCGGCGTCAAATTTGGCACGGTGGTTTATCGGCATCCTGGGCAGGGAATCTCCCATTTTAGGGAACTTTTCTCCCCCAGAAGCCCAAAATCGGACGAATCGGCCAGCCACCGTGATGTAAATTTTTATGTGAGAAGGCACACCACAATCGTCACGCTAGAGATGCGCCGTTCGTGGAATATGGCGCTGCGTGTGGACTTGGGTCGGCATGTGTGGATATACGGCCGTCCCCGAAGATGGACGTACTTGTTTTATTTTTAGTCGCGTATACATGTATATGATTGCATTTTACGGTTGTAACTGCATGTTTTAATCTCGCCTCATGGCTGCAACACACCAATAAACGTGCGTACTCTTGTGCAAATGTAACCGCCCACTTTAGTGGTAGTATAGAGCACTCGGTCTCTAGTGTTGTACGTCTGTGTGTCTGTGAGACCGAACAGTAGCTATAGAACGAAATGACCTACATATTCGTCACGGTATAGGTCATCTTGACTCTATCTAGGTCAAGATCATGGGTCAGTGTTATAGGTCATGGATCAAGGACACAGGAGGAAAATATTGTTTGTGTTCGGTTCGGTGCGACATCGAGTAAGGGCTTTTGTAGTTTTTTGACGAATAGTCAACAATTTAGCGGTAGCTTATCAATCGTAAATTATTACAAATTACTGCCAATACTGTAAGAACTACAACGGAAATGTTGAAGAATTCTGCAGCTGGCTAATAAAGAGCGCAGATCAAAATCGAAACTGTTAAATAAGCACGTCGTGACGTCGCTGGTATAGAATCGAAGAAAAATCCAGCTTCTACGGACAAAAGCGATAAGAAACTATCGCTCAGTATACTCTTCAGCGGACCAGATGTCGCCAGAGTGTCAGATATTTCCTCCTTTGACATTCTCCCCTCAAACAATTACCCCTGGATTCCTCCTGACAGTAGACATTTCTGCGACGCACGGCATCTGTTACTGTATATTGCGAAACGGGAGGAGGAATGTCCAATGGGAGAAATGTCTGTCCCAGACGTCGAAGATTCCTCGGTATTTTCTGTGATAAGAAGCTCGGCTGTCGACGATGGACCGCGCTGTGCTGCCACGTGTCTTTGGGGATAATTGGTCATCAGCATCACGTGACTCTTCTTAAAGTTTCGAGCCAGTACAGTCTTTGGAATGGACGTAGCTAGGCACAACAAATTTGGTACACAGTATAACATAGGCGCAACAACCGTAGGGACCGGGGGTGACTGGTCCCCCTCAACTTTTACGTCCGGGGGACCGACAATGTATTGGTCCCCCAACTTCTTGGCCGTAGTTTTCAAAAAGCAAGAAATTTCACAGCAAGTATTGCTACTTCAGTGAGACTCAATCAGTCGTTCCACATCAATTACTCCACACTCGGATATACACGTCCTGGGGAGCCCGCTAATGAGCGTAGTAGTCACCAGAATGCAGGATTTAGCATCTGAGTTTTCAAACATTTTTCGGAGGTGATATCACCGGACCCCCACAGCGGGAGGGGCGACCCCTTCCCGCACCCACCTTCAGCCAGGCCTCTGGCAGGGCGCGGAGTGCAAGCGTCCCGGTTTTGAGACTCAAACCTTGGTCCCGTCAACTTTTCAGCCGTGGTTGCGCCCCTGCAGTATAATGATCATTCTGTGTATCAACGTTGATGTGCCTATCTATACCAATTCGAAAGACAGTATGGGGTCCCAAATTTAAAAGAGGTCACGTAACGCTGACCACGCCCCTTTGAAGTAAACTATCATGAGTTGGCTACACTGTAGTTGTCATGGTTAATTTGTTTACCAAATTTTAAGTTCTTTAAAACATCGGAAGGAACCCAAAATTGCCCAAATTGATCGCTAAGGTCAATCAAGGTCATCGGCAATATCACTGTTTTATAGATTACTGGTTTACTTATATGTCTGAGTAACGTATTCACTCTATTAACATTGGCGAAAATGTCACCAAACACTGGCCTGATCACTTTCCGTCTTTATCTCAAGACCCACTACTGCCAGCAGGCCTTCCGACCCACTTAGCGTCTTTTTTTGCGCCTCCGATTTGGTTTCTGCCGACCATCGTGCTCGTTTATAAATTATTCACTTACTTACTTACGTTTAGCATTCTAGGCACTGCAATTTGTTCGATTTATATGTATCGCTGCTTCGGCATAATAATAAATATACAGTATGCGAAGCGCGGTAAAAAAAACAAAACCTAGAGACGGGATGGGACTGCGCGCCGTCGTTAATTCTACCGCCGTTGATCGTGGTCGATGGTGCGCGTTCAATCTAGTCTACTACGTGTTTTTGCGGACCGCTAGCTCTGCGTCCGACGGCATTACGCCGAGCTTCGGTCGTCTCGAGATTACACGCTTCATTTCGAATAGATCGAGCGCACTTTGCGTGGATAACACGACGCAAAATTGGGTACCACTGACAACCGGCAGACAGTGATTTGTCGAGCTACTGAACCGCTTTATGGTGGAATTAACTTCCTGTTCCATTATGTCAACCTTGTTGTACGGTGCGAGTACTATAAGCATAACGCATGCTTACGCAAAAATTTGCTTATTTATTCATTCGTTGTCACGCCATAAATGGCAGCAATACCATCTGAACAAGGCCCAGAGACTAGAGGCCCGATTTACAAAACAAAATCTCAGGACAAACTTAAGCAAAAACTTAGGATAAAGTGTGAATTAGGAAAATCCTCAGAAAAACATGAGAATAAACTTACGCAAAACTTAAGATCAACTTAATAAGAAAAAAATGCAATTTCTTTAAAATAACTTAACATTTCTTTACAGAATAGTATGCATTATAGGAAAAACTTCGTAAGTCTTAAGATTGCTTTAGTAAAATTTATGAAAATCTTAACGTTATAATGTAGGGTAAACTTAAGATAAATTAAGGAAAACTAATGCTAAACTTCGGATTATTCCGAAGATTTTTCAGAGATTTTTTTGTAAATTGAGCCCCAGAGAGACTTACTATAGAACACAGTAAAACTGCTATTACAAACCAAAAATGCCACATTTTGTATAAGTACACTAGAAAAACCCTCACCCGAGGTCGCACCGACCACTTTGCAACATTTTCTCCTAGGTCTTTAATTTTGACCTATGACCTCGACCTATAAACTTGATATAGGTCAGAGTTAATTTCGTTCGAAAGTTACACTCCGGACGCACTTACAGACACATAGACAGAGAGTTCAGCCATCGCAGAAAGACCGCTGTCTTCACTCTTGCATCATTCTTCAATTATATGTCACTTACCAATCTACATCACCAATGAAACAACCTTAGATATAACAATGAACTATTTGTGGCCTATTATAACGGAAATCTATACACATTGCATTACTTGCGTGCAGTGTTCCGTTCCTACAGAAAGAAGTAGGCCTATGGACACGCTCGGTGCCTCTGGTACCGAGTCTCGACGCCTAAAGCCCCGTCCACACCTGCAACAATGTTGAAGCAACAGGCAACAATGTCGAAGCAACGTTTTCGACTTCGTCGAAAGAATCTTCCTCTTGTAGCATTCGACAATGTTGCTTCGACATTGTTGCTGGTGTGGACGGGGCTTCAGGCGTCGAGAGCGAGATGCTGAAGGGGAATGGGGACGGGTCCCCAGCCGACTGTGGGTGGATTCGGGTCTGGGAGCGTCGTATAAACTCCTCCAGCATGGGTCCGGGACAGATCCCCGGCCGACATGGAATTTTGTGAAATCTGAATGCCAAAGAAGCCGTCGGGTGGCACGCATTTCACGAGATTTTCTGCCCACGATGCCGTGGAAGTACGAGCAAGGCACTGTCTGCCCCCCCCCCTACGGAGAAAAAAATTTGGGCATGCCGGGCCCACGCGTGCCCACCACAAATGGGACCACCCTGTTTGCGTGTCCGGTAATTCCCGAGGCGTGTTTTGCGTGTGTTCGGCTATAGAAATCGCGCCTGGCGCAGATCCGGATGACTCAACAGTTGACGTCCTCCGCTTACCTGGAACGGAAGCGGAAGAACAAGCAGCGGCAGGCGGCGCTGGAAGCCGGAATTCAGTGGGTTCCTGGATCTCCGGATTCCACCGTGCAGGAGGACATATTCCAGATGCAGCATCAACATCTCTTGTCCTGCCTCGAGAGAACAACGGTCAGTGCAATTCTTCCGTCAGCATTACATACTGTTACTGGGCCGTTGTTGATACGATACGATACGATACGGTAGATTAACGTGCGCTCAAAAGCTGACGAGATTGCCAGCTTAATCTAGCGCACGGCCCATAAACGAAAAATAAGGAAAAATAAAATAAAAAAACCGAGTAGCTCAGAAGAAACAATCCAGGCAAAAGTCCGTGGAGGCAGTCCGGGAGAAAGGAGTGAAACTACGGGGAGGGGGGTGGATTTGTGAAAGATGTAGGTTTTAAGCCAGGAGTGAAAGAGAAAAGGGAGTTATGGGTGAGCAGAGTGGTGAATCAGAAGAGGAAGAAGTGGTGGATGAAGGAATAGGTGAGTAGGAAATGGAAGAACTGGTGCCAGAATGAGGTTTACGAAGAGACAAAGGGAGCTAATAGATCAAATGTAGATTCAGGCTATAAAATGGTGGCTAACTTCTCGGCACAATGTTGCTCATTGGTATACCGTTACTATTAAGTAGCGTTCTCACTGACGCCATCGAACATCGTCGACTACTAGAGGCGTAGGCGGGTTTTTCTAGCTAGGGGTCCAGTATACAGGGTCTGGACCCCTGGGGATGGAAGTCCCCCAGTGGGGTCCAGGGGCAAGGCCTTGGTAGGGGGTTTAAAGGACGAAGTTCCCCGAAAGCTGAAGCACATGTAGCAATTTTGCAGGAAAACTGGGCCAGACTGGCTTTTAATAACATTTCTTAAAATGCATTTTCACCACTACTTCAGCATGAAACCCAATTCGGCAGAGAGATTACCTGAAAGCATTTCTCATCGAATTTATGATAATCTCACAGGTCACTCGTGTGGTGGCTGGGGGGTCCTGACCCATGGACCCCTCTGGTCAGCTACGCCCATACGACGACACGTTCGCCGGAGTATGTGAGAACGCTACTTTAAGGTGATATCGCGGCGCGGCCAAGGTCGCCTCCATCTCAGCAGTGTCCATCAGACTCTGTCAACAATGCTTCCTATAAATAGCTATATGGATATTATTCTGCGCGCGACAGAGTAGTCGGAAGCATTACTAGACCCATGTGCCGCAAAGAATAACGGGACACGCATGAAGGTATAAAATGGCGTGCTACAGTGTTACCCATAACTCCTTGCGGCACTTTCATCCAGCACAAGCGACATCTACAGTATGCTCTTGCCTTTCAGAAAGTACAAGTTATACAACTGTACCGAGATCGCTTAAGCCCCGTCTACACCAGCAACATTGTCGAAGCAACATTGTCGAATACTACAAGTCGAACGATTCTTTCGACAAAGTGGAATGTTGCTTCGACATTGTTGACGTTTTTGGCAACAGTCTTGCCATTTTTGACAACAATATCGAACTAAGTTTCGTCTTTTCGACAAAGTCGAAACAAATTGAACATGTTCAATTTGTTTCGACTTTGTCGAAAAGACGAAATGTTACGATAAACTCGTTCGACATTGTTGCCGATTTTGGCAACAAAGTTGAATGTTGCTTCGACAAAGTCGAACGTTGCTTCGACATTGTTGCTGGTGTGGACGGGGCTTTAAAAGCTACGTTTAACACATTTTCGGTTAACATTAAATCTAATGGTAAGTTCCAGGTGAACACGCTTTTGTATGCATTGGTCCTCTGTGTTGTACCATTAAACTATTATGCAAATATTGTCCGATTCTGCTTCGATTTTCACAATGTCACAACGTTAGCCCATATCACGAACACGCTTCGTGTATATGCATGGCGCGTTTAAATGATTTTTTTTCAACATTTTTATTTATGCTAATTATGCCACGTTTGTACTTTTTTTGGTCTTTACTTCAACGTTTTTACGTCTGCGCACTCTATAGTGGAACGACAAAAAAAATCAGTACTGTTTTTATCAAAGTAATAATTATCCCCTCAAAAGCGAGGGAATATGTTTTTACCGGCGTTGGTTTGTCTGTATGTGTGTATGTTTGTCTGTGACCACGATAACTAAATAGATTGCGGACGGATTTGTACCAAATTTTATGGGAAGGTTCCTAGAGGGAAAGGGAAGACCAAGTTCGTGTTTCGTTACGATCGGTGGAGGGATGTGGAAGTAACGGTCAAAAAAACTTCGTAAACCGGCGATTGTTTACATTTTATGAATGCATCACAAACATGGTGACGATTAATCGTACCCACAATGTAAGCAGCACCATTGGGTAAACTTTCGTGGGGAGTTGTACTCCCTCAAAGTACTTTCCGTCTAGTTGTGCTGTTTATCTCTCGTTTGTCACGCGTGTCTGGGAGATACGCCGACGTTTTTATCATGGCACGTTCGTCAGTCGTCGGGCGTGCACTTCACGCATCGCCACCGAATATTGCCGTTGAGCGAGTGTCCAGATAGCTTGATGGATGTCAAATGGACGTTGGCACGGTGTAATTAAGCGACCAACGGCAATGTCGCAATACATCGAATTATCTCGCGCAACGTTAATTAATTCGGTCAGTGTTGTCCACTCTGGTGGTCGGTCCTTGCCGAAACCGGCACACACTTCTCGTAGGCCTAGTATTGGCCGAAATCAATGGTTCCAAACATGTTTTAACTCATACAGTTTTTTTTCGCCATACTGTAAAAAAAATTTAAATTGGCTGCCCTAAACGTTGGCGACTTCGCGTGCAAAATTATTTCGGCGCCTTTTACTTTGGCGAATCCAAACCACACGATTTCAAGGCAACATACTATACCAATTAAAGTTGGTATAGCATTGATATTCGCGCCCTTTAATTTCGAGGTTTTGTTAGCTCGCGAAATAAAGGACACGAACATTGAATATATACACTACAGTATGTGTCCGAATGTCATTCTTCCTTTCGTTTCCAAGAAAAAAAGATGTATTCTAAACTAGAAGAAGCCAGCACACACAAGAGTTCAAAGATCCACGCCGGCGATGTTTCTGTGACTCGTGACCTTGACCTATGACCTTTTGACCCCAAATAAATGTGTTTTCAGGACTCATAAAACATTTGTTTGGTGATCCTAGCTGCGTCGGTTTTTAAGATATCGTGTGGAAAAACAGACAGATAAACGCATGTAAAAACCATACCCCGCGACTGCTATCGTTACGGGTAATAATATGCAATGATGAAACATGGTACTATTCATGATTAACGTGTACCACATATTCATCTTTTTATGTGCTATACGAGTTTTGGCATCAGTACATCGCTCACATTTCGGACCGGCTAGACAATGAATGATTGGAATTGCTTTAGCTAAATCCGCTAAAAGATCAATATTCCAACGGTTAGAAACTGCCGTTCTGTGGTCCCATTTTCCCCGAAATCCTAAAAATTCCTTTTAGGCGAATTACACTGATTGGGATCCCTGACCTAAATCATACAGATGCGAAAGCAGATGTTTATGTCGTTAGTTTCTGTAGATAGGGAGAATTGGCGTCACAGTAGTCTATGGTCACGAAACGATCTCCATGTTGTTGGGCATGACATCGTATAGTACTGTGCGAAGTTAACCGGTGATTATTTGTCACATTATTACTGGCCCGCCTACACATAATATAGGGGGCGGGACAGACTAGTGATACTCTCTGTCGTCTGTCGTCGTCTGTAACACGCCTGGAGCTATAATTAGACTGGAGGCGGCATCACTCGCGCAGGACAGGCGATGACGTCGTGCCGCCTCCAGTGTAATTATAGCTCCATGGCGGGTCAGTAAAGTTTCGTCCCGTTAGGGCGACACCTTGTTTAAATAAAATTGAATTGGTAGGTTTAAGAAAAGCTTAGTAGCTAGTGCTGTCGGCGATCTTATTGTAAGTGCTGCAAAATGTTTATATTTCCTTGCCCTACATCAGGTTGGCCACAAGTTAGAACAGCAGCTGGCATAGACAGGAATGAAGAAATTACGTCACTGTCATGTTGTCAATCTATGTATTCCAGTGAAACATATCAGCGCAACTGTTACGCACACAATCACCGCCGATTTCTCGCTTTTGTGCATCGTGTCAGAACACCTCCAGAAAATTACTTGCAACTCGCAACCATGAACGGCAGACTCGACAGTGTAGACGCCGCTTTTATGTAGTGGGAGTAGTATCCGCACGGAATGACGGGATACGCCGTTGTTTGATGCGGTAGTAAACTGGATATATGGACGTAGGTTAGCTAGGCTTAGTATCCCATAAATAGGAGTCCTGGATGTTGATGAAAGAAGGCAACGACCGGAGATAACCAATCGCTTTCTCTGTTGACGCCTGATGATAAAGACAAAGTCGTCAAGCGCCGACTGCCAAGGTTATGCCTAATAGACAAAAGTACGCTGTCTCAAAAATGCGCCACCTCTGGCTTGCTATAACTTCGAAACCCATGAACCGATTTTGATAACTTTTGGTACGATATGCTGTTAAATACTATTTCTCACCTAACGTTTCTCTGTGTCTACACTGCCTTAAAACAACCAGTGTAATTTACACAAGTGATATAACGCTTTTTCTTCAGCGGACTGTGGGTAAAAGAAAAAGGTTTCCCATACTCGTTACCGTAGAAGCCGAAAAAGGTTGGTTAAATACACCTCAAATTCTGATGTTTTGTTAAAAGGTTTATGTTCGTATATCAGTTTAGGTTGGATTTTGCCTGGGCCCGCAATGCCCAGAATGCTTCGGATTTAGGCCTAGGCTTTTCTGTTTCTATTACAAACGTAGCTACATTTTCCTAACTGTGACGTAAATTTTTATTTTTGAATAATACAGTGCTGATTACGCGAGGCCGAACAAATTTGGCAAAAGTATTAAGCGACTATTTTAGAACTGTAGCATAGTCAGTCTATCGGAGATGCATTTACGTTATCATTATAAAGCCTCAATCAAACGCTAATCTGCATGTAATACGCCGAATAATCAGATTGCTGTTCCAGGATCAATCAACGTGTCACTGACGCATGCGGAAATCTGATTTTCTTTATTTTACGACACTAGTGTGAATACGAAACGTGATTCACGCAAGGAGGGTACGAACTCGTATACGTACCTCATCATACGTGAGTGAGCAGTGGTTACTTAGCGTCTGACTCAGTACAAAATAGCAGTGGCGTAAATCTGGCTGGAATTCTGGGGGACGCAGGGTGGATCCAGAAGGCTTGGTGGGGCGAGGGGTGGAGTGTGGGGAGAGATACCCTTCCCACCGTAGGAGAGGTTTGGGGGGGTATGCCCCTCCCCATAAAAAATTAAAATGGCGTGTTTCGGTGCATTTTGAGCGGTATTTTTTGTCCGTGTACTTGCCAGAAAAACGTTGAATTTTTCGCCTGAAGTGGTGATTTGGCGGACGTTGAAGATGTACTTTTGGGAAATAGTGAATACTGTTAGAATAATGGGTTTTATAAACTTTTTTACTGCATTACTGCATTGTAATGCAAGCAATCTGGTGTTTGAAATTTTGAAACATGACAAGGTCTGGGGGAACAATTTGTATTAGCGTCCCTCACTCCAAATTCTCGGGGAGTCGTCCCCCGTCCCCCCC
>Ga0209780_1003198_pt1 | contig 12085 bp, 10 predicted proteins | sample WorMetexBAHAMAS2_FD_187384 | JGI IMG/M metagenome (GOLD analysis project Ga0209780, IMG submission 187384) | Marine gutless worms symbiont microbial communities from Max Planck institute for Marine Microbiology, Germany - Inanidrilus exumae... | ecosystem: Host-associated > Annelida > Digestive... | reverse complement strand
AAGGGGGAGGGGTGCATACACTACCTATTTTTTAGATGTACTTGTATCAGTCTTTACAGATAGCCCCTTATTAAGCATATGGTGTATCAATCAGGGAAGGATGAGATTCAGTGGATGATTTCCCAGCTTGGCATCAGTGCTTTTAGTTCTCTTCGGTGCTCTGGCGTTGCTCGTTGGGCAAAAGAACTATGATTCAGCTTGTAAAAACACCTATTCCAATTATTGCCAACGTTTCTGGCAACAGTCCCAATCTGCAGCAATTTCAGAAAAGGCCTGTTACATGAAAACTGAAGGTAGTACATATAACTAGAAGTTTTTTTTGCGCAACCGTCGATACGGATGCCTTTGCAACCTCGATAACCTACTGTGACCTATTGTAACAGGCCTTCATTTCTGAAGTTGTTGCAGATTAAGACTCTTGCGACATATCACCTCCATGACCTTCTGTGACCTTAATCTCCAAAATCTAATCAGGTCATCAGAAAGGGCTAATGAATATTCCGTGTCAATTTCATCAATTGCTCAGCCATTTGTGAGATACTGTGGTAACAAGATGTCTGGCTGGACAAACAGACGGACTAACGTAGTGGACGGACAGCACGAAAACATAATGCCTTCGCTGCAACTGCGGGGTGTTGAAGGCATAAAAACTGACAATAGTAAAATAAAAATATACATATATCAACACCACGTCGAGAAAAATTACAAACAATCTATGTAAAAACCTCACTTTAGCAGAACTGTAGTAATGTTCACAGCATTGTATACGAATTCTGTTGTGAAAAATATATTGTACTTACTAAGTGAACCGTGTATATAACTACTCATAATGAGCTACAAAAACTGGCAAAACTGAAATGCATGATACAGAGTTTATAGTTTACCTTAACAGACTGAGTAAATGTTAACAGCTTCCTGCGTTTACTTGGTGTAGTAACTGCCGGTGTTCTGGACTTGGCAAACTGTTCAGCACATTAATAGCCAGTATTAGCCGCTATCAAAAAAAAATCACAATTCAAGCAGAAAAATAACTAGTACAAGTAACAAACAAATCTAAAACAGTAATTAACAAAACAACTGCTTAACAATTTAATTCAAATATTATGAATGACAGGTGTGCCGTATTTTCAATATAACAACAACAATCAATCCATTATCCCAGGACACAATATGTCACACCTGACATGCACTCAAAGGGTGACAGGAAGCCAGCTTAATCAATCACATGGAATAATAACAGAAAAAATGACAACAGAACTAAATCAAACACCAATAAGCCAAGATCAGGTCCGGGTCCTTAAAGAAGATAACATGGCAAGCCAGCATCAAATTAATAAAGAAATCATATCATCTAATTCTTTTAGTCTGCTTACTGACTCTGCTTACTGAATAATAGTCTTATCTACACACTAGCAACCAGGCAAGGAAAAATGGCCCTTCCTCAAAAGTCCAGTAGTGAATGAATGCACAACTGAAATGATGACAGGTTAAGCATGCAGCATTAGAGTACTGACCTTCTTCATCAGGTGACGTTTATGAGCCGAGTCAGGCATCTGTGCAACATGTGCATAGAGGTCGGCAATTGCTTTCTCCGTGTCGAACTCTTCAGCAGCTTGCAGTGACGCTTGCCGGTCAGTGAAGCCGACACTGGTGACAATCACCTCATCATCGGACTCATCACATGCCTGCTTCATCGGCTGCAGCAACAAGTTCAACCACTCCTTACTACTAATTTCAAAACCACTAATTGTTCACAATATCTGCAGCCATGACAGCACAGTAGTGTGGAATGATACAGCATTACATAAAGTGACGACTGGGACTCACTCACTCACAATATTTCAGCACAAGCCCTAAACCAGCAGTCAGAATAATGCCTATATCTCAGACACATCCACCGTGAGTTGTTAGCTTTGCAGCCATAATCATTTGTTAAGATTACTTACAGCCATCATAATTTGCTCATTTTTCCGCCTCGGGATCAACGAAGTATGGACTGTACATGACGTATATTTTATGCCACCTGCTATTCTATCTACTATTAAACGAAATAATCACATACTTGAACAAGGCAATCGCAGATATCAGACATTCCCCACAGTGCGCAATCACACCCTCACTATATCTATATACTTCCTTAATCTAAGTCCCATTAACGCTAAATTAACTTCTCTTTCCTATGTCCATGCATCAATACATATTCGTTTCTCAGCCAATGTACACCATAACCGTAGTAACAATAGCAACAGAACGTACGTTTCCGTAATTCTTGCCATTAATTGTCAACTTTATTCGTTCTTCGATGGGGAAGAAAACCCCCCAAATTAATGCAATACACCACAGCAACTGACCGAGCTATCAGACGACAATAAAGGCTCTTCCCGCTCAGATGATGTCAGCGAAGTGGCATCAGCATTCGAGCATCGACACTGCAAGATGATGTCACGCATCAGTGACTCCGGGACGCTGAATAGCTCAGATGCATGACTGATCATGAAGGAGACAAGCCCCGTCAAACAGGCACAGGCTTTCTGCAGTTCACTTGTTGGCGTCTAAACACATCCATATGTCCACATGGTATACCAACTCGGCAACCACAACTTTTGCTTGCAGGACAATCTTTAGTTGGGTGATCAACAGAGTTCATAGACCGCAAAAGGATGACAGATATTAGGACTCGGTCTACTTGCAGTAATCATCTTCATTTTTTTAGTTTCCAAGATGACAACAAGACATTACAATGTAACCTTCACAGCCTGCTTATATAGAATGTCAAGAAGTCACTAGAAGTTTGTCTCTCCGGTGCTTAGAACAAATTTTAAGAAACAACATCTCAAATTCTGGTTAAATCCAAAAAACTTGATTAATTTTCAGGAAGACCCGAGTGAAAGAAATGTCAGGCAGTCATGAGATGGCCGCCGGGGTATAGCTGAAAGCTTGGTAAACTTGCAAAAAAGTAGTATATGAAACGGCATTTGAATACTGTATTCAAAGACGAGAAATTTTAAACGTTCAGAGCCAAGTCATGAGACTACTGGTGAAACGGTGGCCAAATTCATGTGATAAGCATGGAGGCTAAAGCTGTTGTTAAGTGTCACAGCGGAGAATATGCTGGTCATTATGATGTCTCTGGTAACTAAATGACTTTCTAGAATTTGATAATAAAATTGCATATAATCATAGTAAACATAGGACCAAAGTTGTCAAAGGTTAGTTAGTTGGAGCTTAACGTCCCCTTTCAGCACAAATATGGCTATATGAGACAAAAGGTAAGGAATGGAGGGCTATCCCTGCCCAGGGAAGGAAGGCCAGCGATATATTAACCTCAATCCTGGCCACCTCAAAAAACAGTTGCAGAACTGGTATCAATAAAAATGTCCAATAAGTACTCTAAGTGAATAAGTCAAATCATTAGTGGAAAGGTATATAGTGTCATGTGTTAGCTAATGCAGCTATAAGATATTACAGAATAAGCCATAAAGGCGTAAGTAACATAGTAAGAAATTTCAATAGAAAAAAGCAAACCTTTCGAGGCACAATAATGTGCGGCACAAACAAGATGGCGAGGTTGTCTGCAGTCATCCTGTTTTCTGGTTCGTTAATGACACACTGCAGTAGATTCAGCAGCCGTCTTAGCAATATGGAATGCTCAATTGGTAGCAACAAGACCAGCAGCTGCAGCGCTTGCAGTCGTTTAGCATCCGACAGCATCTCTGCATTCACAAACGACGATACATTACCGTATAACAACAGTAAGCTATGAAGTTACTGTTAACTATGCTTATCACACTGTAATGTACAAGATAATTATAAGAATGTCTGAAAGTTACAAATGTAGCTGTTCAACAGCTGTGTTTACAGTTTCATTTCACATGTGAATAAGAATTTTTTGACAGAAACATGCAAAATGTCACAACGGTTATTACTGTTTGTTATTCATAGTGCTGGTGGAGCAAAAGAAAAGGCACCTGGACTGTAAAAATCTGCTCCACACATCCAAAAGTTTGTTTTGGGGGAGACCTGGTCTACAATGGAGTAACTTCATAAAACTAAACTAGTTAATTGAGTAAAGATTTTACGTCCCTCTCGACACAACAAAAGCTACCAACATATGAATAACAAAAAAACACACAAAATGCTAAACCTATACAAACACAAAAATGAAATCTAAACCTAATCTAAACCTAAACCAACAACCAAATTTAAGAACTACTCAACTGTCGTACACAAAACAACAGAGAAGAGTTCTGATTATTTTCCCTACTAACCTCCAGATAATCATCAATGCTCAGATGCTGTCTGTTTAGGGAAGGGGCAAATAAGCTGGTTAAAACAAAAACTTGAAAGTCAACTTGGCAGCCTACATACAACTGCTGGAGAAACACTCAAAAGACTGGCATACAGATTACACATAAATATAATCCAGTGTCTCTAGGTCTTTTCACTATCATCTAAAAATTTCATGAAAATGCCTTTTTAAAACATACAGAAAGACGACCAAATATACAGAAATTGAGGTAACAACACGGCAGAAGTGTCCCAAAAAAGGAAGACACCAAACTCATAACAGTAACTCCATCAAATCTTAACCGATTTTCAAAAAAATTTTTCGCTGGTAGACTCATTAGTAAATTTGTAATAAAGTGGTTACTAAAGATCCTACCATACCTTAGATGTGTTGCTACACTACCTAGTAAAATATTGTTTTGTGTAAAAATTGCCATTTCAAGAGGTAAGTGGAAGTTAAGTGAAACAAACCATCAATTAAGATGCACAAACAATTTTGATTGCTTTTTGTTTACTTACTTATTGCTTCATTTCCAGTTTATATTAAATATTCTTTGTAAATAGCAGACAACCAGTCGCGGGTGGACAATAGTGACGAACTGAAGCAACGTTTACTGCATGTTTGGCATGACATGGACCAGAGCGTCGCAGACAAAACAGTTGACGAGTGATGTGGACGTCTTCATGCATGTGTGCGGGCAAAGGGTGGACACTTGGAGCAACTGTTTCGACATTATCAGTAGGCCTATCTGTGACATAAAATGTTTCGTATTCTATCAAATGTGATATTATTTCTAGAGCTTATGTTTGTAAATTGCGGTAAATTTAGACTTTTAAATTTCCCAAAGTAGAGTGGCAACACATATGTAAGGTGTAATGGGATGACATTTGTTTGACATTTCTTTCTCTTTCCAGCAGAGAAAGAATTTTGAAAATCGGTTAAGATTTGACAGGGGTATTGTTATAAGTTTGGTGTCTTCCTTTTTTGGTTCATGGTGTACATGATTATTTCACAGACCTGCTACTTGTCTGTAGGCTGTGCAGTACTTCTCAACAAGTAAAGGTTCTGGCATTTCTCCAAGGAACGACTTCAACACCGTGGCACAGTCGTGCACCGTGAACTCGTGAAGGTTCAACCGCATCTCAGCACCGTTAAGATGATCACACAACAGACGCTGACGATCGACGTTGCCGGCTTTACGGAACAGGCCTTCCTGCTTCACATCTGTCACAAAAACAGTGCTCTCTGTCTCGCATTGATCAAGGTAGAAATTGGTAGTACTATCAATGTTTACCTACGTCCATTTTAATAATCGTCTTCCATGTGAACCTGGGTTGGCCAGCTTCCACGTTTCTTTCTATATTTGATCCTAAAAAGAACCTTTGGAGAAAGTGATACAGGTTTACTTATGGGTCAGATGTCATCATGAGGAAATTTATAGTGCACCTATGCTCGTATTACAGAGAACAGAACACAGGTGTATTACAAAGTGAGTGCCTATGAGCTAAAAATGAATAAAATTCACAAATGTTTGAAAGCAGCACTAAAATAGTGTTTCAACAGTTTTTTGCCACAGCACGAATGTTGTTGGGAAGTGCGTTCCAGGTGGAAGGACCAGCATGCGAGAAAGCACGCTCGCTGAACTTCGTGCATAGTAATGTAGTTAGTGGTAAAGAGCAGTCCATTGATGAGGTGGAGGATGACCAAAGCCCGAAGCATGGTCTGCTGGCGCTGACTGATCGACTGAACCGTTTTCATCAGATACGTCGGGCTGCGACCGTGCTGGATGGCATGCATAAGGAAGCATAGTTTAAACTTTACTCTGTAGCTGACTGGCAGCCAATGCAGCTGGATTAGGTGTGACATGGTCAAAGCGACCTAAGCCGAACATCAATCGGGCAGCTGCATTCTGGATGTGCTGTAATGTCCCCCGTGTGGACACTAGCAAACCTGCCAGCACACTGTTACAGTAGTCTAGCCTAGACGTTATAAGCGCCAGGACCAGCTGTTGTGCGACTTCTTGGTCGACCTTCTTTTCACCAAACCAACAGTGTCAAAGCAGTAAAATGAAAAGTAACAAACACCTACTTCAGATTTTTTTAAAAAAAACTAAGACATTACATTTGAAGGTCTGGCAACGACAATTAACTGTGATTAACAGTTCAGAATCTAAACACAAGCATTGTAAAAGGTTGACACACAACTGCTTTGTACAGGACAAAACAAGAGGGTTAACTACGAAAATAACAATTGAAACTTGTTCTCGGCAACTTCCAAGAGCACAATGAGAGCCTCAACTGTAAGCTTACCAGGACAATTCACCATAGCACTCAAACAATGACAAGATACAGTAGGCTATGTAAAAACGTTTGTAACAAACTGCCTATCAAGGAAGTGAGGGATAACATAGATTGCGAATACCTGCAAAGGGATATAGACAATGTGGTCCTGTGGACTCAAAAGTGGCAATGGAATTTAACGTCAATAAATTAGCCCCATACAAGACTGACGGTCAACTCTTGATAGAAGTGTTTAAGATTTGCAAAGGATTTAGTAGGATAAGGCCTAATGAACTATTTCATTTTGATGGTAAGGGAAAGGGTATAAGAGGTCACTGTATTAAATTAGTTAAAGTGCAAGTGGGACAGTAGAACACTTGTTTCTAACAAAGTTACAAAAAGGTGGAACCAGCTGAATCAGGGGCAGTCGATGTGACCAGCATCAACGCAATTAGATAGGTTTAGACGTATTAGGATGGGCTTTTTCATGGACCAGTCCGCTGTGCCCTAGGCCTCCTGGTGGAAACCCTGCTAGGTGTAACAAGGTAAGTAATCAAAATTTTATTCAATAACTTGCTGGTGCCAATAATAAATAACCAAATCAGCACTACTATACACATAACAAGCACTGAAGCATACTTTCACACTGAGCAAGGAAGTCCAGAAGGAGACTGATACGGTCAATAGCACTCTGACCAAGAGGCTGACCAAATATTGCTGACTGCTTTGCACCATCTGCTACACAACAACAGGTTGGTTGGTTAGTGTGTAACAATAGCCACACTAATTCAAAAGTTCAAATCATCTGCAACTAAAATCTTTAATATTCTACTTAAAATGTGAACCATATATGCAAATAAAAAATACAGCTTGAACCCATGCTGCCTAAAACTGGAACGTTAGAACTTCTGACTGTGCAAGAAACGTTATGCAGAAATTACACAGCCAATTATCTCAATGTGCCATTTGAGTCGTAATCAGACTAGAATAAATGCTTTTCATATCAAACCTAGATGTCAAACTAATGTCAGTTGCAAAACAAATGGAACTAGAAACCCGCTAGGTCAAAGGTCACTTTCTCCTAGGGGGAAAGATAGACACGCCCAAGGGACTAATTGCTTTACTTGGACCACCCATAAGTGGCCAGTAATGAGACTTGATGAACGAAGCCAGTGTACTAGAGTGGCACGTTGTTTTTCACAACTCGGCATCCTGTTAGACAGCCGCTGTAAACCGTCTCTGACAACAGCCCGTTAAATTCAAGTGGTCTCAGATGACCTCAGAGCCAGGACTTATGGGCTTCGCCGGCCTGTCATAAAACACTGGGCGGGCGTGCCCGACTGCCGAGCAACGCAGCAGTAAACCAAGTCACACTGCCGCGAAACGACCCGTAATGCACCCAGTGAACCCACCGGCCCGCCCACCCGATACAACAGGCAATTGTGCCCTGTTTATTGTTCTGCCAGTAACTACCTGTTATAAAGGAGACCTTAAACCATAAACAACTGCCGGCCACTCGGTCATTTAACTACACTTAAACATGGAAGATGAAAGACCTCTATGTCCAGATACTGGGAGATCGCTGATTAATCTACGTCGACAGCTGAACGTTTCACGTTCACCGATCAACCAATACCGACACTAAAGGCGACTGCGAGTTCATACAGATCTCTCCACTGTAATGCACCTATGTGCCATTTCGTTATTTTAGAGCACAGAAATTCAAAATGAACACTGAAGTTTGAACAACATACAGGTCCTTGCTAAAATGTTTTGATGGGCTATTCTGTCTGTTAACTAGAAGAAGCCAGCAGTCACAAAAGTGCAAAGGCTCACGACAGTTGACTCGTGACCTTGTCCTTCGACCTTCTGACCCCAAAATAAATGGGTTTCCAGGACTCATCGTGGAACACTTGTTTGTCAAGTTTGATGATCCTAGCTGCTTCACGTTTTGAGATATCGTGCAGATAAACAGACAGACAAACAGTGGCAAAAACACTACACCACCTGCGACTGCCGTGGGCGTAGGCAATTAAATACCTTATTAGAATTCAGTGCAAGTAATCATAGAAACCAATGGTCCAAAGTTGTCAAAAATAGCGACATGATTGGTAACAATAAAAATATCTACACGTTTTACATGTGCTATTATATAATGAGTTCGATAATCCAGCAAAACAGTATTCTCAGTAAGACAGAAACGATTAACAGCTCAAAAAGCGTGAACTTGAAGCGAATTAAGTCAACCACATTTGGCTAGCAGTGTAGACGTGACTGCGCCAAGCGGAGTTTTTCAATCACCGCACCTAGTCATGTTAAAGCAATTCTCTGAGCATCTGAATTAGCCTACCATGCAGTACAAAGTGCAAAATCGTTGCACTAAACCGTGCATTTTGATGCAAAAACGTCAACGCATTTGCGACTTGGGTCATTTAACTGCAGAAAGAACAAATGTTAGCATTTACTAGGCGACAAGGTTCAAAAGAAATGGTATAAAATATCCACCAATTAGTGCAATCATGCGGCTTCATTACAATCAGTAATTCACTAAATAATTCATGTGGTACTAATGTACACCATCAAGTTGCACAAAATTAAATGCTATATATCAAGAAACATAAAAGACGTTTGCTGGAGGAGCAATAAATCTCAATTATTAACACTAACATCTCGTTCACTTTAGATATAGTTAGTAATTCACCTTTTCCTTGCTTCTTCTTTGAGAAAACGCTAACGATGGCCTGTGCTTTGTCCGGGTTTTCGGCGGCACTTGAAGACGGCATTCGATCTTCAATGAGTTCTGAAAGAAAGGAAAGGTCCAGTAGGAAAGACAAGTGCATGTTGACGAGAGCGGTGAACTTGGAGCAGTTGCTCGTCCTCAGCTGATGCACGAGACCTTCGTTGAACGTCGAACTCACCGACGAGCTGGAAGACCGCATCGTGAACGAACAGGACGACGACGACAGCGGTAACGACTCGGCAACGTCAGCGTCACGGCTCTGAAACGACACACCACACACGACGTTTATAACAGTTCGTAGCTATGGCATGTTCAACAAACCCACGGAGTCCCACCTTCAGCGGCCCGGATCCCAACGCCCATGCAAATTGACCAACTGAACAAAACTCACTCAACAAACAAAATGCAGTCGGAGACGGCAAACTTCGCCCACGGTGCCGCCACCTCGCAACTCGACGAAACATACGCGTCGTCTTGATTCTGGCCCACTGGCTCTATTATGTGAAACTTGACATCATCCAAAAACCGGAAGTACATAACGTATTGCACTGCCGTCAGAGGAAGGTAACGTGTATAGAAAAGACATGTGGTTTTCGAGATATGCGAGCAGACAGAACAGACAAGCAGAGAAACAGACATACATACATGCTGATCGCAATACTTCGCCAACCTACCGCGTGCGAAGTAAAAGACTGCAAACATTCTGCATTGTTGTAACGTCACACGAGCTAGTCTTAAGACGACTGAAATTACATATACTTGACTCTTTGTGATGACGTGGCCATATACAATCCTAATAGCTTCTTTTCGCCTTTGCAACACTGGATTTATGGGCGTGCCTCAAACCCTCAACCATAGCTCGATCCGTATACGCGTATGAAAAAATAAAGTAAGCGCACAGTACTCTGACTCGTAGGTTTCACTCATCAGTTTCGCACCTTTCGATCACGATTAGTTTGACATTCTAAGTTAGGCCTACCTATTTATCAGTCATCAATGCGAGCAACAAAGTATGGCACCATCAGAAACTTGCTAGGACTTATCAGCACTTGCAGTATATCGCCTACTTATATTGTACTTTACAAGATATGAGCAAGCACACATATGTTACCTTCAACTAACGTTTTTGCTCGCTATCTGTTTAGTGACGGTTTGCTCAACTCACTTTCTTAACCAAGACACGCTCTTAACTACCATCTGCGTCTCAGCAGACGCCGTTACAGCGACGACGAAGTCTGCTCGTGCAATTTATTTCACTAAACGTCACCGCCGAGTAGGCTATCTCCCAGTTCATCAGCTGTAGCGATGCAACGGACGTCAGTCGGCCTCAGCGACGACGCACTCACGACGGGAAACGTTGCGTAATGCGCGTTTATCAGTTTATCGCGTTCGTATCAGCCACGTCCGGCACAAGTACAAGCCGCAGTGCAGCACTCTGTATCTCCGACGATGACTCAAACTCGTGTCTGCACTACATCCAGCTGCACAGTCGCCAGTGACTGGTCACTCGCTGGTCAGCCAGGAGGTCAAACACGGACGACAATAGCCGCGTTTGTTCTCGGCGGGTCATCACAGTTTAATGAAGCATCCCCGCAAAGCTAATGACTGCCGCCCGCCCAGCGGCCCGGCCAGCTCACCCGCCTCCACGCCCGACGCTCCAACGCTACCCCGTCGCGCACCGCGCCAATTTTAAACGCATAAAACGATAACGCCGACTGACCGACGGCGCAATAAAACTACGACGCCAGTCAGATCAAGGAAAATCTGCTCCAACTGGGCACAATTCGTAGCAATGCAGATTCAGTCGGCGGGATACTGAGAGGCAACTGTGACACGACTCAACTCAGCGGGTGAGCAACATTAACACAAGTGCCATTTGTTAACGTCACTGTTCACGACCTCAGTATACAAGAACTCTGCAATTGATGGGACGGCCGTCGTGGCGCAGCGAATGCCAACAAGTGTCCAAAGTAATCTGGCAAAAGGCCGTATCGCCGATTTGTCACCCCTCGCTGCTGCGAATGGATTCGTCCGATCTTGACCCACATCTAATACATGGTTCCTTGGACACACATGACTCAGCCCCCCCTCCAAATGGCATCTTGATCGGTTCACCCGTTTTCGCACAGCTCCACTGTTTGCCCAACATACAGACAAACACAGACATACTACAACATAAAAATTAACACAAAAATTAACGCCAGGTTTGGTCGCCTCCTACGACCTCCGGTCTGAAAACGAAACGGTTCTATTCTGGAAGGAGCAGATAGATAAGTCAGGAAGTAAACGAATTAAGTAAGAAAGAAAGCAAGACAAAAGGAAGGAAGGACAAAATGTGAAGGAAGTTAAGTAAACAGTACACGCAAACAAATAATTTATATAGCGCCAAAAATTGCCCTAAAATCAACACGTGAGTCACCGCGCATTACCGCCCCTGAGCCCGTACAGGGCACTTGTAGTTCAGTAAATAAAATGTCAAAAATTAGTCCCGTACGGAGACTGACGTCGACTTCCGCTAGGGCAGACTAGGGCCGTCAGACGTGGTTAGGACCGAAGTTCAGAGGTCACGTGACGAAAAACAAGGACGAATTTTAAAAATCTGACCGACTAAATTTTAGATATTGCCCCCTAATTTAAGAATCCGTGGTCATTTGTCAGCCCCCATTATAAATGGGGGAGGAGATAGTTTGAAAATGGTCCAAAATGGTCGAATTTCCGACTTTCATGGGCTCCTGACCTTGACCTTGGATCCGGGCATGGTCATTACCTTTTTCATCT
>Ga0209780_1003197_pt1 | contig 12086 bp, 8 predicted proteins | sample WorMetexBAHAMAS2_FD_187384 | JGI IMG/M metagenome (GOLD analysis project Ga0209780, IMG submission 187384) | Marine gutless worms symbiont microbial communities from Max Planck institute for Marine Microbiology, Germany - Inanidrilus exumae... | ecosystem: Host-associated > Annelida > Digestive... | reverse complement strand
GTATCTGGCAGGCTTTTGAGAATTATGTTACTGTCTAATTATTGTATTATTTTTATTGTGTGGCTCTGTTGTACATAATCTGTCTCTGTCTGTCTCTCTGCCTTGTTTGGCGAATAAACGTGTTCATATTTGCCCAGTCAGCTAGTGCTGGTCCAAGGTACACGTATGTCTAAACTGTAAACTCTTAAGTGGTGAAAGGAAAGCAGAGCATGTCTGCAGCGGGTGGTCTAGTTCTGTTTACACTTGTGAATAATTTGCATATTGTTGTTGATGAACAGCTGACAGCCCACCGCCTCCGTATCGGATGCTAAACAATTCGGCTGCAAACAACAATAATGGCAGTGATGCACGCAGCTGTGTAGCAATGGATGTTGACAACGTCAGAGCTGTCCATCACACTCACTCAGCCTCAGTACCAACAGGTATTCCTGACTGCTGACTGAATGTTGCTCCGCCCAACACAACGACATCTAAAGATAATAACTGTTGTTAAGTGCTCATTAGCATAGAACACATTGTGCCAACACCATTTAACTGATCATCTGTACCCAAATCTCCGCTAAAGCAGTGATATTTGTCTACTTAGAAGATAAATTGCAGTTTGTATAGAATGGTTTTTTAACTATCAGAAAGCACAATACAAAAGGCTACTTGAACAAGTCTGTGTACATAATGTATATAAACTATATAATAAAACAGTAAAATGATATATTACCGTAGTATTAATGAAGTAAAAGTGCGTAGAATGCAGTATGTTCACAATCATGGCGAGTTGTAGCTTAACAGGCAACCCATGGGCTCTGTCAGCCATCTGGCCATAGACACTGGCAGAATCATAAACATGACATCATTTGATTTTTAGCAGACAATACTAATCACTGTAACCTGTAATCGTTGCTTAAGTATCCACTTTCACTTTGGTGCTTAATTTTTGCTGGTGCTACGGTCCTTTCTAAATTGAAGATTTAATTGCTACTTGAAGTTAAATGGTGATTTAAAGTGTCATTGGCAGCCAGTTGGCCGGGCTTGTATTTTCTGACTGACTGCTTGTTTGCAGTGTGATGATATGTTGATAGTATGCAATGACAAGAAGAGATCTGCTGTTGACAAACTACGAATGCGTAACAAACACTTTCATTCAGCAGTTTGTCTGGGTTATCAAACTTGTAAAAACCAGTGCTGGTTATCCCCCATAACGGAAAGAGGAAGAATGCTGAGGGACGACCGGTTCACCGGGAATTGGCTGTTGAAATGAAGATGGTTGTAGTGGTGGTGGAGATGGAGGTGGTAACCATCACTAAGTGCTGTTAGTGATTGTTGGTTGATACAGAGCCAGTGAGCTACCAGGAACCAGAGAACTGGTGTTCGATGGCCTACTATGAGCTAAACAACCGCGTCGGTGAAGTGTTCCACGCGTCGGCGCCTAGCGTTATTGTCGATGGCTACACGGACCCAAGCAGCAATGACAGATTCTGTCTGGGCTTGCTGTCGAATGTGAATCGCAATTCGACCATTGAGAACACACGTCGGCATATTGGCAAAGGTCTGAGCAGGATTTCATGCAAAATGTGATGCATTGTAGTGTCTTATGTTTTACGAGGTTTTAGTGGCATTATAGTGCTAACAGACGTCTGGGCTAGACATTGTAGTGTCAGCTTTGATGATACTAGCAGACATATCCAGTTAGCCGTGATGGTTTTATGCGTGATCACTGTCAGGCTGTAACAGTAAAGTAAGTAAACAGTGTATAGCAGTTATCATCAACTTAGCTCTTCACCACTACGGGAAACTCACATGCCATGTGGGATCACACAGTGTGACCTGCCACCTGGCAGAAGTGTGAATCCCGCCTTTAACCCTGGCCGAAGCAGGTACTCGATTCAGCGAACCCCAAGGGATGCAAGGCTGAGTTGACCTATGTTACATGAAAGCCAGCCGCTTGGAATTTGAACCCACGACCTGTCAATCACAAGTCCAGTGGCCTACCGCAGCACCAACACGAGACACAGTGTGTACATTGTGTGTGCTGAACCAGCAAAACCACCTCTGTAATATCAGTATTGCTCCACACTTATTGTCCCTAGTAGAAACACAGTGCCATTCTGAACGTTAAGAGTATTAATGCATAGTGTGTCGAGTGTTTTCATTTTTTATCAATTTTACTCATTTGATATTGGGTTAGTGGCATTGGAAAGCCAATATGTATACAGTGTGTGGCTTCCCTTCTCTGAGAAGTCAAGTTTGTGGATGAAGAACTGATGAAGTTCAGTTGGTGATTTTCTGTCGGTTTCATCTCGGCTTTGAGACCTGCCCTTGTGGCTGATTGGTTAACGCACTCGGCCACCATGTGCAGTAGAGCATGATGCGTCCTTCGGCCAGGGTTTGACTCAGACCCTTAGTCAGACAGTAGGCCACGCCTAGAGGGTGGTGTTTAGAAATGCCTGACAAGCTGCTCATGCCTACTTTCCCTCCTTCACCCTACATAGCGTGTACACCACACACACACTTATCAACTCCCCTCCTCTCCTTGAGCTGGCGCATTGGACCGATTCAAAAGGTCTCAGCGCTGGGGTCCAGAGTAGGCTGGACCCCTGCCCACAAAGAACGAACGAACGAAATCTCTGCTTTGAGTTCTTTTCAGTACTGTGACACTGTTAGTTGGGCAATGGGAAGGGAATCCCGCCTTTAAAGGTTTGTCTATGTTTATCCCCTGAGGTTCTCTTTTGGGGGACCTAGAGTAACTCTAGAAAATAAGGCCACTTATACAAAATCAGAACACAGTGGTAACAGAAATCCTAATATTCAGAATTTTTGATAGCATGTTTACGTTGTGTTTGTTGAATTGCAGGGCTGCATCTGTACTATATTGGTGGTGAGGTGTATGCTGAGTGCCTGAGTGACTCGAGTGTTTTCATTCAGAGTCGGAACTGCAACCAGTATCACGGCTTTCATCCGACGACCGTCTGTAAGATCCCGCCGGGCTGCAGTCTCCGCGTCTTCAACAATCAGGACTTTGCACATCTGCTTGCTCAGTCCGTCTCACGTGGCTACGAGGCCGTATTCGAGCTGACCAAGATGTGCACGATACGACTGAGCTTTGTGAAGGGCTGGGGCGCCGAGTACCACAGACAGGATGTCACAAGCACCCCCTGCTGGATCGAAATCCATCTTAATGGACCACTTCATTGGCTTGATAAAGTGCTGACAAAGATGGGCGCCCCACATAATCCCATCTCATCAGTGTCATAAATTTATATGTTGTTTCATACATATATCTGATGATATCGTGTTTGTTGTTTGTTATAATGCTTTGTTGTTTGATATGCTTTATTTGAAATCAGTGCCCTTGCATTACATGCAAATGTCATAGTAAGTAGAGTAAGCTAGTATGTGAAATGCAGTAGTAGCTTGCAGGTATTTGTGTGCAGTTATATGTACAATATATCTCAGTCAATATCTCCTACGTGTAGTGTTATGATATTGATATCTGTTAGATGTAGGGTACTAATACGCAGAGGCGGTTCTAGCTATTAGGCCATGGCCTACCCAAACTCGTTTCTGGCCTACCCAAACGACACGGGTCATCCCCACGTACACCACTTCTGTTGGCCTACCCAAAATTTGCTTGGCCTTTGTCTGGCCCACCCAAATGAAACTTCCTAGAACCGCCCCTGCTAATGCGGCGTCAGCTAGCTGGCATCAAGGCAGCTTAACGTCCTTTCATTTAGGAGCCAGCTGGCAGATGAAGACGGGATAGGTCCAATGATTTTGCCTGGCTAGGAATGGTGCTTTGGGTTCTATTCATTGCTTTGATGCTGTTGGTTGGGAGACAGGAAGGACACTGTACCTGGCTTGTGAAGTAACCTGTGCTAGTATCCCTAAAGGTTCTGTTCAGAACACGTGCATGACGAAAATTGGGAGCAACTGGTTAACCTACATTCACTTAGAAAATGGCCGTTCTAATGCTGTGTGGGGTGCATTAAATCTATTATTTACAGACCTAATGATCAAACTCGTGCAGTATTAGGATTTTTTATAGGCTTTACTGTCAGTTATAAAAACAGCTGGCTTCATTTTCTGTTTGTTGTAAAAGCTGCCTCTTTAGAACAACAAATAGAAATTTTGTCTGCAAATTCAATGTGCAGAAGATAGTTGTCATATTTATATCAGTCATTGGTGTCCTAAATGCAAAAGCTATCCCGGTGCTTAGACTTTCCAGACAAAAAATTGATATTTGCTGATCAAAGCATCAGCTTTTATAATGAAGAGAAACTGAAGCCAGTTTTTTAATGGTTATTTTTGCAGATTTGTAAGGTAAAATACTAAGTATGGTGTAGGAGAGCTGCATGGGAATGGGGACAGTGGGAAATCACGTTAACCACAGTAAATCCACAGTTGTGGGGACAAACGTGGTGGTAATGCCGCGGGGATGTAATGTGCGCCAATACTGTGGGTATGGGGACAGTGGTAACAGCAGTGCCATGGGAATGGGTGCAATAAATTAGACTAAAACTGCTGAACTTAACTTGTTATTGCTCCATTAGTTCCATATGCTTAATTCAAACCTCCAGTACACTGGTAACTACTGATTTTCTAGACAAAAATTCACGACTATAGCGCAGTTTGCAAATGCTAACTAGCAAGAAATGGGAAGATGAAACTTTGCATGAGGTGGAGATGGGAATAACATGATGCAGGTGGGTTGGAGATGGGAATAAAATGTTGTTCTCATGCAGGACTCTAGTGTGGTGTATGGGCAAAGTTGATTTGGGTAATGTGTGTCACCTTGCTAAATTTCAAAACAGTCAGTCGAACCATAGCTGAGATATAATGATCTAACTATTTTCAATATGGCGACCGTTCACTATCTTGAATTTTTACTAGTTCAAAATTTTGATGGTTAACTGGGCTCAGAAAGTTAGTGTGCATCAACAGTCCAAATTTTGTGGCAATTATTTGAACTGTTGGTTAGATACGGCGATCTTTAAAATTGGTGTCTGTCTGCCATATTGGATTTGTTGTACACGTGTTTGGACCATCCAAGAAGTGTATTTGGTGTTTTTTATCACAGTGCAAAATTTTATTAGAATCATTGCAATAGTTTAATATTAACCCCCTCCCCTCCAATAGACAGCATCTGAGCTCTGGTGCTTGTCTGGAGGATAAAAGAGAAAATAATCAGAACTGCTCTGTGTTGTGTACAACAGTTTTGCACAAAGACATGCACACACGTGTGAGCAGTTCTTACATTTTTGCATGTTAGGTTTAGATTTTTTGTGTGTTTATTTAGGTTTTGTCTTTGGTGTGTTCTTTTATGTTAGCTTAGGTCATTTTGTTCTTGTATTGCTTGCTTTTGTTGTGTTGGGTTTAGTTTCTTCAGTACTTAGCCAAGAGATTGGCTGGGAAGAACGTCTCAGAAATGACCTATTTTGTGTCGAGTGGGACGTAAAACCTCAACCTCAACTTAATCAGTTTAATATCAGGGTTCCCACAGGACTTGATTTTTTTCTGTCATTTTCCTGGTCTGAAAAGTCTGGAAAACAGGTGAGGTCCTTGAAAGTCCTTGAATTTAATCTTTGAAGTCCATGAAATTTTAACTAATGTGACAGCAACAAGGAAAGGCTGAATACTCTACTGCAGGTTTTGATTGACAAGCAGATATCAGGCAAATTCTGTTGTTGTCTCATAGTCAGGCATCTGTTGAACAGGGATTTTCTGTTAATAGACAGACAGAAGCAGATAACAGTACTGGTGATATATTTGCAGTTGGTTTTTGACCACATTGCATTAGTTGGTGGCATATGCAACATTGACATGTTGGCAGGTGGTAGTGCGAGGCAGATATATGATGTTTATTTAGAGAAAGAGAAACTTTTTAAAACACAAGATGTTACTGCACAGAAAAAGAAAAGCAGTTTTTGATGAGGTTGAGTGAGCAGTTGAAACAAAGAAAAAGAAGCTTGAGGCTGACAAGGAATCACTGTTGGCTGCAGCAGATAATGATGGTGTAGATGATGAACATGGTCATAAGCTGACATTAACAGGAATGTGAAATGCCACGAGAAGGCAGCTAAAGAGAATGATGTTAAGTTGAAGGCAGCAACTTTGGTAATAAGTTGGCAGAGGTCAGTAACTGTTAGCAGCAGAAAAGCCCTCATCCATACATATATGATGAATGATAAAATAATGCTTCTTTGTGCATATATTTGTGACTTCAGACATGCATAGATTAGTGTGGTATGTCTTGTGGCTTGTGTCATGGTGCCAAAAATCACATAAATGTGGCAGCAACAGTGATGTTCATCGTTGCCCGAAGAGCTGCATTTTCAGATTCTGTTTCATAGTATTCAGTGACATGCTGATGTTGTGTAGGATTGGTAGTGTGTAATAGTATTTGCTTTATACATAGTATTTTCATAGATGTGTTGTATACGTACCTTTGCATATCAGTAGTAAGGCAGACAATACCATTTTTGTTTTTTTTTCAGCTGAAATTGTGCATTAACTGGCAGAATGTTATGAAGATGGCAGGAACGTGGTCATTTCAGTTATTTCGTTATTTACGTACTTGTAATTTTCTGTCAGTTGTTGTCATTGTAAATGGCAGTGTGTGTGTAAGTTTTACAGGTAAGACAATATGTCAGTTTCTAAAACTTATTGTTCATTTTCCATTCCATATTTTACGTCCACATTTTGTCATTCTTATATTAACAGCCGGTCTGGTTGATGGCTTGGCTTGATGGTAACAGCATTGCACATATCGACTCAATTTCTCTACATTGAGCCCAGTTGTTACTGAGATGGATACCATTTCACAGCTATATCGTCTTGTTATTTAAATCAGCTACCAAGACTAACACAGCCTGGCCACCCGTGTGTGAGAGGGTACAGTACACAGCAATTTTGGATCTTAACTACCGTAGTAACTTGTGCTTGTCAATTAAGCAATGCACTTATGAAACTGCAGCTGCAGCTTATCATTCAACGTGGGGTGGTGTGGGCCACACCGGTTGACATTTACCTTAGCTATGTATGCCACCGTACAGTGCATGCAGTAATCCCTAAATGGGCCAGGCTTGTTAATGAGACCAGAACTTTGTAAGACCGAGACCAAACAGTGCGAGACCGTGACCAAAAATGTTATGAGACCGTGACCAAAAACTACGAGAACAAGACCAGTCCAGCTAAGTCATTTGCATGTGAAAGTAACACAAAGTGCTATGTTTTAATTTTTGTTACACATGTGAAATAACAAATGTAGAATGATTGATGATTATTGCCATTTCTTCACTTGTGAAGTATTCATAGTCAAAAGTAATTACAGTGTTCAACGATAATAATTAGATCCAGTGTTGCAAGTCGTTAATTAATTAAGATAGCAAATGACCTCTTTGAGACCACGAGACCAAAGCATATGAGACCCGAGACCAGTACTTCATGAGACCAAGACCAATTACTGTGAGACTGAGACTAAAAAACTGGTCTCGAGACCATGCTGGTCTCGAGACCTTAACATCCCTGAAATATGCAGATACTTTTTGAACATCTCTATTTTTTGACAGTTACTAATGTCAAATCTGACTTGTGTGAACTACATATTTGTGGATGCTCTGCAATAATGTGCTTCATTAATGCTTGACAGTCTGTCTTTTGTCATGAAAACTCGTGTTTGAATTACTTTATGCATGTTGCGTCTGCGTGGTATTTGCCACAATGTGGGATTGTTTAGCAGCTGCTGCACAGTTACCATTAATGTACAGAGATGTATGTATGAGTGACATAGTGGTAAAAAAATCTTTTAATCCCCCAAATTCTTTCAGCACCTGATCCAGCAAATCAATATTTGCTCAAAACAAAGTAATCATACTGCAACTGCTATTGCCTTGAAATCTTACATTGTTACCAAACGACTTCCTAATTCAGTTTCCATATACATTGCTGAACTGTATGCCATGCTTCTAGCCCTTAATGAACTTAGCAAACAACAACACAAACATTATCTACTTTTTTCTAACTCTATCTAGCCTCAACTCCATTGCTAAAAAAAACATGAAATTGTTGACATACAACTATTTGTCTCAGACGGCTGTTCGTTAACAACTAAGGTGATGTTGTTCCACTTTTTAATGAACTCAGTGTATGCAGCAGTGTGTATCCCATAAAAGAGTTGAGTGCTTTATGCTTTTTTTAAGCTGAACTGCACTGCATCTGTTGTTGCTTCATTGATCAAAGCAAAGACTGCTTGCTGCTTGTTTTTATAGCATCATGACTTTTTAATTGTTTTTCATGTAGTACTCGACATATATTTGTTAGTGTTTATTGCCGTTGATTAGACAACTTGTATCACATATCCATTTGTGTTGTACTGTGTATCGACCTGTTGATGTGGTAGATAGTTCTCGCCTGGAGCAAGGTTAACAAGTGATTATTTGCTGTTTATAGCAGGACAGTGATTGCTTATTGAAAGAATGTACACCATCCAAAAGTTGAATGTAGAACCGTTCCCTTCCTATATTCATTGCAGATTGTGGCAGTAAGCAGTGCTAAATATTGGAATGTGGTTTGTCTAGAGGCTGACGTCCAACTATGTCAAACTGTCTTCTTTAAGCCCCGTCCACACCAGCAACAATGTCGAAACAACATTGTAGAATGCTACAACGATTCTTTCGACAAAGTCGAATGTTGCTTCGACATTGTTGCGTTATTGGCAACAACGTCCAACGGAATTTTGTCCTTTCGACAAAGTCGAAACAAATTGAATATGTTCAATTTGTTTTGACTTCGTCGAAAGGACGGAAAGGAAATTTCACGAAAAACTCGTTCGACGCTGTTGCCAAAAATGGCAACACCGTTGCCAAAAACGGCAACAATGTTGAAACAACATTTCACTTTGTCGAAAGGAGGATATTTTATGGATAAACTCGTTCGACGTTATTGCCGCTTTGCTGTTGTTGCTTCGACATTGTTGCTGGTGTGGACGGGACTTTACTATGTGTCGCGGACTAACTTTGTACTTCTTAATTAGAAAGTGAAATTCAGTGGGTGTATGTTGTTCAGTTGAACCCAGTGTGCAATTATAGTTAGTAGCAACACAGTGTATATTGCAGTCGCAGTATAAGATATCAAATCTTTATAACAGCACCCTACTTCAGTATTTGAAAACTACACTGTTATTATTATAAGTATACACTCTACTGACGTTCTACAAAACCTACATACATGCATATATTTGTATATAAAGTGCCAAATATCATGAAACGAATCTGAAACAGTCGTACATTACAATACAGTCTTTGTGTTCTGTTGTTGAATGCTTGTACACAGCATGAACAATGCAGAACAGCAGCAGACATCCTAATCGAAAGTTACACAGAGCAGTTTCATCATTTAAGTAACCGCTGTTTGAGCAGAAATGCATAAAAAGTCTGTGAAAGTTACTGCCGTGTACAGCATATAAACCGCAAGGAGAACAATAAGGCAGTTACATTCACCTAAGTTATAGCGTATTCTGCTAAATTGTCCATATATGTTGTCATTCCTGGAAATCAACACATTGCGTGGCCTTCCTGAAAAGTGCAAGAATCATATGTTGATTGTATTGAATTGAATTGAATTTCATGTGAATGTACTTTATTCAAGACCCCGTAAATGACTGCAGTTTTACCAAGTTTGGGCATCGTTTGGTGCAGCAAACTTCTTGCTTGAGTGTTACCGTGATCTTTTCACCTAAAACAAGAAGCTCGGCTTCTGCAGATAGACCGCACTACGTTAGTAAATTCGTTTCACGAGGTATGGGAGCTAGAAAGTTTTCAAACAGCGAAAGTGACGTTCAAGGTCAATTAAGGGCATTAGCAATGGTGTCATTTGATAGGCCACATGCAATTACCTATTAGACTTCCATTGCAACCAAGTCTCTATCTTGCATCGTCTCCGAGATATTATCACTTATTTCCCAAAACTTAAAGAGGTCATGTGACTCTGAACACATCCCTTTCGGCGGTAATCTATTACTCGTGCACTAGTACATCTCTGTGTCGATCAGTACACAACATTTGCAGTGCCTAGTTTCACCGACTCCAAATATATGATTGGGCAAACTTTAAGAAACGGATCACGTGGCCCTGACCACGCACATTGGGGGTAGTCTGTCATCCCAAGGCTGGCATTTGATATATTCTGCTTGCATACAAAATTTGGCGACTCTTGCTTCAGCTATTCCGGAGATAATATAGTGGCATTAAAATTGAAAGTGAGTGGTTTCTCATCTGTAGGCTAGAATTTGATACATTCTACCTGTGCGCAAAATTTGACGTGACCCTGACCACGCGGCTTTTAAGGATCATTTGTCATCAGTATGCTCAGCATGCTGGGACTTCACATAGCCTACCCGTGTACAAAATATGACCACCATAGCTTCAGCCGTTCCAGGGATATCGTTGGTGCCCACCAAAATTTAAATGGTTTGCGTCACCTGACCACGCCCCTTTCGGGAATGATTTGTCATCCGTGGGCTAGCGCTTGCTACGATAAACCTACCTACTAAATTTGAACTCTATCTCCACCCACTACGAAGATATGAAAGGCGATACGAAAATGGGGTTGTATGTTAGGGGTCCGTCAAGGCCACTGAAAATAGCGCAATTCGATAGAGCGCATACTAGCTCCTGTTAGCATTCTGTAGTAACTATGTCCCTATCTAGCACCGTTTTTGAAATATAGCGAAATATTGGTCGAAAATCACCGATTTTAACCTACCCCACCTCTATTTGGCGCCCCCGTTGGGATGAGTGGTGACCCCGTCGGAATTTCTCGAGATCTTTGGCATCAGGAAACTACAATCCCGGGGTTATCATCTGGCATTATAGGCTACGTGTGATCCTACGTTTAGCCATTTAAGACTTAATTTTGGTACAGTGCCGGCTTGTGACGGACAGACACACGACAACAGCATATACCGCGCGGTAAAAACTGCACCATGATCAACGTGGGTTCTATACGTTTTCTCTAAATTTGAAGTTCCGAACTACAACTTTCCGTTCTGGAATTACGTGCATGCCTTACCGTCATTGACCAATAGGCCTAAGCAAACAGATCATGCGTCAATGACAGCAGGTGCCAGATGGAGAAGCCGCTATGAGAAATTGAATTTAAAACGTTTGCAATAGACAAAAAAAAGCTTCAAAAAGTTCAAATAGCTGAAACGTGTAATAAAACTATAGAATGCCTAGATTGATTGCTTGGTGATCAGTTAAGTCGCCATACGGTAACACAATACCAGTGACGGACGGAACGGCTATAACAGTGTCGCGCTGTGCATAATAATAACGTTGTCATTAACAACGAATGACGGTTGTTCGTATTCACTGAGAAGCCGACGAAGCGAACGCTGATTTGCCTTCCAGTGGTCTGGATGTCGCAGTGAAAGTCTGCGTTAATTGTTCCGCTCATCGCGTCACCTATCTCATGTCAACCGTGTTCACCGCTGCAAGACAACAATGCCTAGCGTCAGCATTAACCATCCGATCACTTATTACTGGCCCGCCTAATGGGCCAGTATTGTTTTGCTGGCTTTCGTCTGTCGTCGTCGTCGTCTGTAACGCTGCCGGTAGGCGGGCCGGGAGCGTGGAAACGCGGCGTGGGAACGCTGCCGGCGGTCGGGCCGGCCGGCTGCCGGGCCCGTGGACGGTCGGGCGGCCGACACTGCAACTGCATGGCGGACCAGTCGTGTTACGTCCCGTTAGGGTGACACATTGTTTAAGTATATTCGTCCCACTTGTTTGATCTGGTCCATAATAAGCAACCAGTTGACCTGTCTGCAGCCGCCTCTGACGTTACGACCTTATGGCGGTATAGAAATGGATGTATTACATTACAGTGGCGTATTTAACGGAGGGCCATTTGACCAAACCCCCTCGCGGACGTCGATCAACGAAATTTTGTGCAATTTATGCAAATTTTGCTATTAAATTTTGTCTGGCGTCAGAAGGCACAAAATATGCTACAGCTCTGACGAAGTCCCCCAGAGTCCAGACCTCCTACCGGGGCTCCGCCGCTTGTACCCACTGGGGGACTGTCGTCCCCCAGTG
>Ga0209780_1003196_pt1 | contig 12086 bp, 7 predicted proteins | sample WorMetexBAHAMAS2_FD_187384 | JGI IMG/M metagenome (GOLD analysis project Ga0209780, IMG submission 187384) | Marine gutless worms symbiont microbial communities from Max Planck institute for Marine Microbiology, Germany - Inanidrilus exumae... | ecosystem: Host-associated > Annelida > Digestive... | reverse complement strand
TTTCAACCGGCTGAGTAGGGCGCACCAACGTCACAGACAGACGACAGACAGACAGACGACAGACGGACGGCCGATAGCATATAGCGAACGTGAACGTAAGTATCACGTTCGCTAAAAACGGATAAACGCAAACAACGCCGTACGATAGCCCATGGACTCTAGTTTTCTGATGCCAAAGATTTCGGCGAAATTCCAACCGAGTCACCCCCAACGGGAGCACCAAGTAGAGGTGAGGTAGGTTCAGATCGGCGTTTATCGACCAATATCTTGCTATATTTCAGAAATGGTGTAAGATAGGGACATAGTTACTATGGAACGCTAATAGGAACTCTTATGCACTCTGTTGAATGATACTATTTCCAGTGACCTTGAGTGACCCCTAACTACCCAGAATCACCCCATTTTCGACATTTTGTATTGCCTGTCATATGTAGTGGGTGTAGATAGAGAACTGAAATTTGGTAGATAGGTTGACTGTAGCAATTCCTACCCCGCGGATGGCAAACCATCTCTGAAAGGGACGTGGTCAGGTCACGTGAACTATATAAATTTTGGTGGGCACCAACCATATATCTGGAACGGCTGAAGCAAGAGTGGTCAAATTTTGTACACAGATAGGCTATGTCAAGTCCCAGCAGAAGAATGACAAATCACCCCTAAAAGGGGCGTGGTGTGGGTCACGTGACCCACTTTAAATTTTGGGGCCCTTATTGATGGCTGGAATGGCTAAAGCTAGAATCGTCAAATTTTGCATACACGTAGAATGTATCAAATCCTAGCCTACAGACGACAAATCACCCCTTACCAAATTTTTTATGCAGGTAGAATATATCAAATATAGCCTTGGGCTGACACACCACCCTCTAATGGGCGCTGTCAGGGTCACGCGACCCATTTTCTTAAAATTTCTCCCCTAATCATATCTTTGGAATTGGTAAAGCTAGGTACTTCAAATTTCGTGTGCTGATTGGTACACAGGAGTACTAGTGCATGCATAATATACTACCTCCAAAAGGGATGTGTTCAGTGTCACGTGGCCTGTTTAAATTTTGGGAAATGAGTGATAATATCTCGATAACGGTGCAAGATAGAAACAGTTGCGATGGAAGACTAATAGGAAATCGTATGTGGCCTATTGAATGGCACCAATCACCGGTGCCAATGACCTTGAAGGTCACTTTTGAGCAAAAATATATATGAAATATGATATGATATGTACGTATGTACGTTATGTGCGTCAGATGCGGAGACGGCGCTGAAGATGATGATGATGACCGGTTCTGCAGCTGCCGTACCACTAGCGGCACTGCAGGCGGCTGGTCACAGGCAGCGTGTACAGGCGGCTGCCGCGTCCTACTTGACGTCGGCCGGACTGAGACACGTCACGCCACTCAATGCCATCAGTCCGCCAACCATGTATGTAGTGTACTACACACCAGCAGGGATCAAGCGGAGTGGGACTCCGACTCGGGCTAAGTCGGACACCGACCCCTGAACTTGTGTGATTGTGACAGTGTACTGTGTGAACGATGCAGACAGACAAATTCCACAAATTGACACAAATAAGAGACCGTGTATCCGTGGTTTGGTCTATTAGGCACTATCAATTATTTCGTTATATTCTGTAAGATTGTTAAAACAGGTACGGCCTATGTGGGGTCATTTTTTGACAGGACTCCGACTCCGGCCCAGGGTTAGAATCCAGACTCCAGGGACTCCGACTCCGCACCCCTGAACACCAGCATTAAATATGGCACTCCTCAGCAGTGCGGTTAGGTAGACCATACTAAAAGACTTCAGTTCAACACCAAGATCTTAACGTCTGGTCTGGTGAACAAGACCAAAAACTTGACGTATGGGTCTTGAGACCAAGATGATAGTGTGTATAGAGATGAACTGAACCCGAATACTGCGCTATGTCAAGCAGTGCACAGTATGTTTTCGAATATAGCAATATGTGTATATTTTCCATAACCTTGCCATTGAATCATGTCTCGGTCTTGGTCTTGAGCAAAGACCTTTGCCTCAAGACCAAGACCAAGATCAAGAGATTTAAAAAGTGGATTCGGATGCTACCGAGACCTGAGACCTTGGTCTGGATATCACAAGACGGCTTCTCATCCCAAGTTATTGATATGTGAAATACCAACACAGCTGGTATGGCTGACTGTGTGCAGTGAAAGCTGAACGTTTTCCAAGTCCCAACATCTCACCTCCGAAGGAAGGAGGTCTCTCTTTCTGTGGGTGGCTACAGACTCCATCTTATACAAAGTAGCTGTCTTCTGTGGTGACTCTTGCACCATAACCGAACTCGTCTGTTTAATCGTTCAACTACAATACACAAACGTTGCACACACAGACACAAACACAGCCTGATAAGATAAGCCAAACCGTTGCCACGGTTTGCTACAACTGGCATTATCTAGCTTTTTCACTGGTGGTAGGATATAACACCAATCAGTCTGGCAGAATGTACAAGATTAGCACTAAATAACGAGTAGCTTGACGGGCCACGTAATTTCATGTTGTTTATGTATTGTATCTCAGTATATACTATTTTCGGATTTTATTTAACTGGCTCGTATTTTGAGAGTCACTCCAGATTGTAGGCAGGTCACTCAAAGACGAACCTTTGCCACTTGAGGAGCAGGTTTGTCACTGTAGGCTGAATACCTTCCTATCACCCCGCCAACAGCGTCAGTACATTGAGGGGATGTTTTCTGTGTACATAATGGGTGTTTATTTGTTTTTGCTTGTTTAGTCTGTATCAGGAACCACTGCTGACTGCCGCCTACACTGCTGACAGATACCAGGTCAGTACTACCACACAGTACACACATGTCACAAATATCTGCTGCTGATGCTGCTGACGACGATGAAAACTTTGACCACAGAGATGCGTGTTTGGTGTGGACAGACGATCCAAGTTCCGTTGTCAGTTATCTCATGTTTTGTTCATTCGTTTGTGAAATCTGACGGGGAGTCGAATACCTCAGTTTGCTGTGCTCGCTCGTACAATCAAAAGAGCACGTTGGGACCTCACGACCTCCTGGGGGAACTGGCTGGGCACAGAGTGTTGAGCAGACTTGATTAGTTTTGGAAATGTGTCTTTTTTAGGCTGCATCTCAGCAATAGCTAGATGCGGCCTGTTGCTACAGATGGAGTAGCATGGTCTGTCTGTGTGTCTGTCTGTCTGTCTGTCTGTCTGTTGCTCACGTTCATGTGTCCTGCAAACTGGTTGATCCGATCGAGATGCCAATTAGGAGGCTGACAATTTGTGGGCCCAAGGAATCGTGTATTACATGGGGTCAAGATTCCGCACGGGAAGGGCAATTTTGGGGTTGTCCGGCCCATTGAAAAGCATTGGGAGTCTCTGCTGTGGTGTATGCAGCAAAAAGGATGATTCAATGCTCAATAATGGCATGCGTGACATGCGATGCGATGCGGACGTGCCCATGTAGCGCAGTGGTCAAAGCACTCCATCGCCATATGCAGTAGAGCGTAGCACCAGTCAGGGCTAAGCCAGACAGTAGGCCACGTCTAGAGGAGGCGCACTATGAATACCCGACAACCCCGCCTTCTCTGCACGTCACGCATGCATTTGCACACACCTACCAATTTTTGCCCTCTCCTTGGGCTAGCACGCAGGACCATTACACAGTCTCAGCGCTGAAGTCCAGAAGTAGGCTGGATCTCTGCCCGCAATAAAGAAGGAAAAAGAAAGATAACACGTGCGACACGACCTTTCGTCAACATTCTTAGACGGCTTCTTTGGTGATAGTAGTGTTGACCGGGTGGTTTGTCGTCTGTTGTAGCCGTATGCTGCTGCTGCTGCGGCTGGCGCCATGACTGGATACACGGCTCTCACAGCCGGCAGACTGGCGGCCGTACCTGCCATACAGACCGCTGCTGCCGCCTCACCTGGGTACCACACCTGTACATTAATTCATCATCACCATAGTCGTCGTTTGTAGCCCGTGGCTTGGCGCTGCCATTAATTCGTCTTTATTTAATCTTTGCAAGGATTGTATTACAGCAGCCATCACTATCCTCACGGGACACACTTCAGCAACTTCATTGTCTTCCTGTAAAATGGCAGATACAGTTTAAGTAATACAATCCTTGCAACTGAATTTTGAATGACCGTGTCCGGGTTCGACTTCCGGAGGCGGCACTTTATTTCGGTATGTAACCAGCCACCCAGGTTGACTCAGCCTTCTGCTCTCCGTGGGACGGTAAAATGAGTAGCAGCGAAAGGGCGGTGATGCTCTGCGGCTGGGAAGGTAACCACAGGCCTGGCGGAAAGTAACGGCAGCCTACCGCCGGGTGGATGACTTAAGTCACTTCCTGCAAGCTGACTGCCTGTACAGCGGGATCACCTCCGGGCCCAATGCTCCGTAACCAGTATGGGAAGCCTCTGCCTTTCTTTTTCAGCTAGTGTCTGGCTGCAGAGGCGGGAGATGAGCACTGCCTATTGATTCCCTGTGGTTTGACGACGGCTTCAGCGTTATCGTCGCTGTATTTATAACAGGCCAATGAACAACCTATGCCTTTGCATTTCATGCACAAAGACACAGGCATCTGAGACAAGCCTACTATGTAAGTAAGTAAGTAAGTAAGTAAGTAGTTTCTTTATTTAAGTCTCTTGTCTCGGTTCTTGTCATCTTATTAGTGATTAAACCCCAGTGCGTGTTTTGTGTGTAGGACGTTGGTAGCGGCTCTGCCACGTGAATATGCTGCCACTGCTGACCCATATCTAGGACACACCGTCGGACCAATTACCGGATACGGGGTCAGTAGGTCATCTCTTTGACAACATAACATAACATATTCGTTTAATAAAAAGCTGACAAGCCGCAGCTCCATACAGGTAAAATACAGAATAAAACAAACACACAAGTGGAATACAGTAAATACAGTTACTCAATTAAACAAAAACAAGGCATTCGTAGACAGCAGACCTTGCTCCTGGCGTGCAGTTCAAATTATGATGCCTCTGAACAATGCAGAATGATTATTTTCATTTGTTTAACTCATATTTGTTTAAAACTAGTTGACAGACGAACGTTTTTAAACCTTTGCTTTGTGATATTTTCGACGAAGGCGTTGCTTTAGAGCTGTCCGTCCGTTTGTACGTTCGTACATTCGTTCGTTCATTTGTCCGGACAAATCCTGTTGCCGCATCTCATGAATGACTTGAGCAATCTTGATGAAACCCATGTGGAATATTCACTAGCCGCTACTGATGACCTGATTTGATTCTGGAGGTCAAAGGTGAAAGGTCAAGATCAGAGCAGGCCGTCGAGGTGGCGAAGGCATCCTTGTTGACACTGGGGCATCGGTGTCCATCTTCCAGCTAGTCCTGTTACGTTTTAGCGTTTTTTAAACGTTTTATCCACACATGCCGATAGGCAAGGTGTGGATATATCGTTCAGTGTTTGTTTACTTTTTGTAATTTTGTTTGTACGGTTACAGATTTTTTCGCCGAGGATAAACCTAGTGGCGTCGAATTTTGCACGGTGGTTCATCGGCGTCCTGGGCAGGGAATCTCCCATTTTGGGGAACTTTGCTTCCCCAGAAGCTCCCCAGAAGCCCAAAATTGGATATATGCGGGTGCGCAATTTGTATGGGGGCTTGATCATACGCATGGAACGTCGCTGAATTGTCCAGCTCGCTGGCCGCGCGTAGATCGGCATGTTTGGATAAACGTCCGTCATCGAAGACAGACTGTAATTTTATTTAAATTTTTTTTGCAGCTGTGATGTAAGATACACTGCAGTTTGTTTATTTTGGCTTAACTGTGTGTGTGTGTGTGTGTGTGTGTGTAGGCGGCGTTGTATCGCGGCGCCTATCAGCGTTTTGCACCGTACTAATGACGTCACGGTGATGGACTGATGAGGGATGCTGGTGACGAAGAAGGCGAGAGACTGATGGCTGGCTGGATGGATCGAGCGAGTCTGGCTGAGATTTGCTTCCTAGTCACGTGATTCCACGCATACACACGCCGATGACCGACTGAGCCACTGTATATTGTCGTAGTGTTGTGACTACTGCTGTGTTCTTTGAGTCATCGTCAATGAAAGTGCCAACTGATCCGGTGTGATCGATTAATTCATCGGCCTCTCAGCGCTATGACGGTGTATAGTCTGTTACATACTTAAAATTTTAAAAATATTTACACCAGTTAGGGTTCACAGCTTCACAGTAATCGTGAAATGTTTGTGCAGAAGTGAGGAAAATTAGGATTTAAGGTCAGGGTTAGTGTAATGGTTAGGCCGATAGTACCAATAGGCTAGTGCATTAATTGGTCACACCCCACACTTGCAGCTTCTGGGATAGCAATGCGTATATTATTATTATTATTATGATCATTATTATTTTGCTGTGCTAATACATTATACGATACTATACAGTATATTTACGTGCGCTCAAAAGCTGACGAGAAGGCCAGCCTAATCTAGCGCACGGCACACAAACAAAAAAAATGAGGAAAAACAAAAAAGTAGCTTAGAAGAAACGGTCCAGGCAATAGTACGGAAGGAAGAAGTGATGACGTGCTTCCATAATTTAATAATAATAATGTCCGTTTATTAAATTGCTGACATACCGCGCAATTAGCAATACTAACATCCACCACGCAGGGCGGGACACAACAGCCGCCACGCAGGGCAGCACTATATACAGAAGGGTTAAGCTGGCTAAATTGCTGCCACACACGGCGCACAGCGATTGAATCAACCGCACCGGCTTAACCTCGTGAGCATGCACCAGATGGTGCGACCGGCACACATCCGATAAAGTTGCTCACTACTCAATTTATCGACCCCGAAAGGATAAAAGGCTGAGTTGGCCTTGGTTGTCGTCATTGTCAGTATTGTGCTGTTGTTATGATCATGATGAATAGTGACTGGAATGATGAACTGGAATCGATTCGTTTGATACAGCAAGATGCGTGACGTGTGCTAGTTGACGGCCCACTGTGGCTAAAAGGCAGACCTAAATTTAAAACTATGAATAAGTAACAGCATATCTAGCCAGCCGAAAATTGTCCAAGTCCAACACGCCACCTGCGGTCGGGTCTCCCTTTCAGCGAGCAGATTCAGTCCTCCATGTGGGATAAAGTATCAGTGTTCTGTGGTTACCTTACACTGAAACCCAGCTAAGCTGCTTGTTTAGGAATGTAGACACCTCATCCCGACGTCACAGACAAACACACGACCAGTAATGTGAGCCAGACCAGTGATCTGGACCGGTCGGTTCCGTGCTTCGATATTAATGCTGTTGTTTATAATTCCCTTACCTTTTGCACACAGCTAAGGAAGTGATTCGACGTAGTTACCCACGCCGACAACATAGCCGCCGGGCGTTCAGTCGCGTCTGTCTGTCTGTCTGATTGTCCGCGCTCTAACAGGAAAACGGCTTGAACTATCAACACCAAACTTGGTACACGTATACTCTATAGTAGTCGCTCGGCATGCATTGACCCAGAGCTCAAAAGGTCAAAGGTCAAGGTTACACGGTTACGAAAACCGTCACGGTCGCACGGTTGCTAGTGACCAACCGGTATTGCCTACTAAAATACGCCCCTCTGCTACGTGCGGCCGTTGCCGGCGTGGGTCTGCATGTCGATACGACTGCTTGTGTTTTCTAGTTAATATTAAACACCATATATCATTCCTGATGTGTTACTGATGTTGTCTTATGCTGTTATCTTTCTGTAGTACTATATCTAATAGTCTTTTTCTTGGAGATGTCTGATGCAAAATGGCAGGCTTTGAATCCAATCAATTTCGTGTTAGGCGTATGTGAATTGCCCATTAATAATGATGATGACAACAATGCAGGTTTTGTGTGATTTTGCTAACGATACCAGAAGAGCTTTACTGCTATTACTTGTGATTCAGTTTGAATGGTTAAGAAAGTTAGAAAGTTAAAAAACTATATAGGTTTTAATTCTTTTAAAGTTGATAAAACCACCAAAAATTAGCTTAGTATAAATTTCATAGAACAAGTTATTGCTAGTTAATGAGTTGAAAAATAACTAAAGTATAAAGTTTACAACACGGGCTTTAACCCTTCTTAACTTTATGTCTGGGTTTTTAACCTTTTAACTTTTAATCGAGGGATTTTAACCCCACCCCCTAGCTATTGCAGTATTCTAACGTGTGGCTGGGCGGCCACACTTTCTCTCTGTGTTACGTGTTGTTTGTGGTTGTATATAGCAGGCTATGACATGGAGTAACTCTTGTGCCGTGGTCTTACAAATGCTAAGTGGTAAACGTTAAATGCCGGTTCTATTACAGTATTAATTGACAGTCACTTGGCATACGCATAGCAGTGTTGTCACAGCCACCTAGCTGTATAAGGAAACTGTCGTTTGCTCGTTTTTATGAGCTGCTGTATTTACTCGTGACATTTATCACGGCAACGATGAGTATTTATACTTGTTTTGTACGTGTTTGTACATTGAAGACAGTATTACTGCTAGTAATATTACTGTTATCATGTGCTATTGCTTATTGTTTAGACGTTCTACTCACCGACGACTCTGCATTATTAAATAACTGGCATTCGTTTTACTTACTTGTCGCCGTAAAAGTAACTGATATTAGCATTGTGTTTGCTTGTGTCAAGCAGCTTACTGTCTCTGTATTATATTTATCATCTTGCTAGTTATGCTTTACTGTGGTTTAACACTGTATATAGTTATCTGCTTGCATATTAAGTCAAAAAAACGTTTTTTTTGCGGTGCTGTTTATAATTTTGCGTAACATTTTGAAGTTAAATTGTTGTTGTCGCCAGTCATGCATATTCACTGTTTATTGTAATATTGACAAACTGTATTCTATGGACAAAAATTGTGTGGCACACGCTGTGTTCTGAAATAATCCAAAATAGAGCTGCCAATTTGCGATTGCATCGGAATTTTTATTGAGACTATATTGTCGACATTTGTAGAACGTAGCTGCCGGAAATATAACAGCGGAGCCCACAGTGTGGACTGATTTATGTCATTTTGATCATCTCGCAATGTGTTCATTTTATAGGTTATTTCAATATGTTGTTGGTATGTTATAATATTAAATACAGTCTAAATCTTGCAGAATTAAATGAAAAAAATGAAGGTTGTAAGTGTCGAAAGTCAGTGCACGAGAACTTTACAATTATAAGAAACAAAATGAGAAGAGATAGGTCTTCACATGTCTGAAGACGAGACTGGTAGTGGTGATGCCGTGGTCACGTTCTGAGGCTTGCTGTTTGAAATACACTCTGTCACTGGCTTGCATAACGTCAACATAAATGAATCAATTAAATTTTCATAATTTTCACTTCGCCCCTCCTTCCCGTATGTCTGTCTGTTATTACGCATCTGCGCTGGCTGCTACTGCCGACTGCGTCAACTCCGACATCTCCGGCGGTCGTTGGACTCCAACTGGCTGGTTGGCTACACTCGTCTACGCCATTGTAAGTTCACGGATTGATTACTGCAACACTGTTCTTGCTGGTGCACCAAGAACATTAACGGACAAGTTACAGCGTGTGTTGAACGCTGCTGCGCGTGTCGTCACCGGCACTTGGAAGTTTGACCGCGGCCTGGGTCAGATACTGCACGATGAACTTCACTGGCTCGACGTCCCCGACCGGGTGTTTTTCAAGCTGGCAGTGACAGTTCACCGGTGTCTGAACGAGACTGAAAGACTGCGCACCGCCGTACCTGTCGGACTACTGCGCTACGGCCGCCGGTGTCGACACTTGGCAGCACCTGCGTTCCGTCAACCGTCAACTGCTTGCAGTACTTCGCTACCAGTTCAACACTTACGGCCGTCGGGCCTTTTCAGTTTCCGGCCCCACAGTCTGGAACTCTGTCCCACATTTCATCCGGGACCCGATCACGAGTGCAGACTCTTTCAGACGTTTGCTTAAAACGTACTTGTTCGCTCGATAGTGCATTCAGCACGTTAGAAGTTATTGACGATAACCGCGGTCTATAAATTTACTTACTTTACGTGTGTCTCTCCGCTAGCTGTCTTATAAACCACATGTCCAAACTTACGAAATTTTCTGTACATATTACCTGTGGCCGTGTTTCGGTCCCTTGGTAACAATACAATTCATGCGTGTTCTTCCGTTTTTTGGATGAATCGTGTTTTCACATAATAGGGCCAATGAGGTCGAATCAATCAGATGACGTTATATTTGGTCGAGTTCATTAGTTTACGGGCATGCCGAGTGCACTGGGGCGAAGCCTGCTGGCACTGATTGCCTTGTTTGTAGACGGTATGCTTAGATCTTTTGAATACAGATACTATTCTCGATTCTCGTGTAATCGCGTGTGTCTACACCACCCTATAAAGCTACTATAGGACAGCGAATGCTTGCGAGACATCTAGCCTACTGCAGCAGGAAATTCCATAACCTCGCAGGATTTGTGACCACCTAATAGTCGGGACCTAGACCAAGTTACGTGACTACCGAATTTGGGAACTAATGCTAGAACTTATGTACGAGAACGAGACACCGTTCACGATACCACGATCGAGCCGCGCCATCCTACATGGCGGTGTCGACGAAGCCGAATACGCACACCAGCGGAAGGTGAAAAGTTCGAATTATTATGCCGTATCGCATTCATTGCATCGAATGCGGCCGATTGCAGCAGCTGTCGCCCGTAGCGACTTCTGTATGTCTGTTTGTCTATTGGGCACAAGGATCGCGAGCCTGTAAAAACGGCTGAACTGATCGATATGCCGTCTTGGGGTTGTGATGTATGTGGGCTTAAGGAACCATCCTATAATTACAACTCGATTACGATCTGCAAACAAATTTCCACGCCTCCCCAGCCGTACCAGAAAATACCACACATTTATTTCTTACGCTCTTGCCCATTACCAAACCTCATAAGCATTGTATCACCGATCACCATCCAATTTGTTTTTGATGTTTTTGTATTGTATGTTTTCTGTAATTTCTATTGTACTGCTTTATTGTGCTATTTGGTCTCATGACCACAAAGTTGAATAAACTCTACTACTACTACTACTACTACTACTACTACTACTACTACTACTACTACTACTACTACATGTATTAGATGGGATCAAGATGTGAAATTTGGTGTGGAATAGCTGACCATATAGGTCTGCAAGCTAGGCTATATCACGCCAAATTTCATTTTGAACCATCAAAAAATGGAACACGGAAGCAACGGGACCACAGAAAGGGTATTTTTTTACGAATTTTGAATTTATTTGCCCATTACACGGGTCCCTAAAGCGATTCATACGACATTTTCGGGGATTATGGCTATGCCAATTTCATCTGCCGCACCGTAGGTAGGTCGCTTTTGCTCGATGGGCAAAAGGACACTTCAAAGGTATCAATTGCAGTACCGGCTGGATCGAGAGACTGAGACATCGACATCCTAACCGTAGCTATTTAGACATTCGCAACCAAAGCGGCATTTTTATTAATAGCCAGCGTCAGCTATTGTAGGTATAAATACAGAAATATTAATGTACTTTACATAGTAACAATATTGTTTTGCGAATCCTGTGTGCATTGCATCGTAATGAGGCCCAAAAACTGTCATCTATGTATCACATTTTTCCTTGACAATCAAGCAGTATTGACATTAAAAGGGCCGTCTGGTCGAGTTTTGTAAGGGTAATCTAATTACTTGTGCTGAATTTACTGATTTCTGTTTCTCTGTATATAGGTATTGCTGTAGGATTCTCTTGCTCTCTATTTTGTAGTTCTCTGTTTTTGTATGTTTTTATTGTGTACTTGTATTTTGCATTTTTTAAACTTTTGTGCTGCCTCTCATGGCGTAATAAAGAATGATTAATTATTAAATGTCGACGTTTGTTTTGTATGTACATCTATCCTGCTGGTTAGCAAACGTGAACTCGCGTTCACGATCGCTATATGCTATCAGCCGTCCGTCTGTTGTCTGTCTGTTGTCTGTTGTCTGTGACGTTGGTGCACCCTACTCAGGCGGTTGAACTTTTCGGCGATTTTTTTTCACCATACGATAGCTCAGGGACTCTACTTTCCTGGTGCCAAAAATCGTTGGTGGGGGACGCCCC
>Ga0209780_1003195_pt1 | contig 12087 bp, 7 predicted proteins | sample WorMetexBAHAMAS2_FD_187384 | JGI IMG/M metagenome (GOLD analysis project Ga0209780, IMG submission 187384) | Marine gutless worms symbiont microbial communities from Max Planck institute for Marine Microbiology, Germany - Inanidrilus exumae... | ecosystem: Host-associated > Annelida > Digestive... | reverse complement strand
TTCACTGATAAATAACAAAACTGACCTCTGTTGAACAGTCGGAGGTCAATATCACTACCTTTAGGAGTCTGAAACCAGTAAGGCACTGGTGGCGGAGTGAAATTCATCACCTATCACAACATTTTGACTGCACTAACAATAATAATAATGAACATAAAATGAAGAATAGAAAAAGCCCAAACAATGGCAATTAATAATTCAAGTCATGTCAAAAATTATGAATGAAAGAGATATTAATATAATTCTAGTCATCTGTACAAGTTTATATACAAATAAAAACCTAACAAATATGGATACAAGTCGGCTGCATACAAATTTCGTATATTTTTACCGCGCAACGCTATGCTGGCGCGGTACATGCTGCCATCGTGTGTTCCTCTGTCTGTCCATCCGTCTGTGTGTGCGTCCATCTGTCTGTCACAAGCCGGCACTGTACCAAAATGGCAAAATGCAAGATCACGAAAACGTCATACGACAGCCCAGGGTCTCCATAGTTTTCTGATACGAAAAATCTAGGCAAAATTCACACAAGGTCACCCCCAACGGGGTGCCAAATATGCCAAATAAGAGGTGGGGTAGGTTCAAATGACGATTTTCGACCAACATCTTGCTATATCTCACAAACGATGCAAGATAGAGACATAGTTTCTGTGGAATGCTAATAGGAACTTGTATTCGCTCTATCAAATGGCGCTATTTTCAGTGACCTCAAGTGACCCCTAACTACCATAAACCACCCAATTTTCGATATTTTGTATCACCTTTCATATCTTCATAGTGGGTGGAGTTAAAGACTTCAAATTTAATAGGTAGGTTGACAGTAACAAGTGCTAGCCCAAGGATAGCAAACCAGGCTGAAAGGGGCGTGGTTAGGTCACGTGAATCATCTAAATTTTGGTGGGTACCAGCCATATGTCTAGAACGGCTGATTGTCTCAGCCGCTGTCAACTTAGTTTGCCAGTGAGTGTCATAAACTGCTGATCACACCCACAGTTGAGATCTGTATTCAGTAGCTAGGCCGAGTAGAAGAAATAGTTTCATTACCATATGATGCGATACAGAATATTTAGCATGCACTGAGCCACTACATTGTGCGGGTCTGTCAGCTGCAGTGGAGACTCTTGTGCAAAAAAGTTGAGAAAAATGGACTTTAAAATCATCAAATTAACATGCATAACTTGACAGAATAACTCTGAAAGACCGTGTAAAAATAAATGAAGACAAACATAACCACAGTGAGGCAATAAACTGGAACTTTACTTCTGCTAACTTATCAAAATGCTGACCAATTTTAAAAATTTCATTCAAGAGGTACACAGCATTAAATTTGTAGTACAGTGGTCATCAAACACGTTGCTATACTTACCTGTTGATTATATAGGAAAAAAACTGCTCACGGTTTATCTAATGGGTTTATCTAATGTTGTATAAGGCATAGCTCCCAAACAGCAAAAATTAAAATACACACTAAATTATAAACATAAACATATAACCCAGTGCATGTTTAATGATTATAATTTAGCATTTATTTTTATTTTTTGCCATTTTAAAGCTTTGAATTATGCCACATTAGTTAAACTGTGAGCTATTTTCCTATACAATATTTGCTGTTTTATTAAAGTCTAAGTAAAGTAGTAGGCAATGACGGATGGAGTAACATGCAATCATCACTCTACTTATCAATTCAGTTTAAATATCTCTAACCACTACAAAGACTATTTTTTTCTGTATTAATGTTTTATAAGGTAAATACATTTGAGGTGTTGTGGAATCTTTACTGACCACTTTACTATAAATTTACTGCTAAATAATTTTGAAAATCAGTCAACATATGGCGAAGTTAAAGCAAAAGAAAGGGTCCCGTTTTTTTATTTACAGATAAGTTAAAATATTATGACATTCACACTACAAATGTATAAAAACAGACAGCAACTAATAGTGAATGATAGCAGGACAACCTGTTCTATCTTACTCTTGTGCATATCCAGCTGACTGCACTTATCTTTGATATAGTCACAGAAGTTTTTCCAGTCTCGCTTTAAATCAGGCTGGAAAACAAAACATGCATTCATCACACACCATAACAGACAGTAATGACACATAATAATATCATAAAAATGAGACAAAAACTAAGACACGGTTAAAGTAATGAACCAGCACGTATGCGAAACATGCAAAACACTTCAATAGGCAACACATTTACAAAACAACACGGCCAACTAACTCGAACATTGAGCTCAGCAACCAGAAATCTAGAATGCTCCGATGTCAACTTCATCTCCAGGTTACCAGTCGATGTCGAAGGCATCCCAATTAAAATATCTGCACAAGGAAGTAAAATTTAGACGACATGCAGTGACAACTATGCTAAACTATCTGTGCCTGAAGTGCAATTTTAAGTCATGGTAGAACTCAAACCACACCATAAAGGGTAGCAGCAGCTGTCAATCACACAACAGTAGGATGTTCTGAAGCTGACAACCTTCAATAATTAGCTAGAAACTAAATTCAACAGCTCAAACAACTGAGAAATGAACTTTGTAGAAATGATTTGTCGATTACCATCGCTTAATGCTCATCATTATCATAAACTACACAGTGTACAACTGTTTTTAGAAACTCTGTACTATATGGTACATGCAATAACGTTTGTGTTTAGACTCGTAATAACACTGAAATCTCCAGTGAGCATTATTTCATGTTTACAATAATATAGGATACTCACTGTATTACGATAGTGACCTGCCATGCAACTGTGCTGACCATATCATACAAATGCCTAAGGCTGCAAGTAAATTCAAGCAAAATCCTGCACAGTAATGGGACATAATATGTAACACATAGAGAGCCAAACAAATGGTGCAGTGGCGCAATGGGCAGAGCGTTGGACTTGCGATCAACAGGTCGTGGGTTCAAATTCTACTCAGAGCAAAAGCTGCATAACAACCTTGGGCAAGTTGTTCACACCTATGTGACTCTGTCACCAAGCAGTATAACTTCGTACTGGCCAAAGCCGCCAAAGGGCACTGATGCTCTGCAGCTGGGAAGGTAACCGTGGGCCTGGCGAAAATTAATGGCAGCCTAAGGCGGGGTGGATGACTGCGGGCTAACTGCCTGTACACCGGAATCAGCTCTGGGCTTAACACTTGGTAATAAGTATGAGAAGCCTTTACCCTTTTTAAGAGTGCCAAATTATTGTATTATCACATTTCAAACAAGAATAGGGTATTCATACCAGTGATACGCAAGTAAAATATAACTGAAAGAATTACCAAGAAGCTGCCAGCAAGCCTGGCCAATACTACGGCAGCCTTCAGACACGCTGAAAAATGGAGAAGAAAACCGATTTCGTGCATGTATCAGCAGAACTCGAAGTGCCAGAGCCATGTCCTAGTACACAGGTAACACCGCATTTTTCATTTAAAAACTCGTAATGGCTACTTTTATGCTGCAGTGATATAAGCAAACGTTTATCATGAAATGGCAACAAGCAAAATCATACGAATGTATACATGTGTACAGTACTGTAATAATTAATAGTACACTACCACCACTACACTGTGTCGCAAAAAACTACACTCCTTTCGCTTGCTATGACTTACAGCAATCGACGTACAGCAATCGATTTCCATGATCTTTGGCAAATAACAGCAGCAGAATATTGGCTATGATATGCACATTCAACTTCTCATGTCTGTTCACTGATACTTCCTTTATTTCCCACTAGATTACAGCAACAGAAACGACGCATTTTGACACCACTACAATGTAAACATGCCATCATTCACTAAAGAGGATAAGGTTGTGATTTAAAATTATATATGAACTGAAAAGCTACAATGAGAAGCCACTTGTTAAGCAGTTTCTCAGCAAAGGCTGGAATATATTGCTTGGTTTATTTCGTATGGGAGAGAAAAAAACTAATTAATATAAAATACAATATAGTAAAACTTTAAAAAATAGTACAAATAATGTCCAACAGAAAAAAGCATCATGTCAATGAGTCAACATCACAACAAATTTATACATATCCAATCATTAATCAGTCAACGAAGACAGTGTACTGGCATTTGTCAGTGTCAGAATGCCAGTGATGTAACATGTCAATGAAAGCATGTGTCACTGAACGTCGTCTGACGGCATCGTACTGGCGATTGCTGCTCACGCGTTCCATGATCCACGACCCAACAAATGACTCCAGCACTTTTCCAAGAGTAGCTGTTTCAGGTTGTTGTTTTTCTGACATTAATATTTCACAAGGTAATGTAGCGACACATTTGAGGGGTGGTGGGATATTTCATTAGCGCTTTACTGCAACTTACTGCTAAGTCTGTTGATGAAACAATTTTGAAAATCAGTCAGTGTTTGGCAAAGTTAGCGGCAAAAATATAGTGGCAGCAACTTTTTTCTGGACACAGTGTATATAGACCAGATCATTGTACTGAACACTGGCTGACATGTGTCAGCTCTTCAGGGGTTTCTCTGTCATATTCAGTACAGACTACATACATTCAGCAGTGAGTCCTGCGCTCGTATGGTTCCCTTCTGCAGTAGCTGTGTCAGGCGCCAGCGATGAACTTGTCCTGGAAAATTCAGGCTGTCAACTTCAAACTCCCTGTCAACAGTAGCACAGACTTGGGCTATTTCACACAACTCCAACTCAAAACTATCTGCATAAACTACTGCAAAGTATCAGGCAGATTAATGGTCTGCATCATAACTTAAAAAGGTCGTTGTTGCTGTTTTCTGGGCGCTTGGTATGTTGATCACATGTGGCTGACCTCCAGGAAGCCGGCTTCCTTCAGTAACCCACTACCATTGTGGGAGCTTTTAAACAGTTGTTCTACGGGATTGTCTTCATCAAAATGGATGCTATCTTTCCTGGTGTTTTATTTCATAACATTAGCTAGTAAGCAAAACACTAAGACACACATTCATTAACAGCAAACACAATACAAAAGTGGCCAATGATATTCATACGAAAAACACCTGACATGACAGCAACCAACCCATTTTCTCGAATGCTTCGTAACTGCTTCATGCTCAGCTTCTGTGGGTTGCCTTTGGCATCACGAGCAACTTGCTCAAGTTCATCAAATGTCGGTGCAATAAACAGATCTTTGAAGCCACCGGCAACCTAATAATCACAACAGCTCATCTGTAAATTTTACTACAAAAACATTTTTCAACAGAATAATTAATGCATCAGAAGTGTAAACTAGTACTTTTCCTCCAATGTAACAGATGCTGGTATAGAATGTTTCAACCAGAATACTGGCTCTTATTCAATCAAAAATACTCAGAATAACTAGTAACAAAAAAGGTTTTAATTGTCTATTTTGTGCACACTCCAGAGAGAAAGTATGCATGAAGACTTAGAATGATGTGCAAACAGGCAAATATAATTGTATTGGTTCGTTATTATGTGCTAACAATGTAACAGCAGTACCTCTGTGCCATCTCCACTGCCATTATGTCTGTCAGTCAGAGACGGAGGAAGAACAATAGGAAAAGTTTTCCAATGATAAAGCAGCCTTTCAGCAGCCTGTTATTGGCATGAACAAACAAACATTAGGTACTAGATAAAATTTACTGCACTTCATGTTTTGTAGCATAATTAGTTAAGTATTATACAACATACTTATAACACGATAACTATAATAAAAACAACTTATAATATAGCTGTAGTTTATATATAGATAATGGGTCTTAAATTTTTAAACAGCTGCATACCAAATGCTGCTTAGTCAGTCTGCACTGATTGGCCAATACTGTAGATCAAAAATCAGATATTTAATACTCTACCATGATGATTGTCTAAGTGACGATATAGCACCATGTAGCTCTGCTAGAGATGAAATCATGCACGGTATTAGTCACAATAATATTAACTTCCATTCACAGGCCACACAGACTATCCAGGACCATAATCAGCTCATACATATTATGCAATGTCAACTCGAGTAACTGTGGTAAGTTTCTATGCGCTGTCACATTCAGTTTTCACCAGTCAATTTTTGTATAACCAGCCGCTGTTACTGTCACTGCTACAAGCCTTTAAGGTCTCACAAAACAGACTCTTTAAGCGATTACTGGAGCAGGTTTTTACAGACTGGATGTCCTTGCTGTCTCCAAACCAACACTGTCACAGCCCTGAAGGGAATTCAAACTAAAGCCAACCACGACCACTGGACATCATCCAGCCCTTTACGCCAGCTCTCCGAGTAGCCTACTTCTCTACACACACAAAATTTCCACTATTAAATCTGCGTTCAAAATAGGGCCATGTGCAGTTAAAGAAGTAATGGAAATTATAAGTTAAACTAGATGGCCGTATTGTGTGGAATGCCCACAATACAGTATTCGGCTCGAAGCGGTCCACTATCTGTGCACAAGCTGCTTACTTCCTGCATTTGACAATACCTAGTGTCACGTGCCTGTGACTGAGTCAGTGTTATCTGCCATGTTACTTAGTTTCAGTTTCCAACTCAGGTCTGCTTTTCTTCCATGTCGGTCAACCAGGCCGCACAGCGGCATACTTGGTTTACCAAATATCGGACATCGGATGTTGCCAAAAATTTGGATAGGTTTCTATTACGGAGCGTACAGCCCAGGGGTGATTTTGAATTTATTCTAAAGGTAAAAATGGAAACCAGAGGGATCATTTGGTAGTGAATTTTGGGGATCTGTAATCATTCCGTAGTTATGGTGGCCTGAAGTCACACATAGTTGAAATCTTGTAAGAAATTTCTGCATTTTCTTTGGAAAAATGACCCCTTATGGTAAAATTTCAAAATTCTGTTCCGGAAGTTTTCATCGCAACATCGATTGACGTTGTTGTGATCAAATTTGGTGAAATTTAGCTGACGGGAAATCGGTGACATCATGCATCATTTATCTGACAAAAAATTTTGCCTGCATCTCGAACTGTCGCTACTGCATGGATTGTGCCCAAAATCTGCCAGGGCCAGCCCCCAATAATGTACTCAGAGTGCTCCAGATTTCATCCAAGTCGGTTCACTTCGGCAAATTATAGCCGACACGTAAACACCGCCAAATCACCCCATTAAGTAATTCTAATATTAGGCCAAAGCATAGCTTAGAGTCGCATAATGACTGACTGGCAATGTCCCATAAACATGCATTCCTTATATGCACCTCAGTGATAGGAATAATGTACCTCTTTGATTGCAATTCGAACTACTCCAATGTCTGGTGAAACATTTGCAGAAGTAAACTCAAAATGCAGTGGCTCCCTCTACAAATACACAACCCAAGACCAGTGCTGCTCTCAATCAATAATGCTATTATTAGGCAGCATCACCTGCATTCAGTGCATGACAAGCGGCCTATTGCCACAGTGTGAGCTGTGTGTTTGTCACACAGATGTGCTGTGCAATCCGGGTGAACCGATCGAGACGCCTTTGGAGAGCTGACTCACGCAAGTCCAATAAACCATGTAGGTCAAGATCAGACGAATCCATGTGTAGATGTGAGAGGCTACAAGTCGGTAAAGTGGCCTTTTTCTAAATTACTTTGGACACTTGCATCAGCATAAACAACACAACAAACAGAGTATCTCACAATTCACAAATATCACAATGGTCACATACACAATATTTCAGTGGTCATGTTCTACATGAAATTTGACTAGCTGATTGCTCCTTAGCAGAGCAATAACTGGTACAGAATGTTTGCTGCTGGACTCCCTCCCCTTCTTGGTGCTAACTAGGGTAGTAGTAGTTAGTCACTGTCTGTGCCTCATCATTGCTAACTGATTCCTGAGGCAAGGGACAACACTTCCGTCTATGTTGGCTCTCTGTGGATAGTACCCAAGTAACAGTGACTAGTTAATGTTAGACTAAGCTCCAGTAATTATGTATGGAATACAGTATCATTAAACATTAATTAAACTCAACTAAACATAAAAATATGCACGAGATTGTGACCATTACTATGTTACAAGTTACTAAAAATCATCTGTAACTGCATTAGTCAAAAGACGGTATATGCAGACCTTTGATAATCATGTTTATTTTGCAGTGTTTTTAAGGTATCACCAAACAGTGGCAAAAACTGCAAGTTTCCATAATCAAATCTATAGTCTTTCTAATGAGAATGTCTGTGAGGAATTTTCTACACAATATGCCTGAGAAAAACACGAGATAGATACTGGGTAGCCATAACATAAACGGTGTGGTTGTTGCCACACAGTTCACCAGTAATCTCACCAACCTCAGGACCATCATCTGTTTCATCCATTACAATGCAGCCAGTGGACCACTGTGTCACCAATTATCACGAGCAGTCATTAACTAAGCTTCCTCATCACGTCATAAACGAGTAAGCACGCACTCTTCACCACCTACAAAATAACAGTAACATCAATATGCAATGTATGCAGGGCCATTAAAGTACTGCAGTTGTTTCCCATTAGCATAAAATGTACCTGTATTACAGATTGTGCAATAATATAACATAAGCAACAGAATGACAACCTACAACACGCTGCAGACTGCATGAAGTTACTGTCTAATGTCAGCATACAGCATGCATATACCATGTATTGCACAACGTTATCTTCACTGGCGTCCTTTAGGCGTCAGTTGAAGACGGAACTGTTTGTCAGAAGCTTTCCTGATCTCGACAGCTCTGTCTACGACCGCATCTGACAGTTACTCTATTCGCTCTTTTGCATTGCAATCGCGTTTTGTCACTGTTTTTAACGTTTGTACGGTGTCCTTGCAGTCTTTTGACATTACGCCACCTAAGTCTTTTCTTTTAATAATAATAATAATAATAACACTACATAATGCATTCACTGCTGAAAATCGACCTCTTGTCGCTCTTCAGTCACTGACATAATTGTTGTCCCTGCCGTCATATGCTAACATTGTCATCATTATCACCCCTACCCTGTCAAAAGTATTGTTGTTAGTTGTTACAGTACACGAAATCAAAACTGAAACCTAAGTCAATTTTTTAAAATCAATTATAACAATCATCATCATCATCATCATCATCATTTGGAGAAAATGGAAGCAGACCTCAAAGGTCTCTCTATATGTGAGAAGTACTCACAAAATACAAACTTATTACTATACAACATAACTATAGAGTTTCCAATGCCACCGACATCTGCTTTATAATCATATGAAATAAGTTACACATTGGTCAGTCAAAAACGTATCCAAAAGATTTGTAAGGTGTTAACAGTTTTGACAGAAACCACACAATTAGCTCTCTAGCTACATAATGGCAAAGATCTTTATGAAATTCCAACAGAATCAGTCCCAATAGCATCACCAAATACAGGTGAGGTAGGCTAAAATGTAGATTTTCGACCAATCTCGCTATATCCCAGAAATGGTGCAAGATAGAGATATAGTATTATAGTTACTATGGAACGTTAACAGGAACTCATGCATTCTATCAAATGGCACCAGCCTATTTTCAGTGACCTTGGGTGACCCCCTAATCATCCCAAACCACCGCATTATGCCATTTTCACATTTTGTATCCCTTTTCGCATCTTCATAGTGGGTGGAGATAAAGACTTCAAATTTGGTAGGCACGTTGATCATAGCAAGTTCTAGCCCTTGGACAACAAATAATCCCTGAAAGGGGCATGGTGAAGTCACGTTAATCATGTAAATTTTGGTGGACACTAACCATATCTCTAAAATGGCTGAAGCTTGAGTGATCAAATGTTGTACACAGGTAGGCTATATAAAGTTCCAGGAGCATGATCAGAGTCACGTCAAGCATTTAAAATTTTGCGGTCCCAATGATATCTCTGATTGGCTGAAGCTACAGTCATCAAATTTTGTACACATGTAGACTATATCATATCCCAGCCTAAGGATGACAAACCACCCCTAAACGGGCGTGGTCAGTGTCACGTCACTCATGTGACCCATTTTTTCAATTTCGACGCCCGCAATCATATCTCTGGAACAGATGAAGCGACAGTCACCAATTTTGTATGCAGGTAGAATATATCAAGTGCTGGGCTTTCGATGACAGACTATTGCCTAATGGGCAGGGCCTCGCGACCCGTTATTTTTAAATTTTGCCCCAAACATATCTTTGGAATCAGTGAAGCTAGGCATTTCAAATTTTGTGTGCTGATTGATACACAGGAGTACTAGTGCACACATCATATATTACCCCCGAAAGGGATGTGTGATGTGTCACATGACCTCAAATTTTGGGAAAATGGTGATAATATCTCATTAATGGTGCAAGATAAGAAACACAGTTGCAACAGAACACCAATAAGAAATTGTATGTGGCCTATCGAACAGCACCAGTGCCAATGACCTTGAATGACCTTGAAGGTCCCTTCTGCTGTTGGAAACCTTTCTAACTCTCATATTTCTTGAAACATAGCACAAATTTACTAACATAGTGCATCGCGCAGTCCCGCTGCAGTAGAAGAACTTCTTGTAAATTATTGCACCCAGACATATCTTAGAAATGGGTGAAGCTAGGCACCTCAAATTTGGTGTGGATCTTGATACTAATGAGTATAAGTGCTTGCATGTGTGATAGACTACCCTGAAAGAAATTTGTTCCGGGTCAAGTGACATCTTTGCATTTTGGAAAATACCTGATATCTCGGAAATAGTAAAATACACAGATATAGCTGCAATGGAAGACTAACAGGGAACTGTATGTGGCCTATTAAGTGGCACCAATACCAATGATCCTGAGTGACTTTGAAGATTACTTTGCTGTTTGAAGCCTTTCTAACTACCATATCTAAGGAAATATAGGATGTATTAACCAGATACATTTATATCAGAAAGTGCAGGTGACTTGTAATTTCAACTGTCAACTTTCAACTGTCTTGTCAAAACTGAAGCCCTTCTTAAGGTCACAGGCAGTCATGTACACAGTAGATGTGGTAATATGTCAAAAACAATTGCAACCTAAAGACATTAACAGACCATGCATATATGGTCGATCTAATCGTGCTATTTCCGATGACCTTAAGTGACATTCATGGTCATTTCCCAATTGCAAGCCATTTCAAATGTGATTTTTGTACAGTTCTACAGAGTTGACGAGATTTCAACTGACACAGTACATTGCATGGTCCCTCCGTGCTAGCTGAGCTTCTTGGTTTTAAAAACCAACCGAAACTGACTGACAATGAAAATTACGAAACTATAACAATGCTACTTAAATATGCATATATTCCACACAGGCAAATCAGCTGTCAGAAAGTGCATCTAATATGGCAGTCAAAAAATGGCCAGTTATAAGAGACACATATCAAATACAGCAAAGAACTTATGTACTGTTTAGGCTATGTTTGAACTGGATGATGAATGGAAAATCTTTAAAAAATTAGTGATTAAAGAAATGTTCCTGGCTAAAATATTCCCATCAGTCTAACCAAGGTGGTAGTTAAGAACATTACTAAACGCCAATACCTAAGATTAAAAGTATCCACATTCCGTGGTGCGTTCGTCCGCTGTATCACTGCTAATTACCATCACCCACCTCATCCCACGACCAACCGCAACTGATTATGTGCTAAGTGTGATTAGCAGCATGTGCCATCAAATTGCCACTATTGATATTGCTCATTAAGCACCGCGGTCGAGGCAGGCGAAGATTGTCCACCTCTGTGGATCATCACCAGCAGGGTGTCTACAAATCCAGCCTAACAAATTTCCAGAAGATTTCCAGGACACATTTAACAAATTTCCAGTAGTTTTTTACATTCATCAAGCCTCCTTAGTATTACAATTATACGTACAATAAAATGGCATGCTGCACTATATCAATGCACATACAAGTAGTGATGGCACGATATGGCCGTGGGGGAAAAACGATGGATACGATACGATACTGCACAAAATATCGCGACGAACAATACAGTGCCAAAACGCTGCGCTGTGTGTCAACAGTCCAAGATTAATGTAGCGTTCTCACTGACGCCTTCGCACGCGTTCGCATCATGCCTTACAACGCCATCAACGGTCGTTGACGACATTCGACCGCTGTCCATAATTTCCGGCAGAGTTTGAACATGGGGACGGTACGGTATCAAAAATCTAGCATTAATAGATTTCA
>Ga0209780_1003194_pt1 | contig 12088 bp, 5 predicted proteins | sample WorMetexBAHAMAS2_FD_187384 | JGI IMG/M metagenome (GOLD analysis project Ga0209780, IMG submission 187384) | Marine gutless worms symbiont microbial communities from Max Planck institute for Marine Microbiology, Germany - Inanidrilus exumae... | ecosystem: Host-associated > Annelida > Digestive... | reverse complement strand
GACAACAGACAGACAACAGACAGACAGACAGACAGACGGACAGCTCATAGCATATAGCAAACGTAACGTAATACGTTGACGTTTGCTAAAAAAAGAATGACTGACGCAAATGAAATTTTGTTGGACATAAATTGAGTTAGTGGCAATCAACATCGGAAAGGCTACAACGACTTTTTACTGACTGTAAACAATCGGAGATGGCAAGAGTTTATTGATTAAGTAAAAAAAGGACCCGAATATCATTAGCATGTCACATCAACTAGAGTCAAACAATTTGACGTAGACAGTTTGATTGCGTCTCTCTAAAACATGACGGGCAGTCAATCAATCATTTATTTATAACAAAAGGGCCAACTGGCCACTTACAATGTTATACATTAAAAACTACAATAAAACATAACGACACACAATGACACATAAGAAGAATGCCGGACCTAAATAAAATTCAGTCTACAAAACCGCACTGTTACTTTAGCAGTTAGACTATTATGAAAACGGCGGAGCCGCGGAGTGACGAAAAATCAACTTCATCACATGGCAAAACATTCTAAATACGACCTACTCTATGGTTAAAATAATTGTAGCGTTTTTTTACGGTTCCAATACGATACGGGTGAAATACGTGTTAAATGCGTTAACAGTATTACGTACAGGTTACAACGCTGTCTGGAGAGGAATATACGAGTGTATCGAGCATTGACCACTCCAGACAGTGTTGTAACCTACTTATTTCATGACCTACTTACTAGGTCTCTGAGTTGGGCGCAGTCACTGTAGGAAAGTGTCGATAACTATGCGGCCGATTCTCGTAAAGAATTGCATGTCACTCGGGCCAAACCGTCGGAAAACATGCCATTAAAATAATGTTCATTCACCGACGCTGAACTCCCGCCGGTCAGCTTATAGGCCAACCTGTTATCTCAAACGAGTTTTGTTGAGATTCGCACAGCGGCAATGATGTCAAATCTGATATAAACCGTTGGCCGTGGTCGCAGGCATTTTATCGCTGCGTGTTACCGTTTCGCTGGAAGCTTCGCCGATACAGTATTGGTCATTTAGGACAGCGTAATCATTCTGTCGAGACATTCGAGCAACTGATAAGTCACGCAACAAGATCTGTCAAGGCCATAAAACTAGACATAAGATCTGATTCAGTCGCCTCCAACAATTGCATGACATCGTCCCAGAAGTGGACTTTTTGTTGTACATAGGCTTACATTCTAACTTGTCGTACGTGGCGACGGAGATTTAGACACCGTCACGGCTTTTTGGTTTGAGTCAGGTGTTGTATTATTGTCAGAATGGGGCGTATACACAACTCAGTCTCTGAAAGGTCATATTGATGTGTCATTCCGCAAAAAGCTCATTCCTCTCCTCTGTGTGTCAGATTGCGGCATTCCACAGTCTACTCAGTTCCCCACGTCAGAACTAAACCAAATAGCATCAATAATGATACTATTTGACTAAACGGTACTGTTCATTTATTAACTACACTTAACTATCAGTAAACTATTGTATGATGTTTGTTATGTGGTTATGTGTGTTAATTATTATGTTATGCTTACATTGTACAGATCGTGTATTACCTGCTAGTTCTATTTTAATCGTATATATGTAATTGCATTTTACTCTGTTGTAATGTAATTAATCTAGTCTCATGGTTACAGCATTATAATAAACTTACTTACTTCCTAAAAATGAAAATGGAAGTTGACTAGTACATAATGTGACCAGTGTGTTTTTCGGCTTTTTCATTCGACTAAAATTACAGCAGTTGTTTTTATTTTACTTTTTTCGTAGTAATAATTTTAATAATTGATTCAGTTGTAAGCCTAGTCGACAGAAATGTGTTCGTGTTTTCGTCTTTTGAAATGGAACCAAACAGTTAAACAATAAGTACGTCATCATCATCATCATCAATTTGCTAGGGCGCCACTCAACCGGTGCTCAGCAGCGCCTAAAGTAAGTAACAGATAATCACAAATGTCGACGACATATACCGGCAGCATTAACGACAACACATTATCACTAGTGTTCTGATCTCGAGACCTGCAAATAATATTACGTAAATAAATATATTTACTCAAGAAGTTTTTCTTCCTCGTAGACAGGCTCTCAGCCAGAGGCTGGCAGTTGAATACATTCTATGATATCCTGAGACCAAATTGTACTGAATATTTTACTAAAGGCACTGCTTATTGCAAAGTCAAAAAAGAGATTTGATCTGTGATTTACTGAGTGGACATGATTCTAGACCGTAAAATAGCACAGGTAAACATCTCATTTTCAGCAGCTCAACAATAACCTCCTCAGATGCACAACATCCAACTTTCCTGAACATAGCGTTATGTTGCGAGTTGGTATGACGTTATAAGCCTTTAGCTTGTGCTAATACTAACACTAATCCGGATCATCTGCCATTGCCGTGGTCCTTAAGCAACGACGCAGTGCCGCCTGAAATGTCGCTTGGACTTTTTCTGAATATGATAGTAGAATATAATCTTTCGTAGTTAAAAGGTTCATAACAGGGATAGCGTCCGTCCAAATAATCCCTCTGCTCATATGGGAGAATTATAGTTTGCTGTGCATCGTATGCAACTCCACTATATGCCAAAGACCAGTCTCATCCGACATATACATCGGAAATTGACAGGTATTGTTTTGGACACACGGACGAGTTGTGCAAGAACAGTTCAACCGATCGAGATGCTGTTGGGGGGGGGCTGACTCATGTAGGTCCAATGATGGGGTCAAGATCGGACGAATCCATTTGCAGCCGTGAAGGGTGACATGATGGCGATTTGGGATCATCCACATGAGTTAGCCTCTAAACGGGCTCACGATCAGTTCAGCCGGTTTTGTTCAGCTTACCCGTGTGCCCACCCAACACACAGACACAAACCACGCTACGTGCGACGTCTGTATCAATAGGCCGCATCTATGCACTACGTGTGTGCGATGCGGCCTAAAAACCCATATCAGGTAATTGGTGTATAATATTTATGATTTTTGGCTACGTGAACTTTATTCGCCGTCTTTTGACTTTTGAGGTGACTGAACGGACCGGCAAAAATTACTGCGTACCGTCTACGCAAGGCCGCCTACTGGATTATACGTAGGGTGACAGTAACGTAATTTCTGCATTCCTATTTATGCCAGCTGTTCTGGCGGCAATGATGTGGGGCAAGGAAATGTAAACACTAAACACTAAAGTCGTGTTAGTTTGATATCGCTTTAAGCTTTTCTTAAACTCACTTATTCAATGTTATTCAAATAACGTGACAAATCTTCACCAGTTAACTTCGCATAGTACGACATCATGCCCCACAACATAGAGGTCGTATCGAGACCACAGTTTACTGTGAAGTCACTTCACCCCCTGTATATGTAAAAGCTACTCGGTTTTTTGTTTTTCGTTTTTCCTTATTTTTTCGTTTCTATGCCGTGCGCTATATTAAGCTGGCCATCGCATCAGCTTTTGTGCGCACGTAAACATACCGTATCTATCGTATCGTATCGGCCATCGAGGTGTTTACGATAGCGGTTGTCCGACGGTGCGTTGCGTCCTCATCCCTCATCATTATCACGTGCGCGGCATGCACGTTGTGAGTAGCACGTCTAGAATCGCCGCTGATATCATTCACGACGTTCAGATGCCGTTCTCTGATTGACGGCGACGTCATAGCCGAGCGACAATGCTATTGATTCATTGACTCGACTCGCGACGATGGTCAAGCAAATTAGCGCTGGGTCGTTCGGCCGATTTGTTTCTGTTCGATTACGTCCAATTCCATATACCGCATAATGTGGAAAATCTTTATTGCCGATCACTTTGTGGACCGGGTAATGCAGTCGGCCCGCTATGTGTTGTCTGTGTGTTAACACGATAAATTTCCAACTAAATAAACTTTGACCTAGATATTTAGCAAGTTGGTTCATCTTGACCCTATCTAGGTCAAATTCATAAATCAAGGTAAATGACATGATTATTATTGATGACAGGTACCCGGGCCACTCGTATTCGTATGTTTGCTGCAAAATATCACGATGTTTTGTGAAATCATCGTTTCAGCGTGCGCTAGTGAATGTCAAGTGCTACAAACGAAGTTGAGAGTTCAGTGTTATCAGCGACTTGTCACGCTCGCAGTAGGTGGCCACTACATTTCGTTCGACTATATTCGCCATAACGGTAATAGTAGACAGAACAACAATGAGACACAAAGAAGTAAATAAATAAAATAAACAAATGCAGTGTAAACAATAAGTGACAATAACAAAGTATAGCAATTTATATAATTCAAAGTAATAACGTCATAAAATTATCCTCTCTGTTTTAAATGACGATTCTGTGTAGCATCTGTTGCTGTTTTATCTCTGTACAATTGGTATGAGGCGTTTTGCTAGAGGTGTCTTATTTACTTACTTAACAGCACACTGCACTAAGTTAGACTTAAGCGCAAAGCGTTTAAAGCGAATGTTTGAATCAAATACGAATGAAGTCGATTATTATCGATCAAATTTAGGACATACCCAGCTCTAGAAGAGGCTGACCAGCTCGACAACGTTCTTTACCCGGCACCTGCGACCATATCCACTCCATCTCAGTATCAGCCAATGACGACTGTTGCCCGTCCTGCTGCTGATGCTGATGATGTCGATGATGATGATGATGATGCTGTAGCTCGTGCGTTCGCGTTGCCTGGAACGTATGCTATCGTTGTCAATCTTGACTAGATTTTTGCAACATGCTAATTACTAAGCCGCATTACAGCGAGAGCTAGATGCGACCTGTTGCTATGGACAGGAGTAGCATGGTCTGTCTGTTTGTGTATCTGTCTATCTGTTGGTCACGTTCGTGAGCTCTGCAAGAAAAGCTGAAACGATCGAGATGCTGTTCGGGGAGGGGTGAATTGCGTGGGCCCAAGGAACCGAGTATTACGAGGGGCAATTTTGGGGGTTTTCTGGCCCATTGAAATACATTGGGAGTCTTTGCTGCGGTGTATGCAGCAAAAGGCATCATTCAGTCCTTAATACGGCACGAAGTGCGATGCGGCCTTTCGTCAAAACCCTTTGACCACTTGTTTACAATAACTACTGACCAATGACGGTTCTATTTATCGACCAGTTGAGTGGTCCAGATAAAGCAATCGGTTCCCTCTGTGTGTGTCAGTGTGTGCCTGGGTGTGTAAGTGTCCGGACAATAAATTTTGATCGAAATGAAGTTAGATGTTTGTAGTAGTAGTAGTAGTAGTAGTAGTAGTAGTAGTAGTAGTAAAATTCTTTAATAAAACTTTGTCAAACGCAAAGTGAAACAGTCACAGTATACACATACAGTATAGACATGCAAAATAGCAAAATAAAATGTAAACAAAGTACAGTCCTGTGTGTATTACATTAATATATATCATCATTGAATAACATGCGGTTAATGAAGTTTTTGCGCATGAACTCTGAAGGGATAACAGAAAGGGTGAGGCCGTGTCCACGGGAACGGAGATTATAACCAGTGTGTTTGGGTGGTGGGACTGGGAGGAGTTGATGTAAAACATGTTGAGGGTTATAACGTTGGCGTACTAATTCAGCTAGATACTCTGTAGCTCACATTCGAAGGTCTGACTGAGAACTTAAATCGAAATTGGAAAAACTATTACGGCAAAGCGCGGGAAAATGGGGGTAGCCACGACAGTGTGCCGATTTCAGTGTGGCATGGCACAGGTATGCGCTGTACTGAGTGCTGTGGTTCTAGTTGGTTGTTTATTGAATTCTTTGTGCTGAAGTAGTCGGTGCGACCTCGAGTGAGGGCTATCTGATCGTCAACTGCCTGTACGATTCGTTTACTCCAAACTTGATTACTGTAATTCTCTCTACTATAAACTCCCTAAGTATCATTATCCCGTCACCAGCAGATGCAGAACTTTCTTGCTCGTACTGTCGTGAAAGCTCCCAATTCCTGACATATCACTCCCATCTTACGCTCTCTCCACTGGCTGAGAATCACTGATCGCATCGAATACAATAAGCTTCTGTCACCTACAAAGTTCTTACAATTATCCAACCTCCGTACCTTTATAACCTCATCTCTGTTCAACGTCCTCGCAGTACTCGCTTTTCATCCGTCGTTACTCTTGCTCGGCCACCGACATCATCCTCTCTAAAAATATCTGATCGCTCCTTTCCTTGTGCTTCACCTTGTCTCTGGAATCAGCTTCCTTTGTCTCTTCGTCAACCTCATTCTGGTACCAGTTCCTCCATTTCCGACTCACCTATCCCTTAACCCATCATTTTTTTTCTTCGGATTTACCACTTTGCTCATCCATAACTAGCTCTCTCTTTCACTCCTGGCTTAAAACCCAACTGTTTCACAAATCCTGTCCCCATAGTTTTACTTCCTCCCGGACTGCCTCCACGGACTATTGCCGGGACCGTATCTTCTGAGCTACTCTACTCGGTTGTTGTTTTTATTTTTTTCTGTTTTTTCGTTTCTGTGCTGTGCGCTAGATTAAGCTGGCCATCTTGTCAGCTTTTGAGCGCACGTAATCTACCGCATAGTATCGTATCGTATCATCTGATGTCTGGTCACTAGAACACCCCAGAACATTAATCAATTCTGCACCATTTCAAATGCATTTATTTATTTAATAAATGGACAAAGGATGTTTTCGTCAGATTCACCCGCACGCGGTGTCAACAGTCAAAGACAGTGCCCAGTGTAGTCTAGACGAAACGATAAATGATTTTATTCGCTCTTCCTTTTCCTGTCGAATAGTACCATTGTTGATAATCTTGGCTGACATTCAAGATTACTGCAGCTATTACTCCGCAATAAGGATACTTCTTCGCTCTTCCCTTGTGTTTACTCCATTCTCTGGGCTTCTTCGTTTTTCGCACTGTCCACCTTCTGCAACCGCGACAAGTTGTTGAACGCTCGACTTCGTTTGAGCTTTGAAGCACTTGATAGTCACTGGCGCACATAAGTACAATAATATCACAAGATATCTTTGACAACCGTAGCCTAAAATTACTTGTAATAAAAACGTTCAATTACGCGACATGCCGCATGCGACATCAAAGTGCTTTCTGTTAATATACGGTAATGCACGTTGGATTAGTTAGCTATTGTTAGTTTTTAGTGCCGCTTCAATCGGTACAATCGCGTCGCTCAAGGATGATGATATGCATGCAGCAAGCGTGTGCTCCGATCACCTGTCATCAATAATAACCATGTCGTTGGACGTGTCTCATCAAGTCCCAATTAATAATCCACGTCCGTGGTCTGGATAGACAGACGATGTACATGCGCTCTTGCCGGTCGTTTCGTGTATTGTAATTAGGTCGAAACTGTCAGTTCTGTAGCGACATTAGTGTTCGTGTTCGCCAGCGTTGTCGCTCTTGATCGCATGCATAGTTCTTTAGCAGCTATGCTAAAGCGTTGGATGGCTACAGAAATATGTTAGAATAATTATTTTGATCATCATCATCATCATCATCACTCTCATTATTATTATTAGGCCGCATCGCAGCAACAGTTAGATGCGGCCTATTGTTGCAGACGGAGTAGCGTTGGTCTGTCTGCTTGTCGGTGTGTCTGTTTGTCTGTTGGTCACATTGGTGAGCCCTGCAAAACGGCTGAACCGATCGAGATGCCGTTTGGACAGGTGATTCGGGTAGGCCCAAGGAATCATGCATTAGATTGGGGTCCAGATCCCCACGAGAAAAGGGCAATTTTTGAGGTTTACCGGCCCACTGAAAAGCATTGCGAGTCACTGCTGCTGTGTACGAAGCAAAAAACCAGTAATGGCGTCAGCGCGACTGCTGCAGCCAACTGCATTCTTCCCGACTGGCCGGTGTCACGTTAAGTTTTTCCTGTGAAAATCGGTTTTCCCTGCGATGCGGCTTTTTGTCGAAATTCTTTGACCACTTGTTACTATTATCGTCCTCGTTTTAATCGTTGTTTTAATCCGTCGGTGGTAAAGACAGGGGCATAAAAACGAAAGCTAAAGTAAGAGATTCTTTCGGCAAAAAGTCGTCCTCATGGATTGTGTAAGAAAAGCTGCTTCTGACGGCGACCGTACGGCGTACACACGCCGGCTGTATAGCTGCCGGCGTGGGGTAGGGCGTTCAGTCGCGTCTGTCTGTCTCTGCGAGCTCTAAAAGGAAGACGTAGGCCTATAGTCCATGGCAGGACCTCCGCATGCACTGACCCTGAGGACAAAAGGTAAAAGGTCAAATTGTAACCCTAACCCTCCCGTTAGACTATATATTATTTTTGCACAGTCGTTATTTGTACATATCTACAAGTGAAAAAGGTCATAATGTGAAAGAACGTCACAGGGTTATCAAGTGGCAACAAGTGCGATCAAAATTTACTTTTGCACGGCGTGGGTCTGCATGTCGATACGACTGCACGTTTCTCTAGTTATGATTGTCGTTGTTCTTGTAGTTGTCGTTACCAGCTTCGAATATTCATAAGTTTCACGCAAACTTTTGTTATGCCGGTAAACAACGTTAACGTGATTTCGCGGCATCATCTAACAATGCCACCGAACAGCGTGTAAACATTTGTGCCGCGCGACGCTATGCTAGCGCGGTATATGCCGTCATCGTGTGTCTGTCCGTCCGTCTGTCCGTCACAAGCCGGCACTGTACCAAAACAGCTAAACGTAGGATCACGCAAATAACGCCGAACGATAGCCCAGGGACTCTAGTTTTCTGATGCCAAAAATCTCAGCGAAATTGCAACTGGGCCAACCCGAACGCGAGCGCCAAATACAGGTGGGGTAGGTTACAGTCGGCGATTTTCAACCAGTATCTTGCTATCTCAGAAACGGTGCAATAATTATAGTGGCATGGTTACTATGGAACGCTAACCCCAAACTGCCCCATTTTCGACATTTTCGCTCGCCTGTTATGTCTTCGTAGTGGGTTGAGATAGACGTTAAATTTGGTGCATAGGTTGATCGTAGCTAGTGCCAGCTCACGGATGGCAAACCGTCCATGAAAGGGGCGTGGTCAGGTCACGTGAACCATTTAAATTTTGGTGGGCAACAGCCATATCTCTATAACGGCTGATCGTCTCAGCTGCTGTCAGCTTAGGTGGACGGTCAATGCAGTAAACTGGTGACGGTCTCGGTCACCACTTTATCTCACTGACCGTCGATTCTGTGTACAACATTGTGGGATTTGTGAGCCTGAGGCACTGCGTCGCGCGGGTCTGTCAACGGCAGCGGAGACTTGCATTATCCGACCCGGCGGTTGTTAACACTAATTACAACGGTTGTGTGGACTGTCGCCGCCCGTGCTATGTAAACACGGCGGCCGTAGATCGACGTCGGTTCCCGGAAAGGTTGGCGGCGCTGAGTGGATGTAAATTTACGTTCGTGTTGTTGGTGCAGGACGAGCGAGGGCGGGAAGTGGCGGCGATATGCGACGCACGACACTCGACGTCCGGACGGGCCATCAAACGTGGCGGCGTGGAGTCGACGACCGGCGGCGGCCTGGCGCTCGGCGCTCGACGTGCCCGTCATCACTCGACCGCCGCCGCCGCCACCGCATCTTTGTTGACGCTGATGACGTCAGTACTTGCCGCCACAGCCGTGCTCGTCGCACAGTCCGTCGACGTCGTACTACGCCTGCCGACGTCGGCCGCCGACAGTCTCGGTAGCTAAGTCAATTTACTCGCTGCGCATGCTCATAAACGTGCTGCGTCGTAATCCTGTTGGGTACTTGGTCGTCGTTCTTCCAGGGACTGGGAACCCTTATCAACGTCAGTGTCGCGCCACACCTTCGGCAACCGCGCCGCCCGCATAGCATCATCACCGTTGAGGGACGGGTTCGACAACAGCAGTGTGGACGCAAAGGTCAAGGTCAAGGCCGAGGCCGAGCCAGGCCTCGTCGAGTCCAAAACCACCGACAAGGCCTCCAGAATTTTGCACTCGCGGGTTTTGAGTAGCCTGTCTTCAGCAATATTTGCGAAACTGATGTATAAGTTTCCGTTAGTAGAATAACTAGAAAATGTCATGCGAGTCCCAGTTCCGTCAATGCGGGGTGTAGCGGTTCGAAGACAGCAGTGTCGGGGCCAAGCTAAGGCCAAGTCTCTTGGATGCAATGGCCACAACGGTGTAGATTTGTATTTGTATAGAGCTAACGAAACTCATTTCTAAAACGCTCAGAATGGCACGTGTTAACGAGAGATCACACAGTTTGACCTACCTCCAGACGTTTATCCACTAAGGGAACGGGCCAACCTGCCTTTACTCCCAGCCGCAGAGCATCACCGCACTTTGGCCGGTACTCATTTCCCGTGTCATAGAGGGTAGGAGGCCGAGTTGGCCTGGGTGGCTGGTTACATACTGACCTGGTACGCCCGCCCAAAGACGGTCACCCATATCAGTACCAACCGGCCGGTGATCGAACTCACGACCATTGAGTCGCAAGTCTGATGCCATAATCACTACACTACTGAGCACCAATGGCCAAAGCCAGACCTGTTCAAAGCCACAGAATTTAGTCATAGCCTGACCTTTTTTCGGTTACCAAATGACACTGCGTGAACGACTTGTCAAGCGATCGCCTGACCGTGTGTGTCAGGGCAGTCAAATTTACAACCTGCTGATCACGTGTTCGAAGCCCTCACCATTACATCACTGTGCTGACAGCTCATGTAGGCCTGTAAGCAAAATAAAGCGTCCTGCGCCAGCGCCTCATGTTACCTCCTACCTCATTCACTAAACCATACACGATGCCGGCTGAAAACTACACGGCACTCAGTATAGCGCATACCTCCGCCACAACACATTTAAATCAGCACACTGTCGTTACCAGCGAGCAGCAGATACATCGGCCTAGACTTTCCCGCACTGCGCCGTATCTGGTTTTACCAACTTTCACTATTCACGTCATTCACCGATCTACAAGACGATCAATAACCATGACCATAACCTTTAGCCGCTAACCCTGTCCCTAAGTTTCCAAAATGTAATCAACTCTTCTCTAGTCCATATTCTATATATTTCCCCCGTTTCATAAAAATTCACCCATAACTTTTGAGTTATCCTCTTCACAAACAAACAGACGAACAAACAAACGGCCGTGAAAACATTACCCCGCCAGAAGTGGCTGAGGATTATTGTGAAACTAAGAATTTATACGGCCGATATTTTATCAGATTGGTTACTTTTCGTCGACTACAGGAACGAAAAAAACAGATATTTGCACTCGTGGTGATTTTGTCTGTTTGTTAGACGAGTTAAACATCTTCACCAGTGAGATGCATCACGTCTCTGTTGTAACGTTGTCGTGGTCAAAACGCAACGTCACCAAGCTGCGTGTATTCGGTACGAAAACGTTTTTATTTTCTAAAATTTTAAACATACTTTCCGACATTTTATTCAGCTTTTATTAGCAACGAGGACGGCCGCTTTTCTCGCACATTGTTATTGTAATTAATAATATAGATATTGTATAATATTATTAATATAATGTAAAACATTTATTTAATATAAATGGAATAATTAATATAATATTCACACTATATGCTCTGTTCATGTGTTCGGGTAAATTCTTACGTCGTTTAACATTCTACAATATTAAACTGCCTATACTTAATAAATTACTAAGATCACTTATATTTATCTCACCAACATCCACTCAACTTCAATCTTCGGCCAAGCTGTCTAAACCTATCATTAACGTTATATAAATATACTACAATATTAAAACTCAACCCTTTTATCGCATTTATCCTCATTTTCGCCATTATCACTACGCATCACTCTATCCGTCTGTCATTCTATAGCCACGAATTGTGTGCGTGTGTGTGTGTGTGTGCGCGCGCGCGTGTGTGTGTGAAGAACTGGAGAGTTCAGTGTTCGCCGGCGAATGTTCGTACGACCGAGAATGTGTTTTACGTCGCGTCGCAGTTTCTTGTAGACAAGCAGGCGTCGTTAACGACAACTGTGCCGACGGTGAGTAATGAGTCGAAGTGTCGTCGGCTGTCGTATAGTTGAGTAGTTATTAGGATATCAAGCGGAGGTTATTCTACTCCCCTCAACTTTGGGAAATTTTTGAAAAATTTGGGAGGTCTCCGGAG
>Ga0209780_1003193_pt1 | contig 12088 bp, 8 predicted proteins | sample WorMetexBAHAMAS2_FD_187384 | JGI IMG/M metagenome (GOLD analysis project Ga0209780, IMG submission 187384) | Marine gutless worms symbiont microbial communities from Max Planck institute for Marine Microbiology, Germany - Inanidrilus exumae... | ecosystem: Host-associated > Annelida > Digestive... | reverse complement strand
CTGGAACATCGGCGTCGGGCCGTCGGCGGAGCGCCGATATCAATTTTGTAAAAAATATAGTAAGTAGCGTGCAACGACATTAAAGTCAGATACAGATATGACCACCTACATCGCCGACCGCCACGGTTGCGTGGGTGGTCGTCCGTGGCGGCTGGCACGGGCCAGCTGATGTGGACGACCACCCACGCCGCCGACAGCCGTGGCGGTCGGCGATGTAGGTGGTCGTCCTGGTGGGCAGCATCAGGGACTTCAAACTTCAAAGGACATTGATGGCCTATTGTCAGACACGACCGTTGTGACACGGAATTGAAGCTCATGTTATTTCTGTGTGGTGGACGGCATGGCTGCACTCTGTCGCCGACTGATCGTGTATTCGGGGTCTTTCAGGCGGCAAATGACCGTCGTTAAGATAATTATCGCCAATCTGCATTGTTTGTCCAATGGCGGGCGCTGTGTTGGCCTATGTGTGTTCGTGAATGCGGTCTGTGACGGCAAGCAATGCACGTGTGAGACGTGCGTTCGTGTGCGATATCGTACTACTGACTCAGTCGGGCCATCAGCGACACTGTGTGTTCACAATACTTAACGAAACCGACCGACAACAGAAAGTTTGGAACCATAACAACACTATTTGGTTACCCCTGCAATTTACCTATACCCGTGCATCCCCACATTTTACCCATAACTGGTAAATTACCAATAACTGGTAAATTATAATTATAGCAGTAGATAGGGAACTTTGCCATTAACTTGTAGAGAAGTGTTGGAGAGCCTAGAGGTAGATTGGCACAGTGTCTGGTCAAGTCATACCCAGGTCAACTCGTACCCATCTTAGTCAACTTGTACCCGAAAGGCAGGTCATCTCATACCCTGGCATGCAAGTCAACTTGTACCCAGCCATCCAATCCATATGACAATTATGTTTTTACTGGCATTGGTTTGTCTGTCTGTGTGTGTCTGTCTGTGACCACGATAACTAAAAAGATTGTGGACGGATTTGTACCACATTTTATGGGAAGGTTCCTAGAGGGAAAGGGAACACCAAGTTTGTGTTTTGTTATGATCGGTAGAGGGATGTGGAAGTAACCGTCAAAAAACTCTGTAAACCGACGGTTGTTTACATTTTATACTTCTAATAGTAGGTGTGGCAAGTGTTGCCAAATGTTGGCAACAAAACCCCCAAATTTCGCAATTGGGTAGTCTTGCGGCTATCCAGTGAACATACCGAATGTGCATATTTATGAAGGAACGTGATTGGTTGATCAAAACTGCAGCAACGGCTGTTCCATTAACCGCGCACCCCGTTGTAGTGGCAATCTGCATTCTGCAATAGCTTTTGCGGGGGAGTTGTATTCTCTTAGAGTACTTTCCATCTAGTACTGAATATGTAGTAGATGGTAGCAAATGCCTGTACCAGTAGCTATTTGCTTCCATGGGTATTTTGAAACATGCGAGCAGGTAAATATGAAAATACAAATAAGTAGGCCTTCTGTCCCTCCCAACACAAACCAGGATATCGCTACGTTTTGCCCCCTCTTCGTCCACAAACTGGCTGTCTGTTGGAAAAAAACAATCCGTTCAGTCAGTAGCCTTCCTGAAGGTGTTAAAATTTTTATCCCTGGTTGTACACAGTGTGATATGTTTGACATGATCTTCATTGAGGTTGTATATAATCAGTGTGTGCTTATGTGCAGAACTACGGAGATGTCTTGGCCAGGTGGCCTAGATCCAAACCTTTTGCGTCAGCTCAGTCAGCTGCAACAGGGTCTTGCGGCACAACAGGCGAGTGGAATGACACCAGTGAACACCGCCATGCCACAGACTCAGACACCACAACCCAGTTCGACACCGGCTGCTGTAGACAACGCGGTGCAGATGATGATGGCAAGGGCCATGAGTGTTCCATTGGCAACAGTCTTATTTCAGTCAATGATGGGTTCTACTCAGCAGCCACCCGCCCAGCCAGTGTTTCAACAGTCTCCGCCACTGTTCAACCCAGTCAACCAGACGGTGCCCGCTGCACAGGCGCCATCACCACTGATGCAGCCTGCACTGCTGCAGATGATGCAGCAAGTTGCTCAGGCGACAGCTGCATCATCAGCTGTGGCTCCACCACAACAAGTGAGTGCTCCAACACCTCCACTACAGGTGACTGTTCCACCTGCCGTGTCTCCACTGCTGCCTAGTCCAGTGTCTGCTTCCACTAGCTCTTCTCCATCACCTAGCATTCAGCTGCCGCCAATGGATCCTTCTGTTGCTAAAGGTCTGCTGCTGCAGCTCGTGCAGCAACTCCAGCAGGCCGGCCAGCTGCCGTGTGATGACTCCATTCAGCGTCTGCTGCAGCCAAACACTGACTCATCAAACATGGTTGAAGTTAAGAAAGAAGTAACACAACAGGTGCCGGGACAGAGTCCAATATGTGTCATTTCCAAGACTGAGGGCTTTGATGAAAAGCCTATACCAGAGGTATACATGGACAATGCTGAAGATAATACCAGTAGTTCTGGTGTTTCTGCATCTGCACGGGATAACATTGAACACGATGTGGATGGTGACAGCAGTAAAGATGATGAGGATGTCATCCATCCAGTAAGAACAGCAAAGAGCAAACAGTCAGATTCACGCCAGAAGACTCTGTCATATACTATCAGCGGTTCAGCAGCTGCATATGCTGATCCAAAGTTGTGGAAGAAGTGCATAGTGAGGTTGGACAGAGTAGACGCCTCGAAGAAGTGGGTGAGTGTTCAGTCGTCACAGCTGAGCCGTGTTGACAAACTAAAGAATATGAAGAAGCATTACGTCTCAACGGATATTCTGCAAACTAGGAGCACTACCAGTCCACAGTCTCAGCAGCCCGCTGCTACTACTGCTGCTAGTTGTAACAAACTGGCTGATCAAAGGGCTGCCACTAGTCCTCTGAAGGAAATGGCCCCCGTGAAACTGCAGCCTGCTCCAACTAAAGCCGGTACCAGAAATATTTTCAGCATATTTGCACAGCATGTGACTGGAAGTGGAGTGCAGCAGGAAGAACCTGTGACAGAAGTGAGACCGTCAGACCCACTGCCTCAGTCCGTCGGTGTGTTGCTCCAGCGCAGTGTCAACAGTGCAGACAACAGTATCGTCTCACTGCGATCCATGTACCTCGGGTATGCGTCTCATAACATGGAGTGGCTCAGCTTGATCAGCAGCATATTTGATGGCAGTCAGAAGACATTCTGTCAATGCACTTTCTGTCCAAAGCTCGGCGAGTTGCCGCGCGATGTGGCAGTGCACATTAGCAACGACCACCAGGATCTTCTGTTTGCGCTGAACAAACTGAAGCCCGTTGTTGGTCCGATGGTTTACATAAAGTGTCGACACTGTAACTTTGTTACTGTGGAGTCGACACTTGCCTGGATCCACTTTGACATTCACCATGGCATTTCGGATATCCTTGACTGCAGTGACCATGCGGGAGACATGGATTTATCTGGGCCAGACATGCCAGAGAAGTTCATTGATATCGACGAAGTGGTTGGCTCCTTGACGGCATACGTGTGCTTTGATTGCTCTGCGGTGAATGCTGAACCAGACACTAACGCGTCGTCAATGTTGATGGCACGTCACGTTGCATGCCAGCATCCCGACTCGGTCAACTGCAATGGAAACTTTGTGAAACTGATGATGTTGGCAAGAACGGAAGGTGACCCAGACTCTATCAAAGGCTCACCCACGTACAGGCAGGCCATAACTGAAGATCAGCACATACGTGGACGTCGCGAAGTCTACATCTGCATGTTCTGCCGGTATCCATTGAACCACTTATTTCATTTTTAGCCTTTTAGGTCGACTCTTCGACAGAGTTGACCCAATAAAGCCGGTCTCAAATGTCTGTAAGTCCGTCCATCCACAAAAAGGTTTCTTCAATTTCCATGAAATTATCATGTAGGTAGAGGTCGATGAGTGATGCACGACGGTATGCAGTATGACGTGATCCAAGGTCAAGGTCAAGAGCCCTTGAAAGATGGAAAGCCAGCCATTTTCAAAAGCTGTCACCTCCGCCATTTACAATGGGAACTGGCCACAGATTGTTGACCTAGGGCACAATATCTAAATTTGATCTGGCCAGATTTCTTATATTTGTCCTAGTTTTTGTGTCACGTGACTTCGAACTTTGCACAAATGTCAGTTGCAAAGAGTCGACTGTCGATCCCGTGCGGGGCTAATTTATTTGTGTAGTTTGGCTAAAATTGTTGATACAGACCATTCTCTGTTAGTTGTATATAGTGTACTAAGGGAACTTATGGAACGCCTCAAAATAGCATCTTGAATTAATTATTAGCTGCTGGTTGCAGATCAATGACTGAGCTTCTCTGAAAAAACTAGTTAAGTACATAATGCACATGAACTGCCAGATAGCCGGGCCCGGGTCGTTCCTGAATGACCAGCTGTTACTATTACATTGCATTTAAATTACTTTGTGCAAATTGATATCTACTCGTGTATAATATGTGTAGCTGGATACATGCACCACTCACCCTTTGTTTTTTGATGCCACGACAAGACTGATTCCATAAAATATAGTGAACTACAGTTGTCACTTGCTTATAATGCAGAAAATGACTGGCAGCGATGTCCTTCACATAGTAACATTTAGCTGTAACTCAGCTAGATAATATTTGTGCAAAAGTAACTGCTGTATTCGTGTATATTTTTCAGTTATAATTGGCTGTCATTCAATTCACAAACTAGTATGGTTGTGACCAATTTTACAACCTGTGCATTTAACAATAGATGATTTGGTATATACGTGTAATTGCTGACTGACTGCAGTACGTCTGCACCTTTCTGCAGATGACATTCAGCTCTTCTCTTTCCACATACTAACTTTCCACCCACTAACTTTGAATAAAAAATTCCTCACCTCCAGAACGCTCTTCAACAAATCTCTTCCTGGCTGACTGCTAATCTTCTTAGGTTTAACTCCTCTAAAGACTGAATTCTTGCTCATCAGACTCAAAAACCAACTTGCCAAAATACACAACTCTTCACTTGACACCTCCCACTCTTCTCGAAATCTTGGCTTCAACTTTGACTAACATCTTACCTTCTCTGACCAAATTGCATCTTTCACCAAAGCTTGTTAGTTGTTACTATCAATTTGTCCGCTTCGCTGTATCCGGCCAAATACCTTGATTCGTCAAGTGCCTGTACCATTGCTACCTTTATCATTCACTCCAAAATTGACCACTGTAATTCTCTCTACTATACACTCTTTAAGTCTCGATTATCCCATCTCCAGCAGATGAAGAACTCTCTTGCTCATACTGTTGTTAAAGCTTTTAAATCCTATGCGCTCTGCACTGGCTAGAATCACTGAACGCATCAAATACAAGCTCTTCTCACTTATGACAAAGTTCTCACAACTACCCAACGTCCATATGCTCACATCTATTTAGTGTTCTCGAAGTACTCACTTTTCATCCGTCGTTACTCTTGCTCGGCCACCTATATCATCCTCTCTACGCATAACTGATCGCTCTTTTTGTTTGTTTCACCTTGTCTCTGGAACCAACTCCCTTTACCATCAACCTCATTCTGGAACCGGTTCCTCCATTTCCTACTCACCTATTCCTTCACCCGTCACTTCTTCCTCTTCTGATTCACCACTACTCATCCATAACTTCCTCTCTCTTTCATTCCCGGCTTAAAACCTACCGGTTTCACTAATCCTTCCCCCATAGTTTCACTTCTTCCTCCCGGCTGCCTTCATGGAATATTGCCCGGACCGTTTCTTCTGATCTACTCGGTTCTTGTTTTTATTTTTTCCTTATTTTTCATTTCTTTGCCGTGCAGTGGTTTAGGCTGGCCACCTCATCAGCTTTTGAGCGCACATAAATATACTGTATCATATCGTATCTGTACCATGTAGATTTTTTTACCAGTTTTTCACTTATGTGAAACGTTACTTACTTTTGTCATTATTGAAAAGACAACTACTTATGTGATGAGTGCTTTTTTCTGTAATAATAATTAAGCACTTTGACACTGTCTTTTGCCTAGACCAGTGTAAAAGTTAATTAATGCAAAATATGAACTGGCAGATACTAAAATTCAACGTTAGACCTACGTCTAACACAAAATTTGGACCAGGCTTAATTTCAGTAGCCCAAAAGATTATGATGCATTTAGATTGGCAGTTATTACTGAACATGAATTGTTGACGGTTCATAGGCCAATTGACTTTTTTTTGCTTAAAGCCACCACATGAATAACTATGTAATCAGTGACGACTTCATTCATAGCTAGTAGTATAATTATTAACCATTTCATTGCTCACCTTTGACCAAACCAAATAGTACATAATGTAAAACTGTTCCAAAGTCCTGATAAATGCAAAATATATAATCCAATGTTTCTGCTAGTGAAATGGGTGTGGTCTAAAGCTGGTCATAACAAAAGTTGACCCACCATCTGGCCTTCTTGCTGCTTTAATTGCTAAAGGTTTTCCTTGGAAGACCTTTGAGGACTTGTCCTAAGCTGTGTTAAGCCAGACAGAAGCTAAGACCAAGAGTAGTACCGGTAGTTGACAAGAAAGCTGTGTGAGTACATATATATAAGTATATAACTGTTAAAGTACAGCTAAGTCTGGTGATGACTTGTGTAGGTATTCGGCTTTTTCTCCATACCTGGCGTTGTCACACAGCATATCAGCACATCAGACTAAGACGATGCTGTTCATCTGCAACAACGGCAACTGTGACTACCAATGTCTGGCGGAGGTGGATATGGTTCAGCACATGAAGGTCGAACACAGCGACCACGGCAACTCAATACCACTAGTATGCACTGCAACACTTGTCGTCAAAAAGTCAAACAGCAGTGGATATGTGGAGTGCCCGGTTCTGGTTAAACGCACCGGCACCGTGGAGTTCGTCACTAGCAGTAGGGAAAAATCTAAGTCGGCTGCACAAAGAACGGCTGTCACGGCAAAGAGAAATGTGCGCCATGTGAGCGTGTCCTCGTCTGATGAGGATGATGATGAGGATGACGAGAGTGAGGACGAGGAAGTACCGCCGAAACGGCACAACCTGAGACACAATGTGAAGACTAAAAAGGCAAAGAGCCCAAAGGCAGGAGGAAGAGGGGCTGGTGGGAAGCAGACGAAACAGGCCAGCAAGACAAAGACAACAAGAAACAAGAAAGCAAGGATTGACGAAGACAGTGAAGAGGAGCTACAGAACACGACTGTGACTAGCACCAATGATCGGTCGATCACCACGACAACCGCTGCTGCAACGGCGATGACTGAAGATAGCAATGATGGTCAGACACACAATGTAGCAATTGTCACCGTCACCGAGAATGCGGTCACTGAGAATGCGGTGACAACTCCTAAACAGGTAGAAGACAGCACTGAGGATGAGGAGACAGCTGAAAATGAGCGTGATGAACAGGAACGAGACAATACTGGGGATGAGACAGGTAACAGTGATGTGATGACAACCTCGGAACAGGTGCGAGACAATGCGGACGATGAGGAGACAGGTGAAAATGATCAGTTAGATTTGGTGACAACCGCTGAACAAACAGAAGACAACACTGAGAATGAGGTGACAGATACTGGTGAAACTGAAGCTCAGAGCAGCCACAGTCACACTACTGCTATGGCAACAGCTGGTGAATCAGTGATGACTGAACAGGTAGAAGCCACTGACTGGCACAAAGAAGTTGACACTCACACTGCCAGCGATCAGATGAATGCCATGTCAACTACAGTGATCACTGAAGCTGAAACATACAGAGGAATTGAGTCAGCTGACCAGAAACAGTCAATTGATGAAGGCACTGATGATTTACCGCCGTCTCAGACGTCTGCCATAGCAGCAGTTGACTTGCCATCCAGTGTTGCCATGACAACCGCATCTGCAGCAGCTCTGGATGAAACTGAGACAGCTAAGACTGCCGAATGAAAGAGCGTGACATTCTTTCGACTCGTCATTTAACCTTATATTCGGTGACTGCTGCAGCTTTTCACTGTTTGATTAATTTTTGTGTCATTTGTGATGATTCATCGGTTGTCCATTGTTTTCATGTGTTTTTATTTTGCTTATTTGTTTCGTTTCTGGTATTGCTAGAAAATGCAGGCGCGTTCTGTCACCTAGCTGACAATGCTGGAAACAGCCAGAAGGACTGAACTGGCAGTGACTGCATGGGTTGAATTCACTTGGCAAGTTGCAATTGCAAATGCCTGACTGTAACAACTGGGAACTGTTTCTGGTTAAAGGCAAGCTGTGTACGAGTTGTGTGAGGATTGTTACTAGCCTGCCTACACATAGTGTGGGGGGCCAGACTAGTAACAGTCGCTGGTCTGTCATCGTCTCTAACACTCAGGGCAGGCCTGCAGGCGGCTTCACCCACACCCGATGACGTCATGCTACCTGCAGTCTATAGCTCCACTGTAACACGGCACGGCGGGCCAGTCGTGTTACGTCCCATTAGGGCGAGAATTCTTTAGTATGTGGTAGTGAGAGAGCCCGGTTGATGAAAGTGAAGCACAAAAAGTAAAGTTAGATAGAACTGAAAATTAGCACAATCAAGTTGACTATGCTGATTTACATAGAAGGAAAGAATTGTTTGGATTGGAACCAGTTAGTTTGATGATGAAGGAGGGTAGACTTGAGATGGTTTTGAGATGTGGAACAAATTTGATGTGGATTGGATCAAGTGGACTACTGCAGTGAAGTCAGGCATAAGTATACTGAGGGGAAAGTAGACTTGGTTGTGTGGTGTCCATGCTGGAAGATCAACAGTCAACAAGCATACCCTGGTTCATTGTTAAACTGGCATTTCTGTGTAAGTGTAAGCATTTTGTTTAAACGTGTGTGCTGGTAGGTAGAGCAGTTGATTGGCAGTAACTATAACTGGCTTATGGTGGCATATTGCTGCATATAGTTGATTTAACTTGACAGTAACTGATGCATTTTTGTTGCTTGTCCTTCGAGTTCTAAATCATGTTATGTGTCTGTGTTAGTGATATGATTAGAAAAATAACAGTACAAAGAAATGTTTTTGGCACGCACAGTACTTATGAATATGACTGGCTTGTACATATTGGCCAATATTTTGTTACATTTGCTAGTTTTTATCATGTGTGAGTGTGCAATGTGATCCAAAAACCGCATTTTAATACACCATTTCAATGCAGCTGTAAAGGTGCGATATGACTTGAATTTGTTGAAAGTCCCATAAAACCCCAAACAACCATCAATGCTGCTGTTCAACATAAAATTACGTTTTTCTCCAAATTGTTCAGGGTTCACAGGACTAAATAATCAGATGCATCTTATATGCAGTGCTTAAATATTTGTATCTAGTACTTAAGGTAATGTTGTGTTCATGATAAAAGTGTGAACTGTGAGGCAGTTTTAGTCAACTAATTCTGTGATTAAGAATGGTTTGCACCGAAGGTGAATGCAAGTCTCTGTTGTCAAGTTTCAACTGAGTCTTTACGATAAAGTCTAAAGTTTAGTCTGCCCCATATGGGCTCCAAGGCTGTAATGCAGCCTGATTCATTTGCTGATTCTGGTGCCGTGTAAATTGTTTGCTTCATTACTTATTTCTTTCCAGGTCGGAGATCGTAAGTGATGACCAAACATGGGTTTAATTTTTTTCATTTATTTTGTATGGTATACTTTGTTACAGATGCACGTTAGCTTTTGTTGTGTTAAATTTAGTGTTGCTGTACTAAGCCAAGAGATTGGCTGGAACGAACCTCTCCAAAATGAACTATTTTGTGTCCGTTGGGACGTATAATCTTCAGTCAGTCAGGTGAAGTCTCAAGTGTTTAAGCCTTTAGATCAAGTCTAAAATTGCTACCCACATGTAACTGTTAGTGGGCGTTCACATACATATAACGCTAAAATTGTGCGTTCTTGACTGACTCCCATCCCATTTATGTATATAGCTTACTTTTGATGATACCACCTATATTACATAATGAAATTAACACAAACTACTGCATACCATTATTCTGAAAATTTCGCTTTCTTCCAGTAAATGTTTACAGTTTATTTCTTCAACTATATTAGCACAAAATGACTCATGAATCTGTTAAATCGAAACGTAAAGTGGTATCTTAAATTTACTGTAATGATCGGCAATATTTACAAATTTTCAACAAAAGTAGGATGTTTATAGAAATCTTGTAGAATAAAGCTGTAGTAACTGCACATTGTGAAATACTGACTTCTTGTTGTTACATATTAGGCCAGCCAAATCCAATCCAGTTTACCCCATATAATGAATACAGGCCTAACTAGAGAAATGTGCATTCATATCGTCATCCACACTTACATTGCTCCACATCCCAGCCCATCCCCATCGCAGAGGTTAAAACCATTAGAGTGCGGACAAACAGACAGGTGCGACTGAATGCCCTACCCTGGCGGCTATACAGCCAGTGTGGGTAACAAGTCGTCACACTATCTAGATACACCGTCGCTGTTTGTGAATAAACATTTTTTTAAACTGCAGTTTATAATGTGTTAACAGCGAAATCGTAAAGCTGATACTACCAACCACCGCATCACCTTAATGTCAATGTGATGGTGAGCAGTATCACTCATTGGCAGTTTAAAGTGTCATAGCATGCTTCACAGTTGATAAATACAAGTGCACAGTCTAAAGGTTCGTTCACACCGTATGCGTAGTTTGGGTGCCACATACCACAATGCATCCAGTGTGAATAAACCTTAACCAGTGAACTGTTACTTTATATGACATAATTATACTCTTAGACCAGACTGATCTTGCAAGTGTTTGTGATTGTGCTGAATGTTCATTTAACCCACTGAATAATAAAATTCTGATCATTCTTATTGCATGTTGTTGCATCATGACAGAGGCATCATTCATTGTATTACACCGGTTGCACATAAGCTGAATGTACCTGATTCTGAACTGTTGTCTTTTCAGTTAACAAATAATAACAAAAATTTGCCCCATACGGGACTGACGGTCGACTCCTGCGTACTGCCAACTTCAAAGTCACGTGACAAAAATAGGACAAAAATCAAAATTCCGGCCGGACAAGTTTTAGGTATTGCCCCCTAATTTAAGAATCCGTGGTCACTTGCCAGCCCCCATTATAAATGGGGGAGGAGATAGCCCTTGAAAATGGTCGAATTTCCGACTTTCATGGGCTCGTGACCTTGACCTTTGATCAGTCCATACTGCATACCGTCATGCATCACTCATCGACCTCTACCTACATACCAAATTTCATTAAAATCGAAGAAACTTTTTGTGGACAGACGGACGGACATTTGAGACCCACTAATGTTATTAGGTCGACTCGGAGGAGTCGATCTAATAATTATGCACTGAGAGACGTCTTGCCAGTGACTGAGTCGGCTAACGGGTCATGATGCATCCACTATTGACAGCATAGTTTGATCAGGCACCTAACTGACCAGTGTTAATGTCAGCTTTGGCTGCACTTGTAACTTACTCTGTGGTAGGTTGAACTCATTACGTTTGCCAGAACAGATTTTTATGGGCAGACATCTATATAAGTGCTAAACTAGGGGTCGTCCATAAAGGACGTCTGCAGCGAGGGAGGGAGGGGTTGGCTCATATGCGGACAAGGGGGAGTTTGATAGCATGTGGACGTCGACAACTCAGTATTGCACCAAGGCTTGCAGTGTTTCTTGTCACCCCTACAGTGACGGCTGTGGCTGTACTAAATGGACCGCTCAGGTCGCTAGACGTCTGCTGTCTGTGGCTCGTTGGTCTGTGGCATGAAGCCCATGCATCCCTTAAGAGGTGAATCAGCTGCAAATCATCCATCTCTAGCGGCTCTTGCTACTGTGTCTGATGCTAGTGACGGACTGCCTGTAGTGTGCAACTTGTTCGACTGGCTGCAGTCAGCTTTTGTCAAGACTGATTACTACTGAACCGTCCGAACACTTCTAACATTACACAGGAGGACTGCATGTCTGCTGCTTAGTCAGTATTAATAAATATCTGATAAATTTATTGTTCAAAAACTAGTTCTTTAGTATTTGACAGTCGATGATGTATGCAGAAGCGGACGTCTGCATGGGGG
>Ga0209780_1003192_pt1 | contig 12089 bp, 9 predicted proteins | sample WorMetexBAHAMAS2_FD_187384 | JGI IMG/M metagenome (GOLD analysis project Ga0209780, IMG submission 187384) | Marine gutless worms symbiont microbial communities from Max Planck institute for Marine Microbiology, Germany - Inanidrilus exumae... | ecosystem: Host-associated > Annelida > Digestive... | reverse complement strand
ATATATATTAGATGAATATATATTAGAGATTTTTTGACAATGCGCTATATAAATTCACTTTTACTTACTTACTTACTTACTTACTTACTTACTTCCTCGCTTGGATGCACCTGGCATCGTTCCTTGCATTATCTCTTTCTCCATAGGAAACTCCCTTGTTTCCTCATGGTGTGACCATAGTATGCTAGCTTTTTGCTTTGACAGTGTCTAACAGTTTCCTCTTTACGCCAGCTTTGTTAAGAACCCACTCATTTCTTTTCTTTGCTGTCCACGAAACCCGCAGAATCTTTCTCAGCCCTTTCATCTCAAAGGCGTCAAGACGTGTTTCTTTATTCTTTCTGAAAGTCCAGTCCAGCTTTCACAGCCGTATAGGCCTAATTGCTACAGGCCACACTAGCGTTTTCATTAGTCGTATCTTCGTTGAAATCGGTATGCTGTGACTTTTCCACGTTTTCTGCAGTGATGCCCTAATCGCCTGTCTCCGGTTTAACCTGGTACGGAATTCCGACGTACACTCACCATCTTCTGTAATCAGGGACCCAAGGTACAGGAACGTATCCACCTGCTCCAGTTGCTCATTCTGAATGAGTATGCGGCACGCTATGCCGTCGCTCGCCATTACCTTGGTCTTGTCGACGTTGATGAGTAGGCTGTATGTACCGCTGACTCGGTACGATAGAACGATATATCCACACCTTGCCTATCGGCATGTGTGGATAACAAACATACAAACTGGCGGAGGCTAAAACATGACCTCGGCGTAGCCGTGGCGGAGGAAGAGCCAACAACAGTCAAGTGGCGAGTGATCATCACCAACTCGTATACAGGACGCAGGGAGTGCTTCGGGCGACAGCGTTAACGAGCAGCTTCGCTGCGTGAGATTCCATTCCCCGTGTGTTACACCGATAGCTGGAGATCAATCAAATCACATGTATAGTCTACAACGGGACGAGAGAGAAAAGAGAGCTTGTGCAGTAAAAAACGAGAAATCGTCGATCACATGGTTGCTTTGTATACAGCCATGTTTCTGGACAGGCACCTGCAGTACAAGATTGATGGACATTCGAGCAACGAACGCACCTGCTGGTCGACGCCGCATGGTGTCCAATTGGCGTGTACAAAATCAAGACTTTTCAATCAAGCAATCCGCCACGCAGTATATCAATCAATCAATCAATCAATCACACAGTCATAACTTACGCCAACAGCAGGTAGGACTGTATGATTATTACCCACGCAGACGGCAGTCATGGGGGTAGGGTTTTTATCTCCGCTTGTCTGCCTATTTTTCTGCATGATAGCTAAAATCTAAAAAACGATGCAACTACTGCCAGCTACGATCACCAAATGTGACGTAGAAACGTTCCAAGACGAGTCCTGAAAACCCATTTATTTTGGGGTCAAATGGTCGTAGGCCGAGGTCACGTGTCAAATAACGTTGCTGGCGTGGGTCTTTGCACTCTTGCGAGTGCTGGCTTTTTGTAGTTAGTGTACAGTTTGAAGATAATGTTGTTTCATCCGATCTGTATCAAGCTGTATCTGTTTCAATATTACAATCAGCGTTAATGCTTTATAAAACATTATTTATTTAAAACAAACGCCAACGTCGAAATAACGTCTCAGCTGTCGCCGCAGACGAAGCGTTATGGCCAAGCTGTTGTAAACACAGGTGGGTGTTCGATCGGTGTGATACATTTACGACGGTCCAACGGAGTTGATAACACTTGCAACGGTCGTCGTGCCGTGACGAAAAAGAGACAATCGGCTGGGTTTATTCAGAGTTTGGGATAAGGTTCCAGAGGGAACACTGTTGTACCCTAATTTTGGAGATACCAGAATTCCCATATAACGAAGCGTGGGCTAAGCCGAGGGTAGCTTCTGTTCCGACTGTCTTGATGACGAAATAAACATGTGTAAAATCACCTCGATCCATTCTGTCGTTTCCAGAGAAAACCAGCTTGTGACAGACAGACAGACAGACAGTCGCCAGCCATATACCGCGGCTGTGCATATGCGACGGTGCGTCGTGCACAATGGTTAGGAAATATTTCATGATGTGGACAAAATACAACTTTGATGAGGGGCATTCGGAAGGCGGCAGTCTGGGTAACTGAGTTCATGCGATGAAATATGTGGATGGAGCTTTGATCTAGAGTTCCCCTCGAAAGCTAAAGACGTATAATTCCGTACAAAATGGTGAAACAAAGTTGTGTGTGTAACGTTTCTTTGTAGTGTTTCGTTTCTTTATAACAAAATATGCAAATTAGTAAATATTTTAACAGAAATAATTATCCTATCTATTTTTCAGATAATTTTGCTACCTATGATAGTTGAATCTTTTTATATAGTTTACCTTGTTATATGGTTAAATATTTTATAGCAGAAACTGTCGCACAGTAAAAGCAATTATACTGTGTAATTTTTACGTTAATTTTAATAAGTTAATTCCATTTTTCGGTTTAGGCCTACTGCTTTCTTAAGTTTTATCTTATTTATTGCGTTTCCGTAGGCTATGCATGTTTGTCGATATTCTATGCAATAGACTACTTCCAATGCCAACATATAACAGTGTTGGCAGTTTTATGGTTCTTGGTTCTGAAACTTTAATTGTATGACAGTAGAAACGATATTTGAATGTAGCATCAACCATGCCGACGAAAACAAAATAAACCGTGCAATTTTCAGGCGTCGATTCCCATTGAACGGGAGACTGTTTAATAATATTCTCGCGTGACTTTGACACGATGCTAGCTAATTTGACTGATGTGAATGGCTGCGGGAACATCACCGCAACCTACGACTACTGCGTTTGTCTCGATGGCGGTAAGTTTATGCGGTTATTATCGGCTGTCAGTGAGACCTGTCATTAGCCAATCACGCGCGCCGCATGCGTGCCGCTTTCACTTCAGTTATCTAAATCAAGTGACGCGCTCGTTCGGCGGCTTTCTGATTAGCACGGTCGGTCACAACGTGAATCTACAGGCACCGTCGACTGAAAAAAACACAAATGCGAGTGACATGAGAACGGTAACTGGTTTGGTGGAGTTGGGCCATTTGGATAAAAAAATCGATTACTTTATTACGCTGGCCGCGTCTAAGAGTAATATAGCGGTCTGGCGTCCGTCCGTATGTCTGTCTGTCCGGTAGGCATACTCACCGTGACTCACTAGGGGGCAGCATGCGACGCGGCCAGAGTACATTTCGGCCCGACAATAAGGAGGACCGACATATTGGTTTTAGTTAGACGGTGAATAAAAATGTATATATAAAGCTGTTCATTGGTAGAATGTTTGTCAAATAAGGCCACTGATGAGTGTATTGACTGTTGCAACATTGTATGTGTACATGTACTTGTGTAAATTAGTTAAGATTTAGTTAAGTTATTTACTCGGCGAGAAGCGATGCTTCGCCGAGTACTTGGATTCACTCTAATACGACTCTATGGTGCATTTTGAACGGTTTTCACGCGGCCGGCTATAAGTCCGCCAAAAGTGAACCGATTTGGATGAAATTTGGAAAATTGTCAGCCAAATGTTGGGGGCTGGCCATGGCCGACTTTAGGCGCGATCCGCGCAGTAGCCACAGTTTGAGAGGGAGCCAAAAATGTTTTTTGGTCAGGTAAATAACGCACGCTTTTACCGATTTCCCGTCGGACAATTTTCACGAATTTTGCACACAACAACGTCGATCGGTGTCGCGATGTAAACTTTACGAACAGAATTTTGAATAATTTATCATAAGGGGTCGTTTTTCCCAAAAAAGCAAAAATGTCTCGAAATGTTCCAATTCTGGCGACTTCAGGCCGCCAGAACTGCGCAATAATAACAGATCGCCGCATATTCACGGCCAAAATAAAGCTCTACGGGATATCTAGTTTCCATTTTTAGCGTTGGAATCAACTCAAACTCATTACCCTGCCCTCCACATACCGCACAAGAACGTTCCTACCCCCCAAACGTTTCGTCTTTATGCGTATTACGCACTATGCGATATATTCGTAATCAACAGGTGGCGCCATTAACTATATGCATAAAGCAAATGGGAGCTATTAGGCCTATTTCATTTAAAATTAAAAACAGTAACTGTGCAAAAAATAACTTTGACTCATTATATGTGCAAATTACTTGCGTAAGTCTACAATCACCTTCCATTAGGTTAAGTAAGTATGTAGTTAACGGTTCAGGGCAGCTGACGGTGACGAGTTTTTAGCGAACGTAAACTCAACGACTCTATGGCTTGCAACGTTACATCCTTATTACTGCTAACACGTTCGCTATATGCTATCGCCGTTCCGTCTGTCTGTCTGTCGTCTGTATGTCTGTAACGTTCGTGCAACCTACTCAGCCGGTTGAAATTTTCGGCAATTTTTCTTCGCCGTTTGGTACCTTAGCCATCCATTGACATTCACTGAAAATTTTACAGAGATCGGGGGATTTAAACGCAAGAGGGGTAGCGAAATATAGCGATTTTGACATTTGGAATGCTATAACTCCAAAACGGTGCAAGATAGGAGGTAAGTTAGTATTAATCACTAATAGGAAGTCGTATATGGGCTTTCGATTGGTACCAAAATTGGTGACCTTGAATGACCATGAACGGCAAAATGGCCCTTATTTTTGCGTAATTTTTTACCGAATGCGGTAATTTCAAGGGCGTGGTTGACAAAGCCATAACTATGGACAATTTACGATTACCATGTCTAGTAGTAAACGTCTGCAGAGAAACCGCGCGACGCCCACGGTGTAAATTCCTAGCAGATTCATAAATGCAAGACTTAATGCGCAGTACTTGCTTAGCTATCGTTTTGATAAGAAGTCGTATATAAGCTTTCGATTGGTACCAATATCGGTGACCTTGAATTGCGAAATGGCCCTTATTTTGCGTTATTTTACCGAATATGGTAATGGGCCTTATTTTGCATTACTTCACCAAATTTGTGTACGATGTCGTCGTAAAACAATTTTAGGCTTACCTCGCTTTCAAAGTCTACTTCTGATAGTTTATGACCATATTAATACCATCTGCGCAAGTAGGCCTATTCAGCGATTATTTAGGCAAACCAAACTTTGATAACTGGGTTTAATGGGCGTAGGTGCATAGATAATTGGGTGCACTGCATAGATTACCATTGACGCTTAGTTATAGTAGAAATTAGGAACTCAGTTTAATAATGGGCGTAGGCTCTGGACTGTACATGTACGATGTCTTCAGAACAGGTGACAGTTCTGGATCTGAACTGTGTGCCCGTATTCTGAAATCATTTGCAAAAGCTGCATCGTGTTTATAGCGCGTTTCGACTGTGTTCACGCGTTCGGATATAACTCCGCCGGAAGTGAAGCGATTTGGATGAAAATTGTGGCACACTCGTAGTATATTGTTAATTGCCGCTGGTTCTGGCAAGGGACGCATTGCCATCACCTGTCGAATTACACTGAACCATCTGTCTACAGCGGCGATGCGCCTAATGTCACATTACTTTCACCAATTAATAATAATAATAATAATAATTGTTATCTTTGGACGCCCACATAGACAGTCGCACAGATAACCAAGCACTTCGAGCCGTGTACTGTATTGTGTTCATTCAACACAATACAGCCATCTAGTTTTTACTACTTTTGTTTTTTATTATTATGATACCATTTATATGTAAAACATCTGTTTATGAAACTGTTTTTGAAGAGGTTGGACATATTATGTATTGCTACACATTGTGTCCAACCTCTTCAAAAACAGTTTCATAAACAGATGTTTTACATACATTTAGTCAGTATTCTACGTCGTCTTAGCCTAGGTACTGTGTGTTTTGATAATCTTTATTCACCACATAAATGGTATCATAATAATAAAAAACAAAAGTAGTAAAAACTAGATGGCTGTATTGTGTTGAATAAACACAATACAGTACTCGGCTCGAAGCGCTTGGTTATCTGTGCGACTGTCTATGTGGGCGTCCAAAGATAACAAGCGGTTCGTGAGAGAATTGCTTATTTTACTATTTCTGTGTTTAGGAAGGAGATGATGCATACACTGTTTTGTATTAGACATTTGGCAAAATAATTTTTTATCTCCAGCTAATATGAGCTTGCTAAAAGTTTTGTAACAAAATCTGAAAACTTTCCGTAACAGACTATCAAGGCGGGCTTTATCGCTTATTTGCCAACAAGGCATCACGCGACAACCCTTGACTCTTTAACTGAGCAATTAAGGAGGCCTATAGTCTCTGATTAGCAACTAAAAGAACATGCTCAACATGTGCAGCAGCAGAAAAAAATTAAGAAATGAGAAATATAAATTTCCAGAAGTTTTGTAAGTGTGACCAGTTCAATCAACGGTAACGGTTGTGGTGCGCTAAAATGACAAGCAGAAAGACGTGTAAATACCAGTTGTTTTTAGAAATATTTGAGCCAGTAGCGACGAAAGATAACAGTTATACACAGACTATACAGCTGGCACTAAATTTACCGGCCTACGATACGATATAATCACGTGCGCTCAAAGGCTGACGAAAGGTCAGCTTAATTAGTCTAGCGCACGGCACAGAAACAAAAAAAATAAGGAAAAACTATATTAAAAAAACAAAAACCGATTAGCTCAGAAGAAACGGTGCAGGCAAAAGTACGTGAAGGCAGCCCGGGAGGCCTATAACACAGAATTAAATTAATATAAATTTACAAACTCCTTCAATGCCCATCACTTAACGTGAATAACGTCTTATTCTGTCTTCAGCGCTAACGGTTGGCACACCGACAAACGCACAGTTAGATGGCGGCTTTCAATTAAAGCGACGAGTTTCCTCATGAAACGCCGACGACAGCTCGCAGGGTCGAAATTAAGACGTATCCGCCGCTCGGCAGACATGAGACAGCGGCGGTGAGTTCAAGGGTAAAAGATCGAGCGCCTCATCGAATGAAATCAGATAGATGTCATATTTAGACGTCCGTCAGTCAGACTACCGTGAGAATATTCCAGCTATAATCACTCTGTCTAGCGAAGCGTGTGGTAAGTAAATAAGTAAGTAAGTAAATAGTGCATAGCAGTTTAGCATCAACTTAGCACTTCACTGCTATGGGAAACTCACATGCCATATGGGATCATGCAGTGTTACCTGCCACCCGACAGAGGTGAGAATCCTGCCCTTACCCCCAGCCGAAGCAGGTACTCGATTTAGCGACCCCGGAGGGATGCAAGGCTGAGTTGACCTGTGTCACGTGAAAGCGGACCGGCCGGGATTGAACCCGCGACCTATAAATCGCAAGTCTAACGCCCTACCGCTGAGCCACCACGTAACACGATGACTGATGACTTGTGCCGCAGCGGATCGAGTTCAAGCTGGCGGTGCTCATGTGACATCGTCGAACCCTCTTTTCCTGCCCGGGATTATCTCCCAGTTCATCATGTGCGTAGGAATTATTAGAAATAATTCTTTGGTAGGCGGGCGCGCCCGGGCCGAGTCGAACCCCGGTCATGCACATGGCGGCCGAGTGCATTAATCACTCGGCCACAAGGGCAGGTGCAGGTCTACAGGTCTACGCAACCATACAATAACATAACAAATTGGGGAACAAGAATGAAAATATAAAATAGAATAATGGACATAATATGTGATGTTAGCAATAGTTGTAAAGTGTGTCTGTGTGTCTGTTGGTAACGTTCGTGAGCCTGGCAAAAACAGCTTAACCGATCGAAATGCCGTTCGGGAGGCAGATTCGGGTGGACCCAAGAAAATATGTATTAGATAGTGGTCCAAATCCTCCTACGGGAAGGAGCAATTTTGGGGGTCATCCGGCCCACCGAAAAACATTGCGAGTCACTGCTGCGTACATCAATGCTGCGGTGTACGCAGCGAAAAAATCAATAACGCCATCAGCGCAACTGCTGCAGCCGACTACACTGCGACCGACTGGCCGGGATCACATTAACTTTTACCGCTAAAAATCCGTCCCATGCGATGCGGCCTGTCGTCAAAATTCTTTGACCAATTATGTCGTTGTCTTCTGAACTCAATCGCCGTTTTGCTTTACACTTGCTAAACAGTAACTGTCATTCTAAAGTGGCGAGTCCGCGATCGAACGTGTGCAAACGCGGGGGACGGTCCCAAAATCTATATTTGAACGTTTTATTTTCTGTTTGAACATCGTCGACGGCGTACGCACACCGCCGAAAGCCCACGTTAGCGGACACCTTCAGTGTGACTGTAATTACATATTAACATCATTTGAATATTACGTCATAAACGACGTGTTATTTGTGCAGTAAGAAGAATGTAATGAACGGATAGCGACAGCAGTATTGACGTAGACGTCGTTCTCGCATATTAGCCTATTTACGCGAAAAACGTCAGTGAGAACGCTATACTGAAATCACGCAATGCTAGATTGTTGAGACCGCAGTGAAAACGAATACAGGAAAAACGTCCACGGAAATAACGGATGTTGTGCACCTATTTTCCTACTTTCGTGGCCTTTTTTTCCCACACGCTCCAAGTGGACCTTATTTCCTAGTGGACGTTTTTTCCATTTGTGGACGTTTTTTCCGTGGACCTATTTTCCGTCGACCTTTTTTCCGAACACCGTGAAAACGCTACTTAAACCGCCTCTCAGCGCACAGCGGCCGAAAGATGGAGATACGGCAGGTAATGTGTGCCGGATTGCCGTGGCACTCAAAGACGGATTTCCGATGGTTGATGACAACGGTCGAAATTCGTCGGTCGAGCTGTGCGTCTTCGCGGGCCCTCAAGGCGCATTATCCGCGCCGATCACATTGCATTATACGCTCTATTTTCTATTACACTTTGCCGACACGCGCTAATGGCCCGTGTTCCGCTCCACATAATTAAATACGGCGATGTTTACGACGCACTCGCCGTTCGCTGGCCGCTCGTTGTCCGCCGCGGCACACCGGGGACCAGTTCCGATGATTGGACTGTGGCAAGGTGGGAACCGGCGGTCTGGCTGTCCAGCATTTCACGCGGCATACGCCCACATAACTACTTCGTCCCCGGTATGGGTGCGAAGTATTGTGATCAGGGTGTCTGTGTGTCTGTTTGTTTGTCTGTCTGTTCGTTCGCATATCTCAAAAACCACACGTCCAAGTTTCACCAAATTTTCTGTGCATGTTACCGGTGGCCGAGGCTCCGTCCTTCTTTGACGACAATGCGATATGTTATGTACGTCCGTTTTGTAAATTACGAGACACCATGATTTCACAATTGTGCGAATGGACAGAATCATGTTTCGTCGAGTTCGCCAGCTGGCGGCACCGGGGGAGAAGTCTGTCGTCTACGACTGCATCTTGCTTTACTTGATTTCATATCGATGTACATTTTACGCACCAGGTGTATTTGTTCTTACGATACGATACGATAAGGTAGATTAACGTGCGCTTAAAAGCTGACGAGATGGCCAGCTTAATCTAGCGCACGGCCCAGAAACGAAAAATAAGGAAAAAAATAAAATCAAAAACCGAGTAGCTCAGAAGAAATGGTCCAGGCAAAAGTCCGTGGAGGCAGTCCGGGAGGAAGAAGTGAGACTACGGGGGTAAGATTTGTGAAAGAGATAGGTTTTCAGCCGGAGTGAAAGAGAGATGGAGTAATAGATGTACAAAGTGGTGAATCAGAGGAGGAAGAAGTGATGGGTGAAGGAATAGGTGAGTAGGAAATGGAGGAACTGGTGCCAGCATGAGGTTTACGAAGAGACAGAGGGAGCTGATTCCAGAGACAAGGTGAAGCATAACGGATGGAGCGATCAGTAATTTTTAGAGATGATGATGAAGGTGGCCGAGCAAGAGTAACGACGAATGAAGAGCGAGTACTGCGAGGACGTTGAGTGGAGATGCGGTTATGAAGGTAGGGAGGTTTGTAGTTGTGAGAACTTTGTAGGTAAGTGAGAGGAGCTTGTATTCGATGCGTTCAGTGATTCTGAGCCAGTGAAGAGAGCGTAGGATAGGAGTGATATGACAGGACTTGGGAGCTTTCATGACAGTACGAGCAAGCGAGTTCTGGATCTGCTGGAGACGGGATAATTGAGACTTAGGGAGTTTATAGTAGAGAGAATTACTGTAATCAAGTTTGGAGTGAACGATAGAGGTGGCAATGGTACAGGGAGTTGACGAATCAAGGTAAGGCCGGATACAGCGAAGTTGACGAATGTGATAGTATAACAGGCTCTGGAGAGAGCTGTAATTTGGTCAGAGAAAGCAAGATGTTCGCCAATGATGAAGCCAAGGTTTCGAGCAGAGTGGGAGGTGTCAACTGAAGAGTTGTGTATTTTGGTAAGTTCGTTTGTGAGTCCGTGGGCGTGGAAACCATAGCGCCAGATGAGCCAATAGTGACCCAGCTTTTGGCGCTGTGGCGTCCAGATAAGAGCATGTCGGGTCACCCAACTGTTCAAAATGTAAGTCCACTCCGGCCTTTTTATCTAGCTTTCTGCGCAACAGAGACAAGCAATGACAAATAGTAGCCACAATCCCTCACTCTTAGCAGTCTTATGTTGACTGACCAAAATTTCTAACGCTTCCCATGCCTGCACTTGAACGCAACAACTGTAAAGTCTATATCACACTGCGTCGTGGCCTGTTGAATGTGTGGATAGGGCTTAACAGTCACGTGTCATGTCAAGGCGTCCGCTGTCATCATGCGCTGCCGCATCTGCACCTTTGTAGACGACTCTTAGCGCCCTCTGTTTCGGTCCGCGCACACACAACGGTTTCTCTGCTGCCGGTCCTCCAGTGTTGAACTCCTTGCCGTCATATCTGCGACAGGACATGAACTATACAAACATTTGGAGAAATCACCGAAAAACATTGTCAGGCTGTAGACGACCACCGCGCATTGTGACTATAGTTGTTTTCGTGCGCATTAGAAACTTACTTACTTACTTTCTATCGTGGAAGTCACTGTCGGAAAAGTTAATGTCATTTACCACCTTCACAAGATTTTTGTTTTGTTTTATATGGCATGCATCAATTTGACGTCAAGGCTTTTGAACGTCGGCTATCCGCTAATGAGGGTGATGATTCAAACTTCGGTTATCCGGAATTAGCGATCTGTCCAGGCTGTGGAAGTATGGAAGATCATCAAGCAAGCAGGCTAGCGACCTCCACTGCAAATACTAGATGACTGTATTGTGCGGAATGCCCACAATACAGTATTCGGTTCGAAGCGCTCTGTGCACAAGCTGTTTACTTCCTGCATTCGATGAGGCCTATAGTGTCACGTAACTCAATAGTCGATGGTGATTGGCTATCTGCCACTGATTGATGGCAGCGTTATCTGCCGTATTGTCAACCCGCATCTGACGTGTTCGAAAAATTTGGGAATACATGTATGTTCCGTGTACGGACTGTACTGGCCACGGAAATGACTTTGAATTGATACCTACGGTAAAAATTGAAACCAGAAATCCCATAGAAGGTTACCTTGGTAGTGAATTTCCGGCGATCTATAATCATTGCGGAATTATGGCGGTCTGAAGTCGCATGACGTTAAAACGTTTGATAAATTTTTGCGTTTTTTGCAAAAACGACCCACTACGGTAAAATTTTCAAAATCCTGTTCCGAAAGTTTTTTCCGACACCGATCGACGTGTTGTATTCAAATTTCGTGAAATTTTGCAGACGATAAATCGGTGAAAGCTTTCGTTGCTTACCTGACAAAAAATCCAAAATTTGCCTGGCTCTCCAGCTGTCGCTACTGCGCGGATCGCGCCCACAATCTGCCAGGGTCAGCCTCCAACAACGTATTCACAGTGCTCCAGGTTTCATCCAAATCGGTTCACTTTCGGTAGAGTTATAGCCGAACGCGTGAACACTGCCAAAACGCGCTGTAAAGGGAATACAATATTCGGCTGAAGCCTAGCTTCCAGCCGAATAACAAGTAGTCTGTAATCAGTGCGCGCTTTTAGCATTGGTCTTCGACGCTATTTCCCAAACCATAGTTGCTATTACAAAGCGTATCGTCAGTGGTTTTAATGAGTGTTTTTATTGTGTATTTTTGTACGACATTCATCATAAATAAATAAACTAGATGCATGGCAAAGCCCAGCGTGAGCCCGCCCGGCATTCTGTTGTTCTAGACTGTATGCTCGTGC
>Ga0209780_1003191_pt1 | contig 12089 bp, 5 predicted proteins | sample WorMetexBAHAMAS2_FD_187384 | JGI IMG/M metagenome (GOLD analysis project Ga0209780, IMG submission 187384) | Marine gutless worms symbiont microbial communities from Max Planck institute for Marine Microbiology, Germany - Inanidrilus exumae... | ecosystem: Host-associated > Annelida > Digestive... | reverse complement strand
GTGCCTCTGTCACCAAGCAGTCTAACTTGATCTTGACCAAGGGGTGGTGATGCTGTTGCGGCTGGGAAGGTAACCACAGGCGTGGCATAAAGTAATGGCAGCCTACTGCCGGGTGGATGAATGAGTTACCTGTGGGCTGACTACCTGTACACCGCGATTAGCTCCGGGCCCAACACTCGGTAACGAGTATGGGAAGCCTTTACCCTTTTTATATTGTTGATAAATAGCACTTACTTCTATGGTATTGTGGTAATTTTGTACTACGTTGGCTTGATGGCTGTGGTGCTGTGTGCCGTGTAGTGCACCATCATTCCTCTGCTTGGCAGTGCCATTGGGCAGTTCAAGAAGTACAAGTCTTTGCGCATGAAACGATACCTCAGTCAGTTTATTGCACTGCAACTTTTTCTAACAGCTCATTGCTTTTGTTGCCTAAAGTAACATATAAAGAGGGTTATGGCATTGTTTATGTCGATGAGGATTAGTATGCACATCTATGCACCTCTGATTTTAGATTTCCTCTACAGTGTGCACGTTATAAATTAGCTTATTGTTATTATTATTTTTATTATGTATATTATTAGGCCGTGCAAAGGTGTGGTCTGTTGCTACTGATGTCCCATGTAGCGTGGTCTGTGTGTCTGTCTGTGTGCTGGGCACACGGGTGAGCTGTTCAAAAATGGCTGAACCTGTTGAGACGCTGTTTGGGTTGCAGACTCATATGACACCAACGGACCATGTATTAGATGCCAGTCAAGATTGGACGAATCCATTTGCCACTGTGAGGGGTGACAAAGCCTTTTGCCAAATTACTTCAGAGACTTGTTATTAGATCACCAATTCTGCGAACACGATCTCCTGTTTTGCACAGGTTTTTTTGTCTGTCAAGTCACTTTTTCTGACATCCATCAACCGACATTCTCAAAATTTTTCCACATAATGTGGCTTCAGCCCCAAATGAAGCACTGCTGTGCCAATTTCTTGAAAGTGCCCCCTAACAAAAATGGGGCGAAAACCCCTAATTTCTCCTAATTTCGTGTCTAACTGCAACATATTAAGCACCATCACTCATGATGTAGAACGAAAATAGAAAATCGAAAACAATAATGTTCATCAGTGATTATTAGCCTATACTTTGAACAAATTTGGTAGGGGTCCGTTAAACAGTGGCAGAGATCGACGTGCTAGATTATAGGGGTGTGGGTGGGAAAATTTGTTCATACACCGAATTGCCACGGTCAAAACTGCTCAAGATGGGCGATCTTCAGGTTGGGAATTGACACAATAATTGCCAACATTTTAGTTACTACTGTAAAGTCGGAGAGCAGATAATGACATTGACGATGAGTGTAACAACTGTTCTGATGTGTCTTTTTGTAGTGGTGCAGATGGGTGAAGAATACTACCATGCAAATGACTGCAGCAAGGCTCTGGCGTAAGTTATGTTGTCTTATTTAATAAAAGTGGTTTATCTCCATTGTTTATTCTGTTGTTGTATTGTGTGAGTTGGAGAGTCACTGCTATTTCAGCAGAAGGAACTACAAAGCAGGGAAGCAAATGCTCCTGCAGCTTCGCCAAACATGCAAAAATGCTGTGTTCCACCAACCTTTTGCTGATACCCTGTGGGGACAATTTATTCTGACATGGGAGTCTTTGCTTATCAAAGTTAGAATTCATTGCTGCACCTTTCCAGCTGTGGTTGTGTTGTATGTCAAGGCTGTTGTCGCGAGTGACGTGGGAATACAGACAGGAGAGATGGTCGTCACTTCTTACAGCAGTACTCGCTACTCAGCTCAAGTTAGTTGCCTTCCCGTCTACAGTATCATTGTGTCATTTATACTGATTATAACTACTAGAGCTGTATTGAATATTCTATTTGTTACAGCATTGACAGTCACAGTTCTGCTATTTAGGCAGCTCATCCCTGCAAAAGTACGCCCGCCATAAGCTTCAATGCATCACTCTGAGTTGCTATCCGCAGCTGAGCAGTGGACTGGTACATGATGTACTGACTCTTTGTGTGATTACATCCCTCTAGAGACATGGCATCTGGACCTAGGACCTGACTTCTGTTTTGTACTCTCTCTGGCTGCATCACGTCAGCTGAGATCGTCAAATCTACTCACCTGGTGGTATAATGTCGCCAGATTTCCACTACTCAAACTGCAATTGTCTTACTTTTGTAGCGTACAAAGTGAACATCTTCTTAGCTTAACTGGTAACATTTGCTCTGACTAATGAACATGTCTGTTGGCTGACTTTAACTTTTCTTAAAGAGAACTTAAACATAGTGTTGACTCATTGTTGGTGTGATAACTCTAATAATGACAATAAACTTGAACGAATGTGTAATTATCACGATGATGTCAACGTGATATCACAGCAGCTATTTGGCTTTAATTATTCTTACTCGGCAAAATAGTAATTTCCCCCTATTTGGTACAGCCCTAAGTATAATGTTTGATCTTTAGCTGATTTAAAGTAAATTTATGTGACATGCAATCGTGCTGTGGTGCTAATAGCTTTTGTTTATAAATATGTAAATATGCATGTATTGTAGGTGATCAATTTGACACATTTGTTGTTTCATTTTGATCAGATTGTGTCATCATAATGAGTTAGAGTCCACTGTAATTTGTTGATTGTAATAGACTACTTGGGTCAGCTCTTAATAACTTATTTATTGTGTGGCTCCTTTAGTATGTTAATGATGCCTTCAGTGCTTTGAGTTGCTTTGAGTTGACAGGCAGAATAGACAGATAGATAGATAGAGATTAATATAAATGCAACCACAAAAGTTTTAGTGACACAATAATGAGTATAAAAAACAATTTATAACAACTCCAACAAACCACATAGTCCATAACAGCAACAAATACCAAATGTCCGAATTTAACACAACTGAATAAAAAATGCACAAGAACATCAGAACATTAAAACTATTTAGAAATACTATATGGTATAAAATTACTACTATTTCTGGTTTCCTGCAACTAGGCAGTTGGTATGGGTACGTTGATCGCAGAGATGTATGTGAGAATTTTTCACAGGGGTAACAAGGAGTGAAGAGATGTGCAAAGTGTTTTAATTTGTCTGCAGGTATGCATCGTCATATTTTACATTGCTCATTAAGTCACTCCAAACCAAAGGTCATCAGAGCCTGTGAATACGGTAGTGATGGATATATCATTTTCAAACATCGCTGCTGAACTGATCGTAAGAAACCAATTTAGCTAATCCCATAGATTCTCTTCCAGAACAGGAGGAGTGGGACCCAAGGGCAAGGGCAAACCACCTGTAAAATGGTCGTTAAATGGAAGTAAAATGAATGAGTACATGTAAGTAAGTAGAGTGTTTACACACCAGTATGTACTTACACTTGCATATGCTTATGGTTATGGTGTGTGCAGGTGTGCTTACCTGGTTGGAAATGTCCAAGAATATGTCACCGTGTGCTTAGAACTGATTGGAAAATGTATCCTGTGTGGTAGTAAATATGTGATACTTTATGCTAATAAAATTAATTAATTAATTAGATCTTTGGTTTCCTAAACAAACCTTTTGCTGGTGTGCTTCGTTTACATTTATGTTTGCTGTTTATTGACCATTTTATGTCTTTGCTTAACAAAGTTTTGTATTGTAATATGCCTTTGTTTCAGATATTGATGTGTTGTGGTGCAAATGTCATACATGTTGCACACATATATTAACACACGCACCATTTTGTCTCCCCAGAAAAATTAACAGAAGTGTTTTTTTTTCTATATTTGCATTTTTAACATTCTATCAGTGGTTGCTGATGGAGTGAAGAGCATCTGGCTTGTAATTTTTTTCTGCCTCATGGACGAAGTCTGTGCTGGAGTAATTCTGAGAGAGAAAAACATCCCAGTTTAAAGTAATTTTTTTATTTTCTATCTGGTATAAATAAAGCTCCATTAAATTAGTTAACTAAAGCTTATGTGCCTTTTAGATAGAAAGTGCAGTATAATAATATATAATATGAATTCACGTTATTTAATGTCAATAATTATCTGTGTGATTTGTGATTGTAACTGTTGCTCGTTTCACGTTATTTCTTTATCGGCCGTTGCTAGACACTGATAATTCTTCAGCTGAGAAAGAACGAATTCATCGCAACCTCATGCGGCTTGCAACAGTAAGGCTGCTCTGCATTTGCTAAGACAAATTGCTAGTGTTCTATCAAAAACTGAAATGAGCAGTTGTCACGTTGTTACTGAAGGTCTTTAGTGTCAGTGTCGATGCATTTTCATTAACAGCAACGTGCAGTAACCACTGTTGGGCCTTTAACATCACAACAACTAACGTTAGACTGTGGTTGGCAATGCCGGTCGTTATTGACCCAGTTACATAATTAGTTATCCAGTTGTGGCAAGTCTGTTTAACCAGCTGCAATTTAGTTGTTTGAGGTGGAGGGTAGGTCTGGTACCATGGGTGGGAGGTCCCCGGGTGCTTTTTTTGGGTTTTACCTAATAGAAGCATTCGAAAGCCAAACCCACACGGTAAAGATATACAACAAGAGTCATAAGGCACTGATATGTTATCTATAGGAACTGACGAACAGCAGTTACATAAGATATCACATTGAACTGATAAATAGGTCTTGTGGTGATTGGTTAAGTTTCCGCCTTGTTGTAGGCGCTAGCATTATAAGCTAAATGAGCTTCCCCTATCCTTTTCCATTTTGGGTCGTCGCTGGATCAAAAGGCAACGAGGTCGGGAGGTTACTTTATCATTGTCCATCCTTAACGGAACTAAATCTCCACCCAAGACCTAGTCCCCAATGTAGCCTATTTTTGTGCTGAAAGGGGACAACCAACCAACTTAGTTTTTGATGAAAAATGGGGCTATTGATGATGGTGAGATGTTGAAGGTCACACCTTGGCTCCAGTATGTGGTGCTAAGGCGTCCACAATGACGCTTCGGCATCTAGTTATGAGAATGCTGATACTAAATTAATCTCAATATAATGTTCATAGTGCTGTCATTATTGTGTCATTGTGTAAGTCTACCTGGCTTATTTGATGAATGCAAACTTGGCAAACACGAAAGCTAATACTCAGTTTACCATTTTACCCACGGAAGGTGGAAGGCCGAGTTGACCTAGCCATTGCAGCAGAAGCTGTATATTGTGGTGGCTGTTGTATGTAATAAATACAACTGTCCATGGTGGGATTAGATCCATGGCTCTCACAGACCTTGGTGAGTTGTGTTACTGTCCGAAATGCAGCACATTCGAGGTTCTGCACACTGCAGTAGCAGCTTACTTCAGCTGCTACTTAGAAACCCGAAACTGTGTGTAACGTACAGCCGTTGCACACTGCTCTGCTGTTACAGCTGTACACCAGACATGGTTTCCATTATTAGGCATCTACCATCTGGAACTCCCTCCCCACCACAACACTCAAAAGTTCCATTTTGACAGTATTAAAGCTAGACTTAAGACCTACCATTTTGATCTATATCAGACAGTAGTGACATGAGCTGTGTTTGAATGATGTGTTTGTTAAGAATGCAAGTCCAGAGCCGGAGCCGGGAATAGAGAATGAGTCTGCGGTGGAAACTGCAGTGCAGCTGTGGACGTGTGTGACATCCGGCCTGCTGGATCCGTCTCTCTCACAGCCAACTGACTTCACCGTGGAAATGATGAACGTCACTCCATTTGGTTTCTTGCATCAGCTCTGCTCACAAACATTCGCAGCAGATGATTGATTGTACTGAGGCTCATATGTCATTACTTGCTATAATCAGTCTTATGTCAGTTAACTGGCGTATTTGGTGTATTGTGATTGATTAAGCTATAACTGTTGGTATTTATTTTGTGATTTGTTACAGTGGAATGCAAGGCGATGTTTATGAGGGATTCATTTCCGTCTGATGTACCTGTTGTGCTAAAAGTGTTTCTCAGGTCATTGTCCACGAATGTATATTAATCATGACAGCAAAACAGTGAACACCAGCACAGCAATAAGGAAAATTAGTACATATACATTGAACTTCAACAGTTTTTTGATGATTAATGTGGATTTATTGTGTTATTTATTGCTCAGATGCTGCCAGATTATAACATTTTAAACAATATTAGTTGGTGAATGTATGGATGGACAGTTTTGTCTTCTGTACTGTTGACACCTGTAAACTGACATTCTGCATGCATAAGCAGATTTGTGTAAAATGTGCCAAAATATTGGGAAAAAAAACTTTTATTATTAGTATTTGAATAGTTTCAAAATTTAAAAAATATATTTTTGATGTATATTTCAGATCATCTTCGCCACTTGCAGTCATATTCAACAAACTGTTTGTTACTTTTAATAATCAGGTTTGTACTGGTGTGCTGAATTGCTGAAAAATACTATGTGTAAACACTTAACGTATAAATTTGTTCAGGATGTAGAAAACAGCTGTTGGTGCTGTGCACTTTGTTGTTTCAGAGTTCTGACATGCTGAAATATAAGCAGCACTAAATATGAAGCAGTTTTGGTCATATTTCTTTCTGATTGCCATGCCACATATGCACTCCGGCACTGTAATGTGCCTCGATTCATTTCTTGTTTCTGGCTTTATATAAATCGTTTACTAACTTATTTACTTCCTTAAAAATAGGCCCATTCTGTTTCCAGGCCAGACGTCATTAGAGGTCATTATAAACCTGGGTTTATTTTTTACCCACACGACACTCTGCTAGCGCTGTACTTGCCGTCATCGTATGTCTGTCCATCCGTCCGTCTGTCTGTCTGTCTGTCACAAGTGGGTATTCTACTATGATGGCTAAATCTAGGATCACGCAAACAAAGCTGTACAATAGCCCAGGAACTCTAGTTTTCTGATGCCAAAAATCTAGGCGATATCCCAATGGGGTCACCCTCAACGGGGGCCACAAATAGAGGTGGGGTAGGTTCAAATGGCGATTTTCGACCATATCTCTGGAACAGCTGATCGTCCCCGGCACTGTCAACTTAGTTCGCCAGTGAGTGTCATAAATTTCTGATGGTCGTCGGACAACTGTTGATCACACCCACCGTCGAGTTTAGGGTTGGAATTGGGGTTGGGGTGGGCACACCTGCTTCTTGCTACTAATGTCGTATGGCATAGATTAGGTGTGAATTCAACCCAGTGCGTTCTGGTTACATCACGTGGACTGTGATAATGCTACAGCATGAAGCTATTCAGTGAATGCTGATGTTTATCTGGTTCGTGTAGGTGTACAATAAGTACTGCATCCTGAATGCTGATTCCACTCATGGTCACGATGCGGATCTCAATCTTCTACCAAATGAAACTAAAATCTACTCTTTCAGATTTGTGTCATTGCTCGAAGACATTGGTAAAACACTCGAGGTACCACTGCACTGTGTCCACTGGTTTGGTTACGGTGATTAGTGTTCAGCAGCAGTCGCATTGATGCCGTTATTGATTGTTTTTACTGTGTACATTGCTGCATTGACTCATAATGCCTTTCAGTGGGCTGGACAACCCCCAAAATATTCCATCTTTCTCTTGGTAAAGTATAAAAGTAAAGTATACGTCAGTTTGTTTAGCACATTGTTGTAACTACCTCTAATGTGCTCAGACAAGGATCACAGTTTTACCTGCAAATTACACCATGCCTGCTTTTGCTCCCGAGCCACAGAGCATCACCACCCTTTGGCTGGTACTCGTTTTACAGTCCCACGGAGGGTAGAAGGCTGAGTCGACCTGGGTGGTTGGTTACATACCAAAATGAAGTGCCGCCTCTTGGAGTCGAACCCGGAACCAGGTTCAGCATAGGTTAACTTCGTTGATCGAGACCAGCACATTACCACTGCGCCAAACTGCCACCAACTGCGACGTGGACTCCCATCTAATACATGATTCCTTGGACCCAGCAGAGTCACCCGCCCAAACGGTATCTTGATCCATTCAGCTGTTTTTGCAGGGCTCGTGATGTTACCCACAGACAGACAGACAGGCCACGCTGCTCCATCTGCAACAATAGGCTGCATCTAGCTATTGTTGCAGTATGGCCTAAGAATAATGTTTATATGTTTTTTTGACTTGTCGTAGCCATTTCGAGAGTTCATCTGATTCATTTAATGAATGCAGACTCAACGCCAGTTGACTGTCAACCCTCAGACTAAGCCAACCAACTATCAGTCCATTTGTCTGTTTGGTGACATCGACCGTGATAACATTGACTGTCTGTTTCAGATGACATCAGTGTGCGTGGAGCTGGGATCTGCTCCTGGCTTCTGTGCACGACTACACTGGGCAGGCGCCGGCGGCGATGCTGTACCTCCTCTCATGTCACAAGGACACAGCTACCAGCGCTCATCAAGACTGCAGCACAGTCAGCAGACGATGACAGATGAAGAATTTCCGGTGTGGGAAGACATCGTTGTCAGTCCTGTGACACGGTCCGTGTTGTATTGGTTGTTGTTGTTCTTGTGACATGCATGACTTGCTGGGTAGCATCGCAGTTATAATCTAGCTGCTTTGCCCTCTGTAGGGGTGTGATGTATTGCAATCAGCATATTTGTATGTCTGTCTGTCTGTCTGTTCCCTTGCATATCTCAAAAACTACACGTCTAAATTTCACCAAATTTTTTGTACATGATACCTGTGTCTGTAGCTTGGTACTCCTCTGATGGCATGCAGTTTTGTGGATGATGTCGCGTTTTCACATAATGGAGCAAATGGGCCAGAATCAAAGATGGTGAATATGATTTGCCCAGTTCACCAGGGGCGGGACCAGTCGGACGTCAGAAGCGTTGTTTGGTCGCGTTCGGCCAGAGTGGCGGCGTCGGGGGCGAAGTCTGCCGTCTTTGACTGCATCTTGTTGTGATGTGTGTGGCTCACAAGACTGTGTTACAGTTAGTCTTGTTGTGTGGGAAGTGTCGTGATCGGAGTCTCATTGTGTCTTGCTTGCTGGGTGGTGTCGGGTTCAGAGTCTAGGTGGCATCATGGTCAAAATCTTGTGTGTTGCTTGCTGGATGGCATTGTGGTCAAACTCTCATTGTGTCTGGCTCGCTGGGTTGCATCATGGTTAATGCGTTGGCTTGTTGTCACAAGTTCAGCTCACTGCTGATTCAGTTTTATGTAGCAACTCTGGGCAAGCTGTTGACATACTCAGTGCCTCTGTCACCAAGCAGAATGTAATTTGGTACCAGTCGTTATTCTGTTTGGACCGTTGCTTAAAGTGGATGTTGTTGATACAATTCACGTAAATAGTATTAGAACACTTTTTTGTAAAATGTGTCTTAGATTCAATTTTTGTCTTCTCTAGTCAATTGTAATGCTTATGTACCACCCATAAATTTGTACTGTTCACGTATAATCATTGCACTGCGAGATTTCCTTTGCGTCTTCTTTTGCACCTACCGGCCAACTTGTCACCCCTCACGGTGGTGAATGCACTTGTCCGCCACGGGCACTATGCAGGCTTTATGTATGCACTTTGCTGTGACAAAACCATGGCTGAGGCCAGGTCAACGCCCAGGCGTTTCACACAGGAATTGTGGCATTTGTTAGCAGAGGTCATTCGTTCTCGTCCTCGACATCTGCAGTTTATTTTTGTTTAGTTGTTAGACAGCAGTGTCAATGTCTCGTTTGTTTTGTCGTTGACAACAGGTTGCAGGCTCGTGATTCGTCCGCGGTCAGCATTGACGTCCAACACAGTCCACCAGGATTCATCAACGAAATGTATTGCTACACTGTTACTGTCACCAACAATGAACCCACAGACATCACAAACATTCGGTATGCTGACATAGTTCCTGTCGTTGTTGTTTTTTTACTCTGTTTGATATGCTGGGACTCCAAGTCTGAATTTGCAGGTCATTGCAGCCGCTACTCGTTGGACATCTGTTGATCATACCTACCGTCGAGATCTGTATTTAGCAGCTAGGCCATGTAGAAGAAATGATGTGATTGCCATATGATGTGATATGGAACATTGAACCTCTGCGTCGTGTGGGTCTGTCAGTGGCAGCTGAGTCTCTTGTACTGTGGTTGTGTTCAAATTGCATTTGACTGTTATTTACTTACTGTACATACACAATATGCATGCCATGTTGTTAGATCAGTTAGCAGCAGATGAGCTGTGCAATTGTTTTAGAGTGGTATTTGGGTTGAAAGATGCACAACAGTCATCAAGCAGTGAGTAACGTCACGTTTCATGATATCAGTTTACTGTGTACCAGTTGAAAGCTTGCAGCATGTAGAAAATGTGTGAAGTCCTTCCCAAGCATAGGGCGGCGCTGATCTCCATTTCTGTAGCCATAGCCAGGCATCAGCTTATGCTGCAAAGCCACAGCTAGTACGTCACGTGATGTGCCCATTTATGCTCATCATGGTGTGATGGCACAAAGGTAGAGCATTGGACTTGCAATCAACAGGTCGTTGGTTCAAATCCTACTCCGGGCAAAAGCTGCGTAACAACCTTGTTGGGCAAGTTGTTCACGCCTCTGTTGCCAAGCAGTACAACTTGGTACCGGCCAAGGGGTGGCGATGCTGTGCGGCTGGGAAGGTAACCGCAGGCCTGGCGGAAAGTAATGGCAGCCTACTGCTGGGTGCATGACTTATAGTCACCTGTGGGCTGACTGCATGTACACCGCGATCAGCTCAGGGCCCAACGCTCGGTAACAAGTTTTTTAACCATCATGCCTACCAATGAATTCAAAAGGGATGGCGAGGCTGAGTTGACCTGGGTGACTGGTTACACACTGAGATGGTTTGGTAACCCATCCCAGTACTAACTAGACACGACGTAGAGTGACTTCGTTGATGAAGACCACTGTGCTGCTAAGCCAGACCGCTGTGATTGTCGTCAGTCGATACATCAGTTGCAGTATTCATCGGTCTGATAGTCTGTGTTAATTTATGTCGTTATCAAATCAAAATGGATTGGTTGAGCTATTATAGTGAACGTTGTTTACTGCAGCTCACATTCACGTGGACTGCACGGATGAGAGCCAGGGAGAAAGCCATAGAACGTGGAATGTATCAGCCATGACGTCTGGACAGCAGGTGACATTGCCATCACGATACTTGCACTGTTTACTTGCTAATGTTGTGAAGTAACAGTTATACCATTTAGTTGGTCATTGTAGATAGCTCAGTTCAATTCTGTGAAAAGTTTCATCAGGTTGACACAAAAACTACATAACATTACTCTAATACAACCAAAATAACATACTGTTTATCGACGTTTTGGCTTCACGTCAGAAGCCTTCATCAGGACTGACTTCCAGTGTCGGTCGTCAGTATGTAAAAGCTTGTCCATACCCACGTATGGACAAGCTTTTACAGTTGGTAGCTCCCCTCGTCTTGATTCATGTTGTCGGTCTTCCTGATCCATATGGCCTACCTTATGACCCTGCCAGCTTTGTCAGATTCTCGATTAACCACCTTGGCATTCTCCCAGTCTATCTCATGAGCTCAGTTCAAGTACTGGTGTTGGAGAGCTGGCATCAACAGTCCGGTGGTGGTTGAAGAACGTAGGTTTGAGTGTTTTTCGGTGCTTTGATACTGTTGGTTGGGTAAGAGGCTAAGAGCCTGTAAGAACGTGTACCAAGTGACCAAGTGAAACAGTTGGAAGAAGAATAAGATTGATGGGCACAGTGTCGGTCGGCAGATTGATGGGCACAGTGACGACCCTGTGTCACCTGGAAAACGGAGGTGAGTGATGGAGGTAATGACAGCATGGGGATTGATTGACCCTACTTCACCTCAGACCAGGAAAATGGAGGTAATAGATGGAGTTAGTGGCAGCGGTGGTGGTGAGTCTAATGTAGCATGGTTGTGGCCGTATGTGATGTGTTACGTTATCAGTGAACTGCAGTGCACTGGACTGCAGTTTTATGTTTTGTACTTTTCCATATTTTCTGCAGTAATGCCCCGATCATCGCCTTCTTTGTTTAACCTGGCACAGAATTCCGTCGTACAATCGCCATCTTCTGTAATCAGGGACCCAAGGTACGGGAACGTATCCATCTGCTCCAGTTGATCATTCTGAATGAGTATGCGGCACGCTATGCCGTCGCTCGCCATTACCTTGGTCTTGTCGACGTTGATGAGTATGCTGTATTTACGGC
>Ga0209780_1003190_pt1 | contig 12094 bp, 9 predicted proteins | sample WorMetexBAHAMAS2_FD_187384 | JGI IMG/M metagenome (GOLD analysis project Ga0209780, IMG submission 187384) | Marine gutless worms symbiont microbial communities from Max Planck institute for Marine Microbiology, Germany - Inanidrilus exumae... | ecosystem: Host-associated > Annelida > Digestive... | reverse complement strand
TAACCGTCATCTTTACGGCGCACGATAAATATTTTTACTGAAGAGTACCGTGTATCTCTTATTACGCTGGCCGCGTCTGACGGCAAGCGTATAGCGGTCCGTCCGTCCGTCCGTCTGTCCCATCTTTTTTCCAACGTTAATAGGGCGCGCGGCGCATACTCGACGCGACGTGGCCATTCTACTTTTTCGTCCGAGTGTTGCGAGGACGTCGGACGTCATACTTGTTACTTGCACGTTGGAACGCTTTATGGATGAGATCGTCCAAGAAGCAGATGGCTGGATCACATTCGATTTGATCCAGCCATTTGGTCCTTGGACGATCTGGAGTACGTTCGAAGCTGCGGATCGACTTAAAAACGACCTCGCGCTTGCTGATCTGTTGAGATGCGCCGTCCGTTGAGGTCGTCCTGTGGTGACGTAACGGTCCCACCTGACTACGTGATATTGATGACAACGACGACGATGCTACGTGTGTGTTCCGTATGTCAGTACTCGACGCTTCCGACCTACGCCAAGATGTGGCAAGTGATGAACTCGACTCCGGGCGTGTTCGTGAAGACGACCCAGCAGGGCGTCGATAAAGTGCGGTCGTCACGCGGCAAGTACGCGTTCCTGCTCGAGTCTACGATGAACGAGTACCACAACCAGCGCAAGCCGTGCAACACGATGAGGGTCGGCGAACTGCTCGACTCCAAGGGATACGGCATCGCCATGCCCAGTGGCTCCCCACTCAGGTGCGCCGCGTCGTACATCAAGGCTAGACCACTATAAGCAAACAACCATGACTACTTGTAGTACTTTCTAATAGACTTTTGTTATGCAGAGTTCCGCTTTTCAATGTACATGTTAATTGTTGTGTTGACTTAGGCCTAATTGTGGTTAATGTACGGTTACGTTATGAACTTTTTTCTGCTTAGTTAAGTTGTTTCCTTTTTCTTTTTTCTTTGCGTTTGTACCATTATGGCGAGTAAAGATGAATATAATATATAAGTAAGTAAGTACGTACGTAAGTAAGTAAGTAAAGCATTTATAAGCCATAAGCATTTTAATATAAATGAATCAAGGCAAATGGAAACGGAAAGCGCTGTATGTCATACAGTCTCCTAATTGAGGTAGTTGTGAAACTATGACATTCTACAGTTAAAGATTCTTTTGTTGTGTTTATAGCTAATACCGTTACGTGTTTCTATGTCATGCTCTATATGTTGTCTATCTTTATTCATGGTTAAGTTTATTATTTAATTAATTTATTTATTTGTGTTCTGTTTTTTGCTACCGGATATATTTATTCCGGTGAAATAAAGATATGGAAATGGGTTTTGATGTGTTTTCGGGATGAGTCTAGTCTTCGACCTGCAGAGGGGTTATCGGCGGTGTGAAACGCTCGCCTCCCATACGTTGTGGAATGCCAGCGCACAGAGTGAAGGTGGGTATGCCAATTTCCGCCAATTCGCGCCAAAAATTGGCTACCATACCAACGTTTCTTGAGCGATCGCGAAAAGAAGGTCAGATTGATCATGCCCATCCATGATGTGTACCTACCCTGAAATGTGGTGAAGATCGATCCAGTATATTCTGAGATAATTGGTCTCAAAAAACCCGTTGAAAAGAAAGTAACATCAGCAAAACATAAGTCCTGCGGGCTATTTATTGCTGGCTCGCCTAATGGGCCAGTATTGTTTTGCACGATGACTTCTGTCGTCTGTCGTAGTCGTCTGTAACGCTGTCGGCGTGCGGTCGGTCGGCCGCCGCCGGGCCGGGTGCGTCGGCGGTTGGGCGGCCGACACTGCACGGCGGGCCAGTACTGTTACGTCCCGTTAGGGCGACACCTTGTTTTAGTGTATTCTTGCAGAGGCGCCGTGACCCATAGTGCACTACGTTCAGAGCGCATTATGGTAGTGGTACTGTGGTTGCTGTGTTTAGTCGGCGTGTGAATCTTGCTGTTCTTCATCTGCGTGAAAACGGTCAGTTGGCAACGCTGCAGAAGAAATGGTGGCAGGACAAAGGCGAATGTGTCGGCGACGATCAAAAGGTCTCAGTAGTCACCGTCGCCATTTTCGTCGCCGTAGCTTCGACCTACTTTTAGAAGTAGACTAACAAGAGGCTTAGCTGCCGCTCGACTAACTTGACCTAGATAGGGTCAGGATGAAACAGCGTACCAAATATGTAGGTCAGGGGTAATTTAGATCATAAGTTGTTGTCCCGACACACAGACACACACACACCTGACCTATTATTCTACCTGGACTACTAAAGTGATCACTAAAAAGGTACGTGTATACTGTTGATTGCTGTTACGTCATATATACGCTGAACTGAGATTGTTGGATTGGAGTTTGACTTACTAAACTCTTAACGGTGTGACTGAGGCCCCATCCTTACTGCTGGACCTACGGGCCCTGAAAGCACTGTTGCGCCACTGCTTACGACAGGGCTTTTCAGCCAGGGGAAATTCCCAAGAAAGAATTTAAAGGTTTCATAGGGAAATGGGACCACAGAATTGGCAGACTGAAACTGTTTGGAATATCGTCCTTTTAACAGATTTAGCGGAAGTAATCCCAGTCATTGTAGCCGGGCCGAAATATCAGCAATTCACTGGTGCCAAAACCATAGCGCTCAAGGTCGACGATCCATATGGCACTCTAATCACGAACAAGTATGTCAATCTTTTTTATTGTCGGGCCAAAATGTATGCTGGCCGCGCCGCATGCTGCCCCTTTGTGAGTCACGGTGAGTGTGCTGACGGGACCGACAGACAGACGGACAGACGCTAGACCGTTACTTTACGCTTTACGCTAGACGCCTAACGTCCCGTGTTATTCCAAGAATGCATCTTGTGAGTCGGATGTTCTTGGAAAGGACGGAACGACATTTTGAAGACGTGCGTGAAAACGGTGAGTAGGACAAAGGTTGAGAACCAGTGGCTGAGTGGTTTGTGACGTGATGTAGTCAAAGACGAGTGCGCTGACGCTGAGCAACGTGGCTGGAATCTTCTACATTCTCGTCAGTGGTCTCGGAGTAGCGCTTGTTGTCGCCTTCTTCGAGTTCGTCTGGCAGTCTCGCAAAGCCGCCAAGTTACGCCAGGTCTGCTTCACCACCGGTCAAATTCACCTGGATTCCGCCCAATCTCGCACCCGCCTTCCCCCTCACGTCCGAGATCCAGCAGCTTCCGAGTGGAACCCGGCAACTAGTCAGCGATATTCGGCGCTTTAATCATAGGTCCCGTTCCAGTAATCATGTAGTCTTTTTCGTGGCCAAAAATATACAAAAATCCAAAAATCGGTTTTCACTTCGTCCCCGGTAGAAATTCTCCTACGTTTTCCAAGTCGTTTTGTGGTCGGATATTATGGCTAAATTCGAAGTAGTTTCTCAGATATCCACGTTGTAATACAGCGGAATGTTATCAGATGTAATTTCTTATATATATACCTACATGTTATCTCTAATAAAATATCATTGGTAAAATATTGATACGTTAAAATTTTTTATGAAACATTCAAAGTTTAGGATTCATGTACACCGTGAGCCATAAAAACGTGCCACATTATTTTTCACTATAACTTCCGTATTTCTTGCTGGATGTTTATACGTTTTGTATCCCATGGAAACAGAAACGAATACTCTACAACGGAGTTATTTAACGGACTGACTACGTCGTAATTGCGTCACACTGCAATAACCACTTCACAGAGTTACTACACGCGTAACAATGTAATGAAATCAAATATGGGAATATATTGAGTTCTGAAGATAAAATTTTGATCAAAACCTGCGAGAATCTAAAAGATTTTTGCCCGAAGATTTATTACGGAATACCCTAATAAAAAGTGAAGAGACAAACGTTGGATAACTTTTTGCAAACGTTGCAATCAGTCGATTAATCGATCAAACGCACTGCAGGAAGCCGTCGGCCACGGTCATCTCGAACTACAGATACCATTGCCACAACAATTCAGATGAAGTTGCATATTTTACACTGATCTGTAGACTGTTTATTTTTGTTTCCACTGGTACATACAGTGTAAAAATCTATCAAGAAATACCGGACTTATAGTAAAAAAATAAAGTGGCACGTTTTTATCGTTCACGGCATACAGGGTGGCCCAATTAAAATGGTACCAACTGACGTTTTTGCTTGTAACTTTTGAATGCCCCGACGTAATTCGATGACTATTGCTGAGTACAACAACAGTTTACTCACACACGTTGCGAAGCATAACAGTTTAATATTGTTCGTCGGAGGGCGCCAAAAAGCAGAAAACTCGATAACGTTGAACAATTGAAGCAGGCGATTGTGCTGGAGTGTTGCGCTATGTCGCAGCGGTTCATTGATGACAGTATCGACCAGTGGAGGCGTCGGCTGCAGTGTGTCGTACAACAGAATGATGGACATATTGAACACACATTTAAGTAGCCTGGACGTCTTTACTGTAGCACTGTTGTTTAGTTACAGACGTTAAGAGTTTTAACTATTTGCAGGCGAGCAACACATGACTTTTTTCTGAGTTATTTGTCTGCGACAGTCGTGTTGATCGTATGTGGCGCCTTTTAGCGTGTTAAGTGCTTAATAAGATTTTTAATTGCATAAAATTTGCACCAAACCCCTTGTTTACATGTGCCAAAATCATCGAATTACGTCGGGGCATTCAAATGTTACATGCGAAAACGTCAGTTGGTACCACTTCAGTTGGGTCACCCTGTAGATATGGAAATGATATGCATGCGTATGTAGATATGCATGAAAATTGTGTGTTGCAGAAGGGGCCTGTCGAATTGTGACAGCAGCTTTAAGTTAGACGTACTACATTCATGCCGGCAGGTTCGAGGCCGTCGCACATCGACACATATCGATGATATAACTCGCTGTCGTCTACGTGATATACGACAGTGCTGTTCTGAGCTAGCTCAATGAGGCGCCGCTTTTGCGGCACAACGTTTTTATATCGTTATATTTTACAGACAGACGCCATCTTGCCCTGCAGCTGGTACTCTGACAGATCTCCGCCGCAAACGCACGAAGTTATCTTTCATAACGCCCTCAGTGACAAAAAGGTTTTGAGAAGACCCCGCAGACAAAAACCACGCTACGATAATCCAATTCCAACTGCCATCCAGAACGGTTTGCAGTAAGCATTCAGCTATCACGCGTGCAGACTCAACCGAACAGCAGGGTCTTTCTTTGTGGGTGCAGAGACGGATCAAGGATTTGTTGGGAATGTGGTAATGGATCGGACGAAGGCGGGAACACCACCAGTGAGTCCGCGGTTCTCCGGAAATGTTGAAAAATTAATACAAAGTGGAGCAAGAAAGAGAAGCATTAAAGTGATACGTACATGTAAGAAGGAGGTTGATTGGAGATTCGTGCTTGCGTAGTTCCGCAGTGTGGAACAGCGCGACAACATTCCTACACGGCAAGAGTCTGTCACGGCCGCTGAGAGCTAACGTGGGCCCCGTCACAGTTAGCCCTTCCGCCCCCTCCACAGTCCGCACTCACATCCCCGTCTCCGGACACCCCGTTACTGTCATTATAAACGGTACATAATAGCACACCGTGAATGTGAATAACTACTGCTAGACACCAATAGGACGTTCAAGAAATTAACGCTTATTTGCTGCCGGACCCCCTGACCATCCGGGGCCTCTGGACACTCACCCTACTGTCCCCTCTCTCGACCTCACTACAGTCTGTCACTGGAGAGTGTTGAACGGTACCAGAGAAGACAACGGCGAACATCGCCCAGCGCCGCTGCAGACCGCCTACTTTCTGTGATTTCGGCGCCGCTAAACAAGTGCCCAGGCTCGCTTGCTTCCTTGCTTAGAGTAATTTCAACTTATTTGAATTTTTCAAAACGGCTTGATGCACGTTGCGTTCTATGGGCTACACTGTTTCAAAAGCGTCTACCTTCTACATTTTGAACAATTCAGTCAGAAATCAGCTAAATTTTTGGTATATAGAATTCAGAAGAATTTCACGTAAGTGCTAATAAAATTGTCCACCACACCTTAAAAATGTCACCACACTACCTTTTGAAATAAAAAAAAACTCATTTAACAGTAATTCGTCTTGGGCATTCGCAGCTGCAACTGGACAAGTTCTCAGTATTAAATTGGGTTTCCTTTTTTCACCGATGAAAAACTGACTGTGCACTGTGTCCATATGAACTTACAAACCGCGATGGCAACTAAAGGCGTTAATTTTTCGCTAGCCGTCTCCTATGCACGCATCGCATCCCACTTTCAGCAAATTCATAATGGTCTCGCCGTCGGTCGCAGTATCGTATAGATAATGTGATTGATTGGTGGTGAAAATCACTTATGTGAAATTTTTAATGGATTCTGTACCAATTTCTATATTTTCTATTGATTTTTGACTGCGTTATTGGAAAAAAACAAGTATGTCGGTCCTCCTTATTGTCAGGCCGAAATGTACGATGATCACGTTGCATGCCGCTTCCTGCTGAGTCACGGCGAGTATGCCGACGGGACAGACAGACGGACAGACGTCAGACCGTTACATTATGCTTTCCACGTAAATTTAATGAATGATAGTAACAAATTATTACTGAATTTTAATTAATGATTAAATTATTATTGAGAACGTAAACGGTCTTTCTTGCCTGGTATACGTAATAACCGAAAGTGGGCGAACCACACATATCTACATGAAATGACTAACACGCATTATAGCCTACGTAACTATCCTCATTGCCTGTTTCCTTTGTGTACTAAAGTATATATTTGTGTTCGTTAGTTATGTTTTATCACTTAATCTAGTAGACGTTGCGACATGTCAGAGGCCTGCGAGTCCTTTGATTTGTTAAATAAATAAATGAATAAAAATGCGCCGTTCGCTTACAACAGCAATGAACTGATAAATGCAATACGGAGTGTGAGACGTCGACAACATTACAAGCCTCGGTGACTTTATGGTATTGAACAAACTTATGTGAAGTTGTGTTGTTGAGTTGTTGTTGATTGTTGTCACTCGGTATTATAAATTACATTGAATTAAACTGAATGAATTATGTCGTTTTTTTGCTGGCTGCACACTCAGACTCAACTAGCCTATGTACTTGAGGTCTGCTGATACCCGGTGCACTGGTAATCTTACGAATAAGAACTTACTCGGTGCGAGAGACTTAGCAGTTCTCCAATGTAGTCGTCTGCAGTTCTCGACTCACGTCGCTGACTGTTGTTTCGTTTGCTAAACACTTGATATCTCATGCATGCATGTGTTTTCTTGTCCTGGCTATGGCGTATCTGAGGACTTTTTATATATACATCTTTATTCACCGTATATGTAGAAAACATACAGACAGAAAATAGAGAGAAACACAGAGAAAATACTTAACTGTATTAGATCGGGTCCAGATGCCGCCGCAAGAAAGGCCACTTTTGATGGGGTCATACGCTGGCCATTGTAACGTACCTGAACATGAGTGCATTAAGCATTGTTCATCTGCCGCCGTGGGCGAATGTGCCTGCCCAGCGCACGCGGCGGACGAATGCATTCGCCGCCGCGAGGGGTGAAAAAATGGGCGATGCGGCCTCTTGCCAAATAACTTTACACACTTGTTATTCTTATTACTGACTGACAGTTTATCAGCTGAAACTTAAGTTTGGCTGTTTAATTAATGACGCTAATGTTCTTTTCGACAGGTTCCTAATACGAGATGCGAAAACTACTTAAGGAAAAGTAATCTGGATAATTAGCTGAAATTTCTGCGACATTGCTGCGAACATGTGAATGTAAAATGTTGAACTGTTTGCGGTCAATCAGCAATGTGTTGTACACTCATATTGCGCCAGAGGCAACTTATAGGCCACGTGACGTTTGCCACTTACAATGCGTATTGCGACGCTTCATAATGATGAGCGCCGACGTTCAAACTCTTGTTGAATATTATTAACTATTCATATGCTCCGGCACGTAGTGGAAGCCAGCAGTACAGCTCAGTTTTTTGTGCAGTTAAGAAATAGTATAATGACAACAATATTGCAATAACAAAAACACTTTGTAAGGCTAACAAAGAGGGCAATTGAACGCATTGTTTGCTAGTTAGACTGATCCGGAGCTATACGCGGATTGCTGCAAAACTGAGAAAGGCGAGTTCGCGTGTTCGCGAACATGTTCCCAAGAACATGCTGCAGGACGACAAAGTTCTGGTGTTAAGAGCTAAAACGTTAAGGGACCATCATGCAACTAGTGATGATTCGTGCTTGAAAAGAAACGATGGTCGGTTGCGACAGTCGATTGCTCGGCCTTAGCTTATTACTTCCCATTGGCTTCTACGTAGCGACGCATAGAAACTATTTCCGGTTAGGCTTAATCGATTTCCGGAGCGACGTTCACCGAAAACGAGCGGGAAACGAAACGAAACTGCCGTGCAGCTTTGCCGAGTTCCGTGAATATCTTCTCGAGACGGGACTCAGCTATCTACCGGGTGACGGGCGGTGGAAAAGGCGCAGGGGTCAGCTGGACCGCTTCCACCCCGATCTCTGTTCCTTGTCGTACGGAATCAGGGTACCACGTGACCGCCTGGCCCGCTGCTTCACTCGTCTTAATGTCTCTTATGTCGCAATCCTCGGCGATTCCAACGCGCTGCGTTTGTACAAAGTAGTCCGTCGAACGCTGTCGGCTTTCGGTTCGCTTTCTTCCTTTAGCTGTGACGGCGCATGCCGCAGTGACGTCATCAAACCTTCACTTCCGGCGCGTCACTGTTCGCCGTACTATTTACCGCTGCACCGTTTCCTGCCGCCGAACTACTTTCGCTGTAAGATTAGAGGTGTTATTCAAGGTCCGGCTGCGCCTCTTCTTGTACAGTATCTTCCTGTAACTGGCGACTTTGTACCACTACACACGATACTCAACCGTTCAGCAACCGGATGTGTGGATCCTATCGCGGGTAGATTCGCTCAGACGCCGGCAACAACCGTACAGGCAAGTATCAGAAATCACACTAGAGGGCACTCGGTAGGATGCATATCTCCGCTGTGCCATATTGTAGTAGGCACATTATCGTTTTGCGAGTAGCAGGTGCGCTAACTGTAATCCTAACTTTTATCCTAAGCTAACCCTGAACCTAACCCTAACACTGGTCTTCCAAAATTTAGTGAATTTTTTCCCGATCCATTATTTACCTCTCCCCAAATGATATGAAAATCCACCATATGCCTCCCTCAGAACTTGGGCCAATTTGCATCTACTTTTCATACACTAGGGTTTATAACGTGACATATTACGGAGGTAGTTGCTCCACAAGTAGTGTGAATTAATTACAGCAAAACTGCTCCTTACATACACCTTGAGTCTTTACCCCCACACTTACGTTGGCCTCAAATAACCCCCATTTTTCGTGTGCTAAAAACGCCACTGGCGGTCATGGCAACGTTACGCCACTTAACTTTAGACTACGTATACCACGGTATACAGTCCTAGAGAAGAAGAGATCTGGATCTGGATTTGGATATATAAGTAGCAACGTCCTCGGAGGATATAACGCTGCTGGTGTGAATTTGTCATTAAACGGCTGTGATCGAGTTCGTCCATGACAATGATGAGGTTAATGAATTATTTATGAGTATGACTATTTTACGTACGTGAAAAGCTGAAAGCTGTGGCAAAATTTAGAAACTTTAGAAGGGGCCCACTACTTCCCTCTATCACTGATTGTCAAAATTCACTTTACCGAATGTGACTTTTGAATATGAATATTATTTGTCAATTTTATGGTTACTAATTTTAAGAACATTTTAAGGGAGAAGAACGGCGCAAGGTTCCAATGGCTGAAAGAAAAGTGTTGACGCAATTTTGTACTATTATGAAATAAGCAAGTAAATCTTTATTATTACTCATCAAACGTGAACAATGTATAGGAACTGACGCATGTGAAACACATCACATAATGTGAAACACACAACACGAACAATTATACGAACTTAAACAGACAACGGGAAAAAGATTTTTGTACAAGTTATAAGTACAATGCGGAAGGGTAAATATATGCCCTCTTTTTTTCTCAGAAGGAGCTGATGAGATTTATAGTTACCATGTAGAATAGTATAGTCTCACTGTGACCAAGTACTGAGTATACAGTAGTTGTAATGCGTGTTGTAGGAGTTTTTCTTTGGCGAGTATTTCGCTCAGTTGCCGCATCCGGATCTCGTGTTGTACTTCAGCAGCAGCTGGGAACAGAGCAGTCTACCTGTCTATGCCAACATCATCAACCAGTTTCTCTCTCTGCTGCGGCGTCACAAAGGCCGACTGCCAGCCAGCACACGCTTGATCGTCGTCAGTCGGCCAGACGAGTTCGTACCTCTCAAACCGGAAGTCTGGAGGCGCAGACGCTACGAGCCGGGAAACTTGACTAGAAACGAGTGGATCACAGCGTCGAACCGCATCCTACACGCTCGGCTGGCGCCGCTGTTCGTCGACAAAGAGTTCGAAGGCGGACCTCGGCTGCTGCTGTTTCCAGACATCGCCGCCGCGATGCGACCAGTGCTCGAAGAATTAGCAGTGGACGGCGTTCACAGCAGCCAGTTCTGGTATAAAACACTGTGGTCGTACATCGCTCAGACAGTCTGCAGTGGATATGTATGATCATCGTAGGCGGTTACAGCCGATCTTCGATAAAAGCGGGTGTCAGAGTTCAGACAAGCAAACTAACAGACAAACAAACAGACAAATTAACAGACATACAGACACACTGATCACAATATTTAGCACCCCCACCGGGGCAGAGTACTAATTTACAAATACCGGCGTTATTGGGCTCCCGTTGTTGAACAGATAGAGAAATTGAGGACTGTCAACATGCAACATTGTTTCTTGATCGACAGACTGTCCACGAAGAGTTCGGTATCAAAAAACGCCGCGTTACACGTACGACATGTTCAGCCAGCACGTTTCATTTGACACGTAATTCTGTATACCGGTAGGTACTATGGAATTATTAGGCCTAGTTAGTCGAGCAGTTTTGGAGAACAAAAATTTTTTATGACCACGCGACGCTATGCTAGCATGGTATACGTGGACGTGCGAGAAGCTTGCGGACGGTCCGCGTCCGCACATTATCTGGCTTACGCGCGTTACGTAACTTGCGTATTCCACTCTAGGCAGTGTTGTAACCTATACATAGAGCAGTTACTTGATTCGGAAATCGAAACTGAAAATCGACATTCATTGAGTAGCCTACACGCATGACGCAAAGAACGACGTCTGCGTCTGCACTCCATCTCTGACCTACTGAACGGTCATTCAGTGTGCTGTGTGGTAATAGTCCGGTTGACGTTCCAAGGCTGGATACAGAGGTCGTCCGAGGTCACGACAGCCTGTACGCCGAAGCCTTAGCGCATACGCTACAGGTACAGCGGAATAGGCCTAGCGTATGCGCTGAGACCTTGACGATACGGGCTGTGGTAACCAAGGATGACCGCTGTATCCAGCCGAGGAACGAGAACGAGGGAATGAACCGCACTGAAGGCATGCTCAGTTCAAGTGGGCTTAAATCTGTACCACACTATATTAACTATAACTATATTGTTGCGCGTGCCTCTGTCAGAGCTAATCTTATACACAAGTGTATAAGACCCTGCAACCATGGCTAGGGCCTTTAAAATATACGTATGGCCACTCCTGAAATATGCATCCGAAGCATGGTCCCCATATCAGCTAAAAGACATCAAACGTATTGAGTCAGTCCAAAGGCGTTTCACTAAGCGACTACCTGGTTTGTCTCATTTAAACTACATTAACCGGCTTCAATCTTTGGCCTTGAAACGCTAGAACTTAGGCGGTTGCATCACGATCTAATCTATACATATAAAGTAATACAAAAATATACTATTAACTACTTTTACCAACCGAAGAACATGTTTCATGTCATATAAAGTAATATTTGGCAGAATAAATAAGGACTGTGGTAATATTAGTGGCAGCGTCGTTGGTCTAGATCAACGAAGTTAACCTACGCTGAGCCCGGTTAGTACTGGGATGGGTGACCGTCCGGGTTCGACTCCCGGAGGCGGCACTTTATTTCAGTATGTAACCAACCACCCAGGTCGACTCAGCCTTCTACCCTCCGTGGGACGGTAA
>Ga0209780_1003189_pt1 | contig 12094 bp, 10 predicted proteins | sample WorMetexBAHAMAS2_FD_187384 | JGI IMG/M metagenome (GOLD analysis project Ga0209780, IMG submission 187384) | Marine gutless worms symbiont microbial communities from Max Planck institute for Marine Microbiology, Germany - Inanidrilus exumae... | ecosystem: Host-associated > Annelida > Digestive... | reverse complement strand
ATATTTTTGTTTTTTAAAAGGAGATGTCATGGCCGACGGGCATTCCCCTGAATAGGCCACTGCTTCGACAAGAGTTAAAACCAATTAAAATTATGTTGACATAACGACCGACGTTAACAGCCAAACATCGTGCGTGGGTATGAAACTCAAGACACTCATTCCACTTAGGAACAGGTACCTATGGCCGAGATTCCTGTTCCCGCTAATTCCGTATTGCAACACCAACGATGGAATTCTCTACCATTGCTGCATTCGCTCCTCCTGGATGCTTTCTGGAAACATCTCAAAACCCGTCTCTTCCAGTCTGCTTTTCTCGCATTTGTTTACACAAGTGATTATGACGCTTTATAAATCTTTTTACTTACTTACTTACTTACTTCCTATCGTCTGTGTCAAAGTGCTGAAAGGAAATTCAATCATACTACACTTCATATTGATCACATACGCCTTGACTTTTGCTGTTCTCTGCAGTGATATGTGCCCAAGGCTTGATCGGCAAAGACAAAACGGGTACGAGTGACCCGTACGTGACCGTTCAAGTGGGCAAGTCCAAAAAACGTACCAAGACTGTTCCTCAAGAGCTCAATCCCGTCTGGAACGAGAAATTCTTCTTGTAAGTTATCTACTCGTTCTGTTTTCGTTCTCATTAGTCGTAAGTCGATATACCACAATACCACGAAGACTAGTGTTACCTGTATATTTAATATTATTAACGCCTTATTAACGCCTTATGCTAGTGTGGCCTGTAGCAACGTACGGCTGTGAAAGCTGGACACTCAGAAAGAATCAAGAAACACGTCTTGACGCCTTTCAGGCGAAAGGGTTGAGAAAGATTCTGTGGGTTTCGTGGACAACATAAAAAAAAACAAATGACTGGGTTCATAACAAAGCTGGAGTAAAGAGGGAACTGTTAGACACTGTCGAAGCAAGGAAGCTAGCATACTATGATCACATCATGTGAAAACAAAGTAGTTGCCTGGAAAAAGAGATAATGCAAGGAACAAGGCCAGGTGCACGCAGGCGAGGAAGACCACGCACGGCCTGGATGGACAACATCAATACATGAACAGGACTCCCCGTGGAAGAGTCAGTCAGAATGACAGAGGTCAGAGATAAATGGAGAAAGTACGTTCATGGCGTGGCCAACCCTTGGATCCAGGACGGCTAAAGAACAGAACAGAACAATACCTTAAAAGTGTTTTTGCCCACCTTGTAGTCTATAGTTTCCTGTATATAAGGATGGACCAGAAAGTAACTCCTAACTGGTTTCTAACTAGCTGTACTAAGCTCGTCACTAAATCTACCGCGAGTACGTTAGCATTTCGGTGTGTGTGTGTGTGTGTGTTTTGACAGCGAATGTCATAATTCCTCCGACAGAATAAAAGTCCGAGTTTGGTAAGTCCACGCTTGTTTGTCGTCTGTCGCGCTGTCATTCACTTTTGCCGCGCGTCGCCATGTAAAAGCGCAGCGCATGCGGTCGTAATTATGTCCCTTCATTCGACGTGCCTGTCCAACTTTGTTTCAGATCCCATCCACCATTTCGGTCCTCGTTAATACGATACTATCGGGGACCTAACTGAACGAGCAGCAACAGTGGACGATTGCGCTTTGTACTGTAGCTGTTAATTTATTCCGTCTTTCTCGTAATTTACCTCGGCGAATGCAGGATTTCGAAAACGAAGGCGGATTATCGGATGTTGGACCAAGCCGAGCGGGCTCAGACGGTTTCCCTTGTTGAAGGTTAGGGACAGAGCCCCCAGAAACGGAGGTTTTGGGCGGAAACCGCAGAAGTTGAATAGTTTAGCTTAATTGATAACCAACGTTGCTTCAAATTTTGGCGCATATATTTTTTTATAAATTTTATGCACTATTGGCCAGTCGGTCTAGCCCGAGTCCGTTACGTCATAATATTTGTTCTGTCAAGCCACTTCCATATTCGTCATCCTCACCTCCAGTCGTTTGTATGATCGTCGAAGTTGATTGATCACATCAAACCGCGCACGTGTCTTCGTGTTTACATCAGTTGCTCGTCGCTACCGCACATATGGTTGCTGGTGCTGCTGCTGCTGAGCCGGCGTGCTGCCGGTTTCGCCGTAACATCTTCGGCGCTCTTTGTAAACGTAGATTTAAACCTAAGATGTCGTGTGCAAGCGAGTCAATAATGCAACAGAGTCTTTCGGTTGCCGACCGCCGGGGATGTATCAGTGTCCGATGATGTGGTCCCTGCGACGGGGCAGCAGCACGTCCCATGGTGCAGCGCGCGGGTCCAATTCCACATCCGGTAGGATAACTGTAGTCGCATGGTCTACGGAGTAGAACCGCGACCATAAACCAGTGCCTCTGTTCTTTCTTTTTATATTTCCCATTCGAACACTAGTATCACTAATGCACCAAGGGCGATCAGCGCAACTGTTGTTCATGTTTATATCGCCGATCTTATTACTGGCCCGCCTAATGGGCCTATATTATTTTGCTCGCTGGCGCCTGTCGTCTGTCGTCGTCCGTAACGCAGCCGGGGCAGGCGGGCCGCTGGGCGCGTGGGCGGTCGGCCGCCGCCGGGTCGGCCGCGTGGGTGGTCGGGCGGCCGAAACTGCACGGCGGGCCAGTACGGTTACGTCCCGTTAGGGCGACACCTTGTTTTGAATGGCAAAAATACCTTCGGGAGCCCATGACGTTGGAACGCGTCCCGTCATCTGAAGTTTGTGTACGCATCGTTAATGATTAAAAATGAGTTTGTCGGGCAGGCAAGAGAGAGTTGGACGTTGTCCTGTGTAGTCCTGTGTTGTAAATCAGTGCACGATTTTTATGTTCCGTTATTATCTTGTACTCATTTTATATTTTTTATTAATTTCACTAGGGTTACAGTACTTGACGTCATTAGAATAGTAATGTTTGAATTTTCGGCCGTTCCGCAGTGACCCTAGGCAAGTCGTTCACTCGTGTGCCAAAGTTTATCAGCAGCAAAAATCGGTACAAGCCAATTAAGGGACCAAGGGAGATGACGCTCTGCAGCTGGGAAGGTAACCGCCGGGCTTGGCCGAAAGTAATGACAGCCTACCGCTGAGTTCATGACTAACATTCCTTCTTCCTTGTGTCGCATGGTGGCGCTGCGGTAGGGCGTTGGACTTGCAACTGATAGGGCGCGGTTTAATTCCAGGCCGGTCTGCTTTCACGTAAAATAGGTCAACTCAGCCTTGCATCCCTTCAGGGTCGCTAAATCGAGTACCTGCTTCGGTTTGGGGTAAAGGCGGGATTCTCACCTGTGTCTGGTGGCAGGTAACACTGTGTGATCCCATTATGGCATGTGAGTTTCCCGTAGCGGCGAGGCAGAGTTTCTGCGAACTCCTATGCACTGTTTACTTACTTTACTTATTCCTGCAGGCTGTCTACCGTGTAAATCGGAGATTAGCACCACGTCTACGGTCCGCGTGGTCTATGGGAGTACATTTGACTGAAAGATGATAATGATGATGATGATGATGACTTTATTGAGCTTTACCGCCTCTGCAGTTAAGACGATGACGGCGTGTGTGTACAAAATGTGTGAGTTTGTACATTTGAACGCCTTTTAGTGTTGTTTGTTTTTATTTGATAAGGAACCAAACTTTATTCGCCAACATGTTTGCGACGTATGTCAGATTTTGTCGTTAAATTTCAATCAAGCCTCCAAGGCGCGTATACTTGTACAAGCGCGAAACCGATTTGCGGAAACGCTTCGTTAGCGACAGCGATAGGACGTCTAAGTTATTCACTACAATATCCACACTTCGTTTTGTTCGTTCGCTTTTAACAACTTCCTGTGCAACACGGACCGCCTTCATTGTCAGTAAAGCATTTTGTTATTATTCGATTAGTAACAATTCATTATTAAATTATTATGCAATTATTGTTATTTGCTTTCTCACTATTTTGTTTTTGTTTTTTTTTCATTTTTCATTTTTAATTCATGTATTACTTAATGTTATTTAGTTATATTGTTTTCTCTTATTATTGAATTTATTTATATCATTTTGCCTTTCTGTTTGTTTAATACTGAAGAGCTTGTATGTTTCGCATCAACTTTTGTGGTCACAACCAAAAGTATAAGTAACCGATTACCGTCTTTTTGTCGTTTTATCAACAGATTTGCATATATCGAAGCTATCGGAAGTCAACGAATTGTTGAGTAAACGTGGATTCGGGATAAAAATGTTTTGTTTACTTACACGCCCTATCTGCGAGAAACAAAATCGAAGTGTTGCCAGCTGTTAAAAGCCAATCTGTGCAAATTTGCTGATCTAATAAGCTGATAGATGTAAAATATGAAAAAACGAACGTCTTATGTGGCATAAAGCATATATGACACTGAAATTAGGTCGAAACTCTAAATATTCCTTAAAACAAATATTGCAAATGAAATTTGACCATAAACATAAATTAAGGGCCGGTTTTTCCGCCGCAAATCAATCTTCCATTAACGTTAATCGGAGATTAATTTGCAGTGAAAAAACCGGCCTTATGTACTCTAAAAAGAAGACGTAAAACTGAAACCTGTCGCTTTTCACCGTAGCAGTAATGACCGTGTTTATAGGTCGTGTTGACTGTCGTTAACAGTTTCATAAAAACCGGTTTAACATGTATACGAGCCTGCTGGAAAACTCACCGCTTCTTCACGTGCAGTTTCTGTGATGTGGTTTGTGCGCTCAGCGAAAAAAGTTGCGCAATTTCTCTCCTTTGCGCTGGACACGATGCTTAGCCTAAACTGCTTGTAGTTCTTTATTTCGATCCACAGAGACACCGGCAAAAATAAGTAAAGATAATGAAATTTCGATTGAAAGCTTGAGAGAAGAAAAAGAGTGGGGTGCTAAGAAAATATTGATGGAATTTCCTGATAAGTACTGGTATAAGAGTAGCCTTTAACGTCTTTTCAAATAACAGTTATAATTCTAAAGCGGCGTCATTTTCCACCTTTATAAACAGTAGTGACTTATCCTGATTTTAGCAAGTGTACTATAGAATATTTAACATTATAACAGTGAAACAATTTGACTGCACTTGTTTATTAACATGCCAAAATACTAGTGTTTTTTTTTGCATATTTAGTGTTATCCACGCCATAATAATAACTTTTCGGCCCATCCTGTACGTGTGCGATGCTGCCTATTTAATATAGCCTTTAGTATGTATATCATTGTATTTCTTGTAGTGTGTCATATTATCGCCTCGTGTAACGGACGCGTACATAGCGTTGTATTTCTGGATTAACGAACATAGATTTATCGACCCTGCATGCTATATGGTGGCGCATCAATACAAGGCCACTGGCTGATGTGAGGTGAAAAGGTGTCGCTGTGTATTCTTGCGCGTAACTTCGCCAAAGTGTGACAAGTCTTTAACCGTGACACTCAGCCGTGAATTCGTAATAAGTCGTTAATAAAGATCTCATCTCACTTACAACTTACAACATGTCTCATAAAACATTTCGCACCTCTTTGAGCGTTCGCCCTTTTTGCGCCGCCGTTTATATGAGTTCGCTGTGATTAAGTCGTTGGATTTCGTATCAAATAATGCTTTTGGGAAAATATTCTTAACTAAGTCGTATGATATTGCCAACGAATGCATCGTATTTTTTAGCTGTTCAGTACCTGATATACAAGTAAATATATATACAAAAAAACTTAAATTTTTAACGAAATTACAGTCTACTGAAATCAGTTTGTGCAAACTTTTTGTTAAAAATACTGTTGATGAACTGGCTACCATGCATGAATGTATACATGTGACGACTACCTCGTATAACTAGTTAAGTTAGTTAAGTTATTTTGTTTTATTCTTTATTAGTTGTCTACCATGTTTGGTGAATAATGATGATTATAATATAAGTCGAGACAGGCCGGCCACGAGAGCGAACGGTTTGAACGCTGGGCGTGCGGCGGCGACTGGCTGGTCGTTTTTCAGGAACGAAGACTGTGACGTTCTGGCAAGAATTAGGCACAGGCTGAGACACGCAGGCAGCGAGTTTGTCGGACAGAAACTAATCGAAGTTCGGACCTTGACTGGTATCACGGACCTCTGGTACATGCTACACTGTAGGTCGGTGGTTCACAGCAGACGCTGCTAGTACCTGCTGCTGATGCCGCTCATTATCATGATGATGACGATGACGATTTTGTTGTCATGGTGACGGGCTTCGCTGCAACTGCATCGCTGATGCTTCTTATTATTCTTGCTGCTTCGACAACATTTTGTTCATTTTTGCGTACTTGCAGTTTATTTGCAAAAACAGTGACGAATTTCAGACCTATTTTCGGTAATATTTACAGGGTGATGCCGAAATACGGGCCAACTGAGTGCTGTGAATCAAGTAATCGCCACTATTCTCTCGCAGTAACACCGCCAAGTGCTGATTTTCTACATTTTTCTATATTTATTCACCGCAAGAATCAGGCAGAAATTTGTAATATATTCGACGTTAGACATTCCATCGTATCTCAAACATGTCGCTACCTTGTAAAATATTTGGCACCTTCTGACTCACTGTGTCCAAAGGCCGTATTTTTGTGACACCCTGTATACACGTTAAAAGATACAAATGACAGTGTCTGGACTCTGCTGCCTGCCCGCGTTACTAATGGTACGTGCACAAAGGTAGAGGAAATACAAGTACAAAAATTGACATGATTAAAATTTACGTTTTACATGTATTTTTATCCTTGCTTTGCAACTAATTTTCGTTTCGTTTTTTTGGTTGAGTCGATAAGTGAGAGACGATTTGCTCCACTATGAGTTATAGCAGCGTCCTTTAACGGTCGATACGTTCTATCTTAATAAAGATTACTTACGTAATAAAGATTACTTACTTACTTACTTACTTTATGCGGTTCATCGAGCAACGGAAGAGGCGTGAGAGATAACGAAGAAGAAGTGTTAGCATGGTGATCTGATAATGTTTCTAACAAGTACGTTTGTCTTCGGGACGGACGGACGTATATCCACAGATGTCGATCCTACGCGTCGCTAGCACACTTGTCACGCCCGCGCTGGCCGATTCGTCCTATTTTGAACTTCTTCCGCTAACGATGGGAATGAGACAGACAAACAACCACGGAACAAAACGTCATTCCCGCCCAGCTGTGGCCGCAATGACAAACGACTATTAGTTGACGACATATTTTCACGAAATCTGATAAGCAGGTGGACAATGGACTCGAGAAGAGTTGATTAGATTTTGGAAGGTTAGGGTTCGGGTTAGGGTCAGCACACACGCTGCTCGGTGGTGGGGGAGTATGCACTCTACTGGGTGCCGTCTATCTTCATATGGTGTTTTAGGGACGAGGATGACGATCTCAAGGCACGACTTCGGTCCAAGTTCACGCGTGAATCTGACGACTTCCTTGGTCAGAAGATCATTGAAGTGAGGACGTTGAGTGGAGAGATGGATGTCTGGTATAACCTTGGTCAGTCACACTCCACATCCACGACGCCGCCTACCCACAATTCCAGCCTATTCCTCCTTTCTCCATCCTTTTATCCCCTGTCTGTCATCTCCACCCGTTCCCTTTTCACTCCATATCCGCTGCAACTTTGTCCTATAAATCGAACTGGTGGGTACAGTCTGGAGTCGCCATAAGCTCCCCCAACGGGTCTGGGTTGAGCCCGGCCAATAAAAATAATTCTCTTGTGAAATTGTCGCGTCCGTTAACAGCAATTTTGACTGATTTTTATGAGAGTTAAACATAAAAAAACTGCCATTACAAGATATTCAGTTAAGATACATCTGTTCATGCACGGCCGTTTCTTGTTACTTTTTTCGATCAAACAATTCAGCTGTATTTAGTAGCCGTATTCGATGTAACTTTGATCAACGATGGCTGAGCCTATGGTTTAGATTCATCGCTTGTGGCTGACTGGCATATTATTTTATTGCTACGATAGCTTGATATCGGGCTCGTTTCTAACAGTTTTTGGTTTTAGAATACGTCTATATTATGTAAATGTATTTAATTTAGGTACGTCAACGTAAGGGCGCAAAGTTTGCCTTACTACATTATCACAATTACCACACGGCAGCCCACACTTTGTCTATACGTTGTCTCAAAAACACTGTCCTTTCTTTTCGAATAACTCCGTCATCGACGAACCGATGTTAGGCCGCATCGCAGCAATAGCTAGATGCGGCCTACTGCTACACGCGGAGTAGCGTGGTCTGTCTCTGTGTGTGTCTGTCTGTTTGTTGGTCACGTTCGTGAGCCCCACAAAAACGGCTGAACCGATCCAGATGCCGTTTGGGGGCTGACTCATGTGGGCCCAAAGAACCATGTATTAGATGAGGTCGAGATCCCCATAAGAAGGGGCTATTCTGGGTGTTGTGCGGCCATTGATGAGCATTGGGAATCTCTGCTGCGGTGTACGCAGCAAAATAGATCATTATCGGCATTTTATGCGATTCGGCCTTTCGTCAGAATTCTTTGACCGCTGTAATAATTTGGCACAGACACCATACTGAGCGAATTCGACATATTGTACACTGGGATCAGCTCCGGGCCCAACGATCGGTAACCAGTATTTTATGTGGCTACCTTATGGTGTAATGAATAAATGAATGAATGAATGAATTGAAAGCATTTACCTTTTATCCACGTTCCTTATGAATATTTCATAGACATTCAATGTGAGTCGAAATATAAGCACTAAAGTATGTCTGACCGTTATTGAAATGTTAGTTACTGTCAATGTTGGACAGTAACTTGTTACTTTTGTTATTCTTAACAAGTTACATTTTTAGGAACTTGTAGTTGTAACGAGTTACATTATAAAAAAAGTAACAAAGTAACGTAACGAGTTACTTTTGAGAAGTAACTGTAACTGAATTATAGATTTCGTTACTCGTTACAATTTTAGACACCACAGCACTACTATTAAACTCATCAAACAAATAGATAGGTCTAGTGTTTATTTTACTTGTAGTGTGATATTTTCAGCAGGTCGTAGACTCATCCTAGTTCAAATAAAATTATATTGTGTAATTTTGCATCCGCAGTCTTTCCTCCCGTACTGCCTTCACAGACTTTTGCCCGAACCATGCCTTCTGAGCTACTCGGTTTTTGTTTTTAGTTTTTTTCTTATTTTTCGTTTCTGTGCAGTGTGCTAGATTAAACTGGTCATATCGTCAGCTTTTGAGCGTATCGAATCGTACCTTAAAATCTTCTGAACAGCATTAGACAGTCATCTAGTCTGTCTACATGTAAAGTATCTAAAGAGTAATTTGTTAACTGTAACAAGTTACGAATGTAGAAAAAGTAACGTGTAACTGTAACAGACTGTTGTGTTGCACCCCCCATAGCAAGCTAATGTAATCCCATCGTAAAGCCTAGTGATGTACTGTGTTGAATATCGAATTGAAATGTATCGAGTCGACATAACGAGTAGTCTGATGATTGTTGGTGAAACAGAGAAGCGGACGGACAAGTCGGCTGTGTCGGGTGCGATTCGACTTCACATCAGCGTCGAGATAAAAGGCGAAGAGAAAGTGGCACCATATCACCTGCAGTACACCTGTCTACACGAGAACCTCTTTCACTACCTGTGCGAACGGACAGCTGGACAGGTCCAGCTACCCAAGGCCAAGGGGGTCAGTCATACATCACTTTTATCATCATCATCATCGTCAATATCATCATGGTCGACTCAGCCTTTCATCCTTTCGAGGTCGATAAACTGAGTAGTAAGCTGTAATCGGATACGTGTTTCCTCGCACGGGTGGCGCCATCTGGTGAAAGCTTACGGGGTGAAGGCCTGGTGTGGTTGATTGGAGCGGTGGTGTGTTTGCTAGCTGCATGCCGCGGGTCCAATTGTACGTTAATGCGTGCAATGGATGGCCGCAATTTGCGCTGCAGCACCATTGGCTCTTGCCAATCAACTACCACTTCCTATGATTGTACAGCGCGGCTGGTCGCGGCATTGCCGCTGTAAGTAGCGCTATAGAAGAATCCGACGTTTACCTTTATCATAATTTATTTATTTATAGCATTCTTACACGGCGTTGATTGTTGTCGCCTGGTCTGTACAACCATTATACATTGCCCCTGCTCTTACATCTAATTTTTACATTTGAGCTCTGACCTCTAATCTCAGCTATGAGCCATTGCAATTGCTCTTTGTCGATGTCTGTCGCGTTATTCACCGAATTCACCGAAACCACCACAGTCGACGACCATGATGGTATGAGTACGCACATACTGATGCCTATATCGCCTACTTTTTCTACAATATCACAATTATTATCGATAATGTCTGATGGATTCTGGCTCCAAATGAACCGAACAATGCTTATTAAAAGTGTTAATGGTGCAACTGTTAACACACTGCATGTGCAAATAGTGATTTCCAATTGTCGACTACCCTGCTACTAAAAACAAATTTTCTATAAAGCCGCTCACGTTTTGAAGGACCCTTCCCAATTTTACCGCGAGCAAAAATTCCCGGTATTTCATATAGCACCCCAAAATAACGACCCAGCGTAGCCAAACAACGAACTCTATCAGACGTTTTAATTTTAGAAGGGGTTAACGGTCCTTCCTTTTTAAAATTCTGTTTATGCGATATTAGCCATAGCAGAGTAAATTTGGCGGCATTTAAGTGGTTAATTTAGTCGTTTAATTAGGTCCGTCGGACTTTCGGTGTCTACACAAATCGATTATTAGATCGCCCGTTCTGCGAACGCAATCTCATGTTTATCGCATGTTTCTTCTGTTTTATCTGTCAACTCACTTTCTCCGACGTCCGTCAACCGACATTCTCAAAACATTTCCACATAACGTGGCTTCAGCCCGAAAAGAAAATAAAATAAAAGAAAGTGTCACGCGACTTAATAGGACAGTTCTTGCTAAAAAAAATTAATGCTTCGTTTAAATGCTTTTATAATAAAAGTTACAATGATGTCACTGAATGTCGCAGCGCATGCGTCACACTTTCGCATTTTTACAACAAACGGGCGGCATACTATACCGCTTAAACGGAAACGTTTACCAGGAATTTTTTTAATGTTAACCATTGTGTCGATCGGCTGTTTACGTGCAATAAAAGCGAACGAGCAAACTTCCGTGAAGCATTGTCCCAATATTAGAGCACGTAGAATAGCTATTCGTAGCAGGGCACGTCATTCTGAATACCGACCGTCATAAACACAGCATAGAATATTGATGTTTCTATTGACATAGATTAGAATCTGTGTCATTGCGGTTTGTCCGTCTCTGTTAGTGTTCTGTCTACGAGTTTTTATGACTGCAATAAACATGACGATAGACTGTGACTTAGAGCCTGGATGAAAAGTACTGACGGCTGTAAATTGATATCTGTCTCAATTAATTTATAGCCGCAATGATTGTTAACGACCGGTCGTACTTTTCATCCATTAATTCAGACCGTTGTGGCTCCACATAGTCCTATATTATCCACCCACCCACTCGCTTACAGGGTGAGTCGAAAACGTGTCGTTTATTTCACAAGGTAGTGCAACGACACGTTTAAGGTGTGGTGGGATTTTTAAAGAAAGTGTGTTGAAAATTAAGTGGCGGGTGTTGCGGTGAAAGAATTTTTAAAATTGGTCACCATTTGGCAAAGTTATAGGCAAAAATATGGTGACACATTTTTGACTTCAGTGACCAAAAATTAGGTTTTTGCGTCACCTTGTGTTAACAAACACAATATTGCCCCATTCACCTTAAAAAGTAATCCACTTCGCAGTTCAATATCTTGTACGGTTATCACCCATTTGCAGTGACGTCTGATGTACTGTACCTAATACTGTGGCTACTAACTTAAATATAGCGCTGTAAGAAATTATGCATGTAATATCGTGCACGATACAGGCGATTAATGCATACGCAATTCTCACCTTGTCCTTGTCATATTCCTTCACTACCTGAGAACGCATTAACAGCCGAGAAATTATTCTGTCTTTTTAGCACATAATAGCTGTGAAAACAACCGTTTGGGGTGGCTGGGTGTGATTTGCTTTATATTTACGTGTCTTTATTGGCACGAATGATATGACGTCACAGCATACAAATATATACATGTAAGCTAATAACAGCCATTTCGAAATATATATATA